>Ga0187779_10002314_pt1 | contig 11714 bp, 11 predicted proteins | sample 1015_Q2_SP10_10__FD_132435 | JGI IMG/M metagenome (GOLD analysis project Ga0187779, IMG submission 132435) | Tropical peat soil microbial communities from peatlands in Department of Meta, Colombia - 1015_Q2_SP10_10_MG | ecosystem: Environmental > Terrestrial > Soil > Wetlands > Peat | place... | reverse complement strand
TCCCGCCGGCGGTGGCCGCACTCGAGCTGCTCGAGCCGGGCGGGGTGCGTCCGGAGTCGTACGACCTGGCCTTCTCCGCCGTGGAGGCGGAGGTGGCCCGGGAGCTCGAGCCTCGCCTCGCCCGATCCATCCCGGTCTTCTCCACCGCCAGCGCCTTCCGGATGGAGCGCGACGTCCCGCTCCTCATCCCTCCGGTGAACGGCGGCCATCTGGGGCTGGTCCGGGCGCAGCGGGCGCGCGGATTCTCCGGGTACATCGTCCCCATCCCCAACTGCACCGTCACCGGTCTGGCGGTGGCCCTCGCTCCGCTCGACGAGAGGTTCGGAGTGCGGGCCGCCATCGTCACCTCGCTCCAGGCGGTGTCCGGGGCCGGCCGCTCGCCGGGCGTGGGCGCGGTGGAGGTGATGGACAACGTCCTCCCCTTCATCCCCAAGGAGGAGGGGAAGGTGGAGACCGAGTCACGGAAGATCCTCGGCCGCTGGGAACCGGGGAGGGCCGCGGTGGAGGTCCACCCCATGCGCGTCTCGGCCACCTGCACGCGGGTGGCGGTGCTCGACGGGCACACCGAGTCCGTGTCCGTCTCGCTCGGGCGCCAGGCCGCGCTGGAGGAGGTGCGGGCCGTCCTGCGGGACTGGCCGGGGGATCCCACCGCCCGGGCGCTCCCTTCGACGCCGCCGCGCTGGATCGAGGTCGTCGACGCCCCGGATCGTCCCCAGCCACGCCTGGACCGCGACACGCACGGCGGCATGGCCACCACCGTCGGACGCCTCCGCGAGGACCCGGTGCTGGAGCACGGCGTGAAGTTCGTGCTCGTGTCGCACAACACCAAGCTCGGGGCGGCCAGGGGCGCGGTGCTCGGGGCGGAGCTGGCCAAGAGCCAGGGGCTTCTCTAGCCCCGCCGGGCGAGGCCGGTGAAGAAGCGCTCGGCCCGAAGCCCCCGGGTGCACTAGGGTGCCGGAACGGGGAGTGGTCCGAAGAGGCTCCCGGAGGGAGAACAAGACCAATGGCCTATTACGTCGCCGAGCCGTGCATCAAGTGCAAGTACACCGACTGCGTCGAGGTCTGCCCGGTCAACTGCTTCTACGAGGGCGAGAACTTCCTCGTCATTCACCCCGACGAATGCATCGACTGCGGCGCCTGCGAGCCGGTGTGCCCCACCAAGGCCATCTTCCCGGAGGCCGACCTTCCGGAGAAGTGGGCGGAGTACAAGGAGATCAACACCACCTACTCCAAGCAGTGGCCGAACATCTCCGAGAAGCGAGACCCGCTTCCCGAGGCCGAGCAGTTCAAGGACGTGGAGAGCAAGCGGAGCCTGCTGTCCCTGGCCCCGGGCAAGAAGAAGGAGTGAAGCTGCGCCGGGGCCAGCGCTCGACCGGCGGATCCCGGACTCCCGCGCGGCCAGGGTGGCTCAGCTCCGCGGCCCGCAGTCCCATTCCAGACGGCACAGGCGGACGCCGCGCTCGCCGAGGCCGGCGGCGAGCTGCCGTGCCTGGGCCGGCCCGAAGGCCCCGCCCCGGAGCCGGACGGCCACCCGCCCCGGCCCGAGGCGCTCGAGATGGACCCTTTGCCCGAGCGGCCCGCCGATGGAGAAGCCCAGGGCGAGCCTCCCCTGCCGGGTGAAGAGCTCGACACGCTCGACGAGAGCGAGCACGGCCTCCATCGCCGCCCGGGCCGGAGCCGGCGGGGGCGGAGCGGGGAGCGAGGGCGCCCGGGCCGCGGCCTCCGGTGATCCGCGGCCCCCGGCCTGCCCGGCGACGTCCGGCTCGGGCGGTGGGCGCAGGTCCGCCGATCCGGCCGAGCTTCCCGCCGGCGAGGGCGGCCGGGAACCGGGCGGGACGCGGGCGCCGGACTCCTCGAGCCGCCCTCGCAGCCGCTGCTCGGCGACCCGGAGCGAGCCCGCCCCGGCCTCGAGCCGGGTCTCGACGCGGATGTCCATCTCGCTGCGCGCGCGCCGGAGGTCCGGTGCCACGCTCTGGACCGGAGGGCGCATCGGTGACGTCGCCCCTCCCGCTGCATGGCGAGCTGGCGGCTTGACGAGCTTCCGTCGTAGGGCGGCGACGAACGTCCGCGAGGCGACACGCCGAACGTCCCCTCCCCGAGACCCGTGCTCCTGCTCCACGCGCATCGCCTTCCCTCCGCCGACGACGGGGCCGGTGGCGAGCAGGCATCGTGCCAGTGCGCTCACCCTCCCGGGGCGACGGAAGGGGGACTGGTGCAACCCGGACCGACTCGCATAGGGTGCCGGCCCCGTCATGGCCGAGCCCTCCGCCTCCACCGTCATCTCGCCGGTCCGCGACGAGGCGGAGCTGATGCAGGCGCTCGCCATCCGCGAGGTGGTCTTCATCGAGGAACAGCACGTCCCCGAGGGCATCGAGCGCGATGCCGAGGATGCGCGTGCCTTCCACGTCCTGGCTTTCTCCGGAGGCCACGCCATCGGCACCGGGCGGCTGGTGACGCTGCCGGCGCCGGTGGCCGGAGCCGCCGGCCGCTGGGGGCAGGTGGGCCGCATGGCCGTGCTCCAGGCACACCGGGGCGAGGGGGTGGGCACCCAGCTCCTCGCCGCCCTGGAGGACGAGGCCCGGCGCCAGGGGATGGCCGGCATCGTCCTTCACGCCCAGCTCTACGCGCTCGGCTTCTACCGCCGGCATGGCTACGAGCCGGTCGGGCCGGTGTTCCAGGAAGCCGACATCGACCACGTGGAGATGCGCAAGGCGTTCTAGGGCGCGGGCGGCGGCGCGGCCGTCACCGCCGGACGAGGACGCGCCGCGTCTTCACTCGCGCGGGCGAGGAACTCCGGCAGCGCCATCGCCCGCTCCACGCTCCGGGCGCGCAGGGCCCGGGCCCGTTCGCGGAAGCCGTCCTGGGCGAGGACCACCCGCGGCGAGCGGCGCGCCATCCCCGCCGCCTCGCGGATGAGCTGGAGCATCGCCGGGGGATCCGGCTCGTAGACGCCGAGTCGCTGGGCCTCGATGTAGCTCACGTGGCTCCGCTCCGCGCCCGGGATGTAGTGGAACAGGAGCATGGGCCCGAGCTCCGTCTCCAGGAGCTCCTGGAGGGTCGCCGGCGCGAGGCTCCCCAGGACCGGCACGTCGGCGATTCCCATCAGCGCGGCCAGGAGGGCCGGGGAAACGTAGCCGAAGATGTGCAGCCCGGCCCCGGCCATCGGGGCGAGGTCCGCCTGGAAGCGCTCATCGCGCCCGCAGACGACCACCACGTTCACCGACGCCCGCAGGGCCCCGTCGCGCAGGACCCGGCGCAGCACCGGCTCGGTCTTCGCCGTCCAGGCCGAGCCTCCCAGAAAGAGCAGCGTCGGCCGGTCGATCCGGAGGGAGGCGAAGCTGGGGAACTCCTGGGCCACGTCGTCGCGCAGGGAGGCGCGCACCACGCCGCGGGGCTCCGTCCTCAGCCGGGTCCCGACGCGGGTGAATGCCTCGCGGGCAAGGAAGCCGGAGAGATGGAGGCGGTCCTCGGGGACTCCCTCCCCGCGGTAGTGGGCCAGGGTGTCCTCGCCCATGACCAGGAGGTAGTCCGGCTGGAGCTCAGGGCTGGGCGGGAAGTAGCTCTCGCTGGGCGCCCCGTAGTCGGGCACCGCGCCGATGAGCGGCACCGGGAGGCGGAGGGAGCGGCGCGCGCGGGCCAGCACCATGGTGAGCAGGGCGTGCGTGGAGAGGACCACGTCGAAGCGATTGCCGCCGAGCAGCGCCCGCGCCTCGCGCTGCAGCCGGGGGGTGAGCCACATCCCGACCTCCATCGCCCAGCGTTGCCGGCTCAGCTCGTAGACCGTGCCCTGGAAGCGGGTCAGGTGATGCACGCAGAGCGCATAGAAGCGCTGCACCGAGCTGTCGGCGCTGGTCCAGCTCACGGGCTCGAAGGCGCGGTGCTCCGGGTCCGCGCGGCGCAGCACCCCGACGAAGGAGTCGCGCAGGGTGTTGTGGCCGGCGCCGGCTTCGAGGGAGCAGAGAAGGACGCGACGTGGCATGGCTGGCGCGCTGGAGCCAGATAACACTGCGCCTCGAAGGTGACAATCCGAGGGCGGGCTCAGCGCGGCGCTCGGTGCCCCGTCCGCTTCGGCGGCGAGGCGTTGAGCGGGTCCTCGGGCCAGGCATGGCGCGGGTACCGCCGCGCCAGCTCTCGACGCAGGCCCGGGTAGTGCCGCGTCCAGAAGCCGGCCAGGTCGGTGGTCACCTGGACCGGCCGCTGGTTGGGGGCGAGGAGCTGGAGCACCAGGGGAAGCTTGCCGTCACACACCCGGGGGCCCTGGCGCAGGCCGAAGAAGTCCTGGAGGCGCGAGGCGACGAAGGGCGGAGCGCCGGGCGGGTAGTGGACCGCCAGCGAGCGACCGCCGGGCAAGAGGATCCGGGCCGGGAGGGCGCGCGCGAGCAGCTCGCGCACCGGAACCGGCAGGTGGGCCTCGAGAACGGCCTGGACCGAGGCGGGGTCGAGCTCCGCCAGGCTGGAGCGGCCCTCGGCGAGCGCGGCGATGACCGCTTCCCGCAGCTCCGGCCCGGGCGGCTTGACCCCTGACTCGGGGTAGCTCCGGGCCAGGTGCCCGAGCCGTGCCTGCCAGCTCGCGAGGAGCTCGGCGTCCACGAGGCGCTCCAGCGCTCCCCGGCGGAGCTCCTCGGCGACCAGGCGGAAGGCCGCCTCGGAAGGCGGCGCCGGACTCCGGGTCTCCTCGAGGACGAGCTCCCGATAGCGAAGCCGGCTCACCCGGTCCACCCGGGACTGCTCAGGATTCCACTCCAGCGCGTCCTCGTCCCGGAGGCGCTCCGGGAACAGGTCGAGGAGCCATTCCGCCTCCACCTCGCTCGCCACCCGGACGCGGGTCTTCGGTCCACGCGGACCGCTGCGCACCTCGGCATCGAGGGCGACGAGCAGGAGCGGCTCGCGGACGGCGCTCGCCTCGTCCAGCGTCGCGCTCCCTCCCTCGGAGAGGATGAGGTCGGCCCGGTGGGCCACCCGCCGGCGGGCGACCCGGTCGGGAAAGCCGGCCAGGAGCGACACGAGAAGCGCATCCTCCCGGGCGGCGTCGGTGGCTGGGGGTGGGCGCCCGGCGTCGACCAGGCGCCGGAGCTGTCGGGCCGCTCGCTGGACCGCCGCCAGCGTCGCCGCATCGAGATCGCGCCGCCGTCCATGCTCCGCCGAGGCGAGGTCGGCCAGCCGCTCGAGGACGTCGGAGCGCGCGCTCACCGGGGCTCCCGGAGACCGCTCGGCGCCGAGGGCGGTCCGTGCCGAGCGCCGGAGGTCTCGCTCGCCGAGGAGAGCGACGGCCGACGCCGCCTGGGAGGCGACGCCCCGGCGCTCGCCCTCCACCACGACGCGTGCCAGGCGCGGGTGGATGGGAAAGGCGAGCATGCGGCGGCCGAGGGGCGTCAGCGCGCCGTCCGGTCCGAGCGCCCCGAGGTCGGCCAGGAGGCGCTCGGCCGCCTCGAGCGCCGGCGGGGCAGGGGCCTCGAAGAAGGCAAAGCGCCGGCGGTCCACGACCCCGGCCGCCGCCAGCGCCAGGACCGCCTCCGACAGGTCGCTTCGGGCGATCTCCGGCGTCGTGTGCGGCGGGCGCGTCTCGAAGTCGGCGCGCGTGTAGAGGCGCAGCGCGCGGCCGGCCCGGGTCCGCCCGGCGCGCCCGGTGCGCTGGATCGCGCTCGCCTGGCTGATCGGCAAGATCTGAAGCGAGGGCAGCCCGGACCAGGGCGAGTGGACGCTGATCCGAGCCAGCCCCGAGTCGATGACCGCCGCCACGCCGGGCACGGTGATCGAGGTCTCCGCGACGTTGGTGGAGAGGATGAGCTTGCGCCCCGGACCGGACCGGACGGCTCGCTCCTGATCGGCGATGCTCAAATCGCCGTGGAGCGGGGTGACGGTGAGCCCGTGGCGCTCGGCGAAGGCCGCACAGGCCTCCTGCGCGCGGCGGATCTCCGAGGCCCCGGGAAGGAACGCCAGCACGTCGCCCTCCGGGAGGCTGCTCAGGAGCCGCTTGAGCGCACCGAGGACCTGCTCCTCGAGCGGCCGCCGGTCGGCAGCGGCCAGATGCTCGACGTCGACCGGGAAGGCGCGTCCCTCGGAGGTGAGCACCGGACAGCCGCCGAGAAAGCCGGCCAGGGGCCGGGCGTCGAGGGTGGCGGACATGACCACCAGCCGCAGCGGACTTCCCTCGGCCTGGAGCCGACGGAGGAGGGCGAGCGCGATGTCCCCCGGCAGCTGCCGCTCGTGAAACTCGTCGAGCACCACCACTCCCACCCCGGCCAGCGTCGGGTCGGAGAGCAACCGCCGGCCGAGGATCCCCTCGGTGAGGAAGCGGATGCGCGTCCTCGGTCCGGTCCGCTCCTCGAAGCGAACCTGGTACCCGACCGTCTCTCCCACCGGCTCCCCGCGCTCCTCGGCCACCCGCCCGGCCGCCAGCCGGGTGGCGAGGCGCCGCGGCTCGAGCACCAGGACCTCGCCGTCGCCGGCGATTCCGGCGTCGAGCAGCGCCGGCGGAACGCGGGTGGTCTTCCCCGCTCCCGGCGCCGCCTGGAGGACCGCCGCCGGACCGGTGCGCAGGGCCTGGACCAGCGAGGGCAGGAGCGCATCGACGGGAAGCGGGGGGAGGGCGCTCGGACCGGCGCGGGCCGTCACGACTGCAGCACCGCCTCGAGCGCCCCGGCGACGGCCAGGGTGGCGAAGGCGTGCGTCGCGCCGGCGGCGGCGAGCTCGGCGACGGTGAAGGAGCCGGTGGCCACCGCCACCGATTCGGCGCCGATGGCCCGCGCCGCCAGCACGTCCTTGGGCGTGTCGCCGATGACCACCACCCGGCCGGCGCCCAGGCGGACGCCGAGATGGCCGGCGCCTCTCTCGGCCCCGCGCCGGAGCAGCGTCGGCCGGTCCTCGTGGTCGCAGCCGAAGCCGCCGAAGGCGAAGCGGTCGAAGAGGCCGACGCGTTCGAGCTTGATGCGCGCCCCTTCCCGGATGTTGCCCGTGCCCAGCCCCACCGCCACCTCGCCCCGCCCCCGGGCGGTGTCGAGGACCTGCTCCATCCCGGCGTGCACCCGGTAGGTGGCGGCCGGGGCGGCGGCGACCTCCTCGGCCAGCACCTCGAGGTAGAGGGCGAGCAGGGCGTCGATGGCCTCGGGGGTGGCCTCGCGGCCGAGCGCCGCCAGCCCTCCCCGGACGATGGCCCGGTCGGTCATGCCGTCGAAGCGGAATCCGGAGCAGGCGTCGCGCCGCCCGTGGGCCCGCTCGAAGGCCAGCTCCAGCGCCCGTCGGCCGACGCCGCCGGTGGTGACCAGCGTTCCGTCGACGTCGAAGAGGAGGATGGTCGGCCGCATCGAGGAGAATGCGCATACCAGGGCGGTGCGCGGCTGGCGAGGGGCGAGGTCGCCGCCTCGCCGGACCTGCCCCTCGCGCCGCCCGCTGGGGAAGGCGAGGGATGACGTCGATGGCTGGCCGAGTGGTCTTCTTCCTCCAGTCCGGCAGTTACGAGCCGGCTTACCAGGCGGCGTCGATGGGACTGACCGCGGCGGCGCTGGGTGACGCGGTGGTCTTCGTCTTCGCCTACGACGCCCTCCGCCAGCTCTGCCGCGGGGACTTCGGGCGCCCCCAGTCGGACCGCGAGGTGGTGGAGAGCGCACGGGCGGAGGGCCTCGGCCTGCCGCCTCCGGCGACGATGCTCGGCCAGGCGCGGGGGCTGGGCGCGCGCTGCCTGGCCTGCGACACGATGCTGCGCATCAGCGGAGTGCCCACCGACGAGGCGGAGCAGGTGCTCGACGAGGTCCTCGGGCTTCCGGCCCTCTGGCGGCTCACCGAGGGCGCCCGCCTGGTGTCCTTCTGAGGCGGTTCGACCCCCTCCCGAGGGCGGGGATGCGCCGGTGTGGGATGCTCGGCCAATCTGGATGGTGTCGCGACGCGAGCGGTATGCTCGAGCACGCCTCGATGCCCCATCCGCCCTTGACCTTCTCCGGTCCCGTCCAGCGGTCCAGGGCGGCGGCCGGCGCCGTGGCATGCGCTGGCATGCTCCTCGCCGGCTGCCAGGTCTACGACTTCGTGCCTGTCTCACCGCTGTCGTTGGGCCAGAACTCGCAGGTGACCACGCTCGAGGTCACGCCCTTCAAGCCCAACCTCCTGCTGCTCGTGGACAAGTCGGGCTCGATGGACCTCCCCCTCGACCAGACCAACCTCGCCTGCTTCACCGCGCCCGGCGGCGAGGTGTGCGGGCAGGTGAAGACCTACCCCTGCGCGGTGGCCACCTGCCCCACCCGGTGGAGCACGCTCACCTCGACGCTCGACCAGTTCCTCCAGGACAGCGACTCCGCCGCCCGGTACGGCCTCACCTTTTTCCCTGCCCCACCGGACGATGACGTCGACAACCAGTGCGACCCCACCCTCTCGGTGGCCGCCCCCATCCCTCCCGGGACCGACGACTCGGACAGCTCGCTCCAGGGGCTGGCCAACGCCGCCCGGGCGGCGCTGGGAGGAGTGCAGAGCGCGAACCCGATGGGACCCACCGGCACCGGCGGCGGGACGCCCACCGGCGACAGCCTCAAGTACTTCAACTCGCATCCCGAGGCGGTGGTCGATCCGGATCGCGACGCCTACGTGGTGCTGCTCACCGACGGGCTGCCCAACTGCAACGCCGGGCTGGCCTCGTCCGTCGGCACACCGGCCTGCGTGTGCACCCTGCAGTCGGACCAGGACTGCATCGACGCCCGTCCGCAGGGCATCGGCTGTCTCGACAACCAGGCGACGGTGGACGTGATCACCGAGCTCAGATCGTCGAAGCAGATCACCACCGTGGTCCTGGGCTTCGGCGCCGACACCGCGGTGGCCGGCGCGCGGGACACGCTCCAGGCGATGGCCATCGCCGGCGGCTTCCCGGCCCGGACCTGCCCCAACCAGAAGGACCCCTGCGGGCCGACCAACCCCTGTGACCTGGGGACGGGCCTCTGCTCCAAGCAGTACTACGAGGCCACCGACGCGGACTCGCTCCGGGCCGCGCTCGACGCCATCTACTCCGGCGTGGGAGCCAAGGCCTGCGTCGTCCCCCTGCCCGAGACGCCTTCCGACGTGGAGCTGATCAGCGTCGTGGTCAACGGGACTCCGGTGCTCCACGGCCCCGACACCTGGGAGTACCGGCCTCCAGGCTATCCGGACTGGAACCCGCCCAGCCTCCGGCCCAATCCGGATGGACCCTCGCTCCAGTTCATCGGATCGCTCTGCGCTGCGCTGCAGGCCTCGAGCAAGCGGGATCCGGTCCGCCTCGAGATCCGCATCGTCACGCCCGTCTAGCCGCCCAGGCGCCGCCGGCGCCAGGGCGCCCGCGCCCCGGGGTGAGCGCCCGGGACCGGTTGCTTGCGGCCCCGGCCCCCTCTGCCTAGCGTCTCCTCGTCCCCCGCCGTCCCCCATGCGCCTCACCATCCTCTCGCGCTCCGCTCACATTGCCTCCACCGCGCGGCTGGTGGAGGCGGCTCGCCAGCGCGGGCACGCCGTCCGGGTCCTGGACCCGGTCAAGGTGGAGATGCACCTCGACCGGGACGGGGCGGCGCTCTACTACCGGCGCAAGGTCCTGCCCCGCACCGACGTGGTCATTCCCCGCATCGCCCAGTCCATCTCCACCTACGGGATGGCGGTGGTGAACCAGTTCGCCCTGCGCGGCGTCCCGGTGCTCAACGGCACCCACGGCATCTCCCGGGCCCGCAACAAGATGCGCTGCCTGCAGCTCCTCGCCTCGAACGGGATCAACATCCCGCCCACGGTGATGGCGCGCAACGCCAGTGACCTCCGGGAGATGGCCAAGCTGGTGGGCGGCGTTCCCGTCCTGGTCAAGCTGCTTCGCGGCCAGGAGCGGCGCGGGGTGATGGTCTGCGAGACCCTGGCCTCGCTGGAGGCGGCGCTCGAGGCCATTCTCGGGCTGGGTCACGATCTCATTCTCCAGCAGTACGTGCGCCGGGGCGGTCTGGACCTGCGGGTCCTCGTCGTCGGCGGCGAGGCGGTGGCCGCCGTCCGGCGGCGGCCGCGGATGAACCGGCTGTCGCACACCTTGATCCGCGGAGCGCGGCTGGAGCCCATCTCCCTCACCGAGGCGCAGCGGGTGGCCGCGGTGAGGACGGCGAGCCTGGTGGGTCTGGAGGTGGCCGGCGTCGACCTGATCGACGTCCGCGGTCAGCCGCAGATCTTCGAGGTCAGCTCCTCGCCGGCCCTGACCGAGATGGAGCGGGCCACCGGCCTCGACCTCGCCCAGCGCATCATCGCCCGCGCCGAGGCGCTGGTCGCCGAGGGGCATCCGGGTCCGGCGCGGGGGCGCCGGGCCCCGGGCTTGCCGCGCCGGCGGGCAGGGGTGGTAGGAGGAGGGAATGCGACGCTCGCTCGCCTTCCTCCTGCTCCTCGGGTCGGTCGCCCGGGCAGCCGACCCTGACCCGGCGTCCCTCTACGTGCTGTCCACGGCCGGGAGCACCACCGCCCTCCACGCCGGCCAGCCGGGGATCTTCGTGCTGTCCATCCAGACCGTGTCCGGAGCGCACGTCTCCGACGACGCCCCGATGAAGCTCCTCCTCAGCGGGTCGGGACCGGTGCAGCCGGCGAAGGCCGAGCTCGGGCGCGCCGATGCCCGGCCGGTCCAGAAGGGATCCGGGCCCGCCGACGCGCGCTTCGAGGTCCCGTTCTCGGTCTCGGGAAGAGGGCAGGGTGCGGTGGAGGCGAAGCTCACCTTCTTCGTCTGCACCGAGACGCTGTGCGCGCGTCAGCAGAAGACCTTCCGTGTGCCGGTGACGGTGGAGTGATGGGCCGCCGGAGGGACGGCCGCGCCCGGCGCGGGTCCCCGCCGGTGCGGCGACCGGCAACGGCGGGCGAGGCGCCCGGCAGCGAGGGGGAAGAGGTCGCCGCCGAGGCCCCGGCGCGCCTGGTCTACGGCATTCACCCGGTGCTGGCCGCGCTCCGCGCCCGGGCCGGCGAGGTGGAGCGGCTGTTGATCGTCGAGGGCGCGCTTCCCGCCCGCGTCGCGGGCGAGGTCCTCTCGCGGGCCCACGAGGCCCGGGTGCGGGTGGAGCGCGTGCCGCGCGAGCGCCTGGCCTCGGTGGCCGGCGGGGGCGTGCACCAGGGCGTGGTGGCCGAGCTCCGCGGCTACCCCTATCTCGACCTGGAGGAGCTGCTGGCACTGGCCCGCTCGGCCGACGCCCCCCCCCTCCTCGTCGTCCTGGACGGGATCCAGGATCCGCACAACCTGGGGGCCATCGTCCGCTCGGCGCACGCCCTCGGCGCGCACGGCGTGGTGCTCGGACGGGACCGTGCCGCGGGGATCACGCCAGCGGCGGCGAAGGCCTCGGCCGGTGCAGTGGAGCAGGTGCGAATCGCCCGGGTGGTCAACGTCTCGCGCGCGCTCGAGCGGCTCAAGGAGGCCGGGCTGTGGGTGGCGGCGGCCGATCCTCGGGGGGAGCAAGAGCCTTGGAGCGCCCGGCTGGACGGGCCGCTGGCGCTGGTGGTGGGCGCCGAGGGCGCCGGGGTCCGGCCCGGGGTGCTCGGCCATGCCGACTTCCGGCTCCGCATTCCCATGACCCCGGGCTCTGGCTCACTCAACGCGTCGGTTGCCGCCGGGGTGCTCCTCGCCGAGGTCGCCCGCCAGCGCGCGTCTGCGGAGCGGCCACGCTCGGCGAGCGGCGAGCTCCCCGGCGGGAGGCGGCACACCGAGCGCTCTTGACGGCCGGGTGCCCGTCCCATAAATAGGCGCGCCCCCAGGCCCGATCCGG
>Ga0187779_10002312_pt1 | contig 11717 bp, 8 predicted proteins | sample 1015_Q2_SP10_10__FD_132435 | JGI IMG/M metagenome (GOLD analysis project Ga0187779, IMG submission 132435) | Tropical peat soil microbial communities from peatlands in Department of Meta, Colombia - 1015_Q2_SP10_10_MG | ecosystem: Environmental > Terrestrial > Soil > Wetlands > Peat | place... | reverse complement strand
GGCTCCGTCTGCTCGGCGGAATCGCCGTCGGCCTTGCGGGAGTCGAGGAACTCGACGCTCTGGGCGATGACCTCGAGCTTCTGGCGGCGGCCGTCCTCGCCGTCCCACTCGTCGTGGTGCAGGCGACCCTCGACGGCGATCCGCCGGCCCTTGGCGAGGTAGTCGACGCACACCTCGGCCTGGCGGCCGAAGCAGACGACGTCGACGAAGTCCGCGCCGCGGTCCTCGCCGTTCCTGTCGCGGCCACGCGGCACTGCGAGGCGCAGCTGCGCGACCTTCGTCTCGCCGCGCTCGCGCAGCTCGACGTCCTGGGTGAGACGGCCGATCAGATGCACTGCGTTCACTGTGGTCCCTCCTTTGCGGGATCCGGGGGTGGTTGACGTAGCCCGGGAGCGCCGGTCAGGCGGCCGAGCGGAACCGAGCGACAGCGAGGGGAAGGGAGCGCAGCGACCTTGAAGCGAGTGCCGGCGCCGGCGCACGATCCGAGCGCAGGCAATCCACCCCCGGCCCTCCGCGCAGGGATTGGGGCGGCTGTACGAAGTGCGGTGATCGTCGAACTCACGGGGCCGTTGAGATCGCGTGCTCGCATGCGGGGTCGCGATCGTCTCGACGGTCGCGGCTGCGACGACGAGGCCGAGGACCGCGGCGAGATAGGCGAGTGCCGTCTGCCTCCGAACGCCTGTCCTGAGGGTCAGCCAGCTCACCGCGGCGATGGCGGCGGCCAGCCATTCGAGCGGCAGCTGCGGCAGGTAGGGGAGGAGGCGATCGTGCCAGCGGCCGAGGGCGAGTCCTACGCGCAGTGCGTTGGCGCCGAGCACCCCGCCGATCACGAGATCGCCGAGCCGACGCGTGCAACGGTGGTCCTGGAAGCGGAAGAAGGCCAGCAGGAATGGCGCGGACAGGACCCGGGCGTTGGTGGCAGCGATTGACGCGAGGTCGCCGAGCTTCCCGTGCAGCGCCGGGTGCGGTACGCCGCCGGGTGCCAGCGCGGGCGCTGCTGTGCCGATCACGGCTCCGAGGAGCGTGACCATCCAGAGCAGCGCGTAGGCGATGGCGATCCGTCCCGAGAGCACGATGGGCCGGGATCGAAATTGTGGGTCTATCGCGGGCGAGCGGACGCGTCGATGGCTTGAGCTCGACTCGACGGCGCTTGCGTCCTGACCGTCCGGCGAGCGGCGCTCGGCGCTGAGACGGAGAGGCGAGGGCCGGTCAGCTGGCTGGATACCAGCCTGAGACGACATATCCGCCGTGTTGGAGTTGGACGGTGGCCCAGCTGACGTGGCTGGTGGCCGGCAGGCCGAGGTACGGGCCGCTGCCGCTGGTGCTCTCGTTGGTCACGATTGCCCACCGCCCGCGCTCTTCGCGCTGGCCGGGTCCGATTGCGACGACGGTGCTGGTGTTGGTGACCCGGTAGCGCTCGAGAGCCGTCGCGCGGCTGGCAAGCTCGAGCGCTTGCGCGCGGGCCTGCCCGGTCGAGACCGCCGCGAGCTGCTTTGAGCGCTCGGTCAGCTGGGCGGCGGTCCAGTTGCCGTAAAGGCGCGCGAATCGTGCGACCGCCACTTGGGGGGTGGGCGCGACCGCGCTCACCGGCACGATCGCGGTCGTTGGCTGGCTGGCTCCGTCGTGCTCGCTCGGCGCCGGGGCTACGCCTGTGGTGGTGCTTGAGCCCGTGGTGGCCGCGGTTGCTGGCTGGCGTGTTTGGTATGGGTCGTGGATCCCGCAGCCGGCGGCGGTCGCGGCGACTCCGACGCAGATGAGGAGGCGCAGTGTGCGGCTCATCAGCAGCCGGTTCCGTGGATCGCGCCTTGGGGGATGCCGGCGGGCGCACCGAGCGCGTGCAGGAGCTGGCTCATGTTGTCCCCGCACCAGGTGCTCACACAGCCCGGGTCGCCGCTGGCGCATGCTTGTCCGAGCGCCGCGGCCATCGTGTTCGCGCCGACGCCGGTGCTCCAGCCCGTCTCGATGCATCCGGTGAAGGTCGCGATCTGCTGCCCCGTCCTGACCTGTTGACCGGCGGTGACAGCGGGGATGATCCCTTCGGTGAGGTACACATAGCGGCCGGTGTCGGGGCCGTCGGTGAGCTTGTAGGTGACCGCCCCGCCGTACCCGCCCGAGCACGAGTAGGGGCCCCAGCCGACGCCGCCGGGCTCGGAGTAGGTGATGGTGGCGTTGCCGATCGCGTCGATCGGGCCGGCGCCGGAGTAGTCGACGCCCATGTCGATCCGCGACGGGTAGATGCTCGTCGAGGAGCGAAACGGATCGATGTACTGCCCCGGCGCGACCCCGGCGCCGGCGAGCTGCGAGCACTCCGCTTCGACGGCGGTGGGTGTGCTCGCCGGTGCCTGGACCTGGCCGGTGATGTTGCCGGCACCGGGGGTGGCGGCCTTGGTCACGCTGACGCCGTAGTGGACGCCCCACCGGTCTTGGCTGGCACGGCCGAGCCAGTCGTAGGTGTCGATGTGCTTGCCGATGATCGCGCCGCCGGTATCGCCGGCGAGAAACGCGCCGCGCGAGCCGAACGGGTTGGGCCACACGTGGTAATAGCTGCCAAGCGCCAACACGTTGGGGTCAATGGCGATCTCGAGCATCGGCCGACCGGCGCTCAGATCGATCCCGATGGCGGTTCTGCCGCCGCCCTGGATGCCGCCCCAGGGCGGCCCGTAGACGGTCTCCTCATACCCGCCGGGTCCGTCGGCCGCTCCCCCTGACGCGGGCGTGCTACAGGGTGGATTGCCGGCGCCGGCGAGCAGTACGACCGGCGAAATCACCAGCATGAAAGAGCTCGCGGCCGCGAGCCACGGCAGCGAGCGCCTGCGGTGCCGAGCCGTCGCGGCGGCCAAGCGAGGGCGCCGGTCGCTCACGTGAGCGCCGCTAGGGTTTGGCGGTAGCGCTCCTGCCACGCCGGGTTGCACAGGTTCTCGAGCGCCTCCCAGGGATCGCCGCCTGCTTGCCGCAGCGCAGCGGCGCGGCGTGGCTGGTCGTGCTCTGGGTCAGATGAGCAGATCCAGTACTCCAGATCACCGAGCGCGACGCGGACGGCGCCGCGGCCGCGGGCCGAGACCATGTACACGGTCGAGTACACGCCGTGTTGCTTGGGGAGGGCCTGGATCTGGGCGATGTCGGTGTCGGAGAGCCCGAGCGGCTCGCGCGCGTGCTCGAGATCATCCTTGTCGTTGCGCAGGCAGAAGCTGAGCGCCCCGTTGGCCAGCAGTGCGCGGCCTTGGTCGTTTGACAGGTCGCGGAAGTGCTGGGAGACGAACATCAGCCACAGCGCGTAGTGGCGGGACCGGCGCGCGTACTCGTTCAGCCACGCCCCCGCCGCAGGCGACTGGGTAAGCGCCCAGCCCTCCTCGACGATCAGCTGACACTTCCCCGCCCAGGACCCGAGATGATCAAGCGCGCCGTCAACGCGCGCGCGGCGCAGCCGCTGCACTTGGCGCTCGACGTACTCGACGGTCGCGAGCATCAGCGCCGGCGTGAGCCGCTCGGACAGGCCGGTGAAGTCGAACAGCGTCAGCGGCGTGTCCGCCGGGACGGTCGTGGCCCGGTCGGCGATATGAGCGAGACTCCCCCCTTCGCCGTAGGGCTCGAGCCTGAGCAGCAGCGACTGCAGCCGGTCGGCGTTTGCGCCGGTGAGCGAGCCGTCGGCCGCCCTCGCGGTGAGCGCGTCGATGAGCAGCTGCTCGCGTGGTCGCTCGCCCGTCTCGCTGGCGAGCAGGTAGGCGGTTTCGATGCCGGTGCGGATTAGCGTCTCCTCGTCGGAGTCGAGAGTTCTGACTCGTCCTTCGGGGTCGTGCGCGTGTCCGATCAGCAGCGCGTGCAGAGCGAGCAGCAGCTCGGTCTTGTGGGCCGACACGCGGGCGGGGTCGGCGACGTCCCACGGGCAGATCACGTCCCCGCCCGCGTGCCCGACCTGTACGCGCCGCGCGCCCGGGATCAGCGACGCGAGCGTGTCGTAATGGCCGGTGCCCTTCGTGTTGCCGTGCTCGTCGGGAGTGGAGGAGCGGTCGAGGATGAAGGTGCGGCCGCCCTGGGCGATGTAGCGCAGGCACAGCGCGTTGGTCAGCACGGTCTTCCCGCCGCCCGACGGGCCGACGATCAGGGTGACGCGTCGGGGATGGACCGGGTCAAACGGGTCCGCGCGCTCGATCGTTCCGCCGGGATCGGCGGTCCCGACGATTACCCCGCCGGGTGACCCGCACCGGCTCGAGGTCAACGCGACGCAGTGAGCGATGTTCCGGTGCGCGTAGCTCCGGGTCGCGCAGAGCGTGTCGACGCCGATCGGGAGCGTCGAGGTGAACCCCGGGAGGCACAATCTGCGCCCGCGGATCACCCGGGCGTTGCTCAGCGCGTGAAACTCGCTCGCGGTTTGTTTGACGGTTCGCTTGAAGTACTCGAGGCGGCCTTGGGGATCCCGGATCGCGCAGTAGATCCCGACCCGGTAGACGCTCGCGCCGATCTCGCCGGCGAGCTCCGCGTCAACGCTCGCCGCCTCCTCGAGCGCCTCCTGCTCGTCCGAGCCGACGAGGCGGTCGCGCCGTTCCTTGTAGAGCACCGCTGCGCGAAGACGCTTCCAGCGGCGGCGCTGCCGCGCCTGCTCCCGCGCCCGGCCGCCCACCGCTATGTGCACGGCGAGCGTCGCGGGCAGCGGACAGCACAGCAGGTGCGAGAGCCACGAGGCATCGGTGTAGGCCGGCGGGGATCCGAGGTGCAGAACCTCCTCGAGCGTGCCGTCGGCGTGCCGCAGCCAGCCCGCGTCCTCGCCGGCGTCGATCCCGCACTCGGCACCGTCGCACGCGGCGAGCAACAGCGCGTGACGCGTGTTGCGGGCCTCCTCGACCGTCGTCGCGGTCGCGACCCGGCAGGCCGCGGCTAGCCGATCCAGATCGCACTCGTTGCCGGTGGCGGGGTGCAGGCGCTCCCACAGCAGCGCCAGCGTTTGCGTGCCGTCGAGCGGATAGGTCTCGATCCCCGCCGCGCGCAGGGCAGCCTCGATCTGTGCGCTCACGCGCGCGCTCTCGATCGCCGCCTCGCGATGCGTGGACCACAGCGTCCGGCCCCTGGACCTGGCCGCGACAGAGCGCAGCTGGTCTCGCGCTGTCTCCAGCCGTGGCGAGTAGGGGACCGCGACCCACCAGCGCGCCGCGACAGCAGGCTGCTCGGCGCCCGCTGCGGCAAGTACGGTCTGGGTCGTCGCTTCGAGCAGCCGTTCGCGAGATTCGGCGAGCGCGTGATGACCGGAAGCGCGATCGGCATCGGCGGCCGCCTCGGTGAGCTCGAGGTCGGCCTCCAAGGCCTCGTTGAGCGGGACGGGATCGGTTTGTGCGTAGACGACGATTCCCTGGTGATCGGGGATCGTCCGGCACACGTTCGCGAACGCCCGCTCGATCGATGAGAGCGTGACCGGATCGGCTGTCAGCGCGTTCGGTACCCGCTCGCATTCGATCATCCGCACATACCGACCGTCCGTGGTCACGATCAGCCCATCGGGCTCGAGCACCGAGAGCGGCAGCAGGCCGGCCAGCGAGGCGGTCATGCCGCCGCTCCGTCGAGAACCGTTTCCCGCTCGGTCTCTGCCTCTGGTGCGACGTCGAGGACGAGCCCGAACTTGTCAGGGCGGGTCGGCGGCGCGAGCTGCTTGGCCGCTCGGCGGTAGCGGTAGAGCGCCAGCAGGTAGCGGCCCGGGCCGATTGTCTGCCCCTGCAAAGCGAGCGCGACGCTGGCCAGGAACGCCATCGCGAGAACGACGACGGTCACGGTCGCGCGGAACCCGAATGGCGAGACCCTGATCGCGCCGTACAGGATCCCGCCGGCGGCCGCGAGTGCGACCCAACCCGGCCAACTCAGCCCGTAGTAGCGCTCGCGATCGTTCAGCCGCCGCAGCGTCGGCGTCATCGCTTCCCCCTCCCGGGCCGCTTCGCGGTGCGCGGGGGCGGTGTGAACGTGCGGGGCGGCGCCTTCGGCGGTGGCGCCGGTCCAGCGCGTCGCGGCTCGGTGTTGCGGGCCTTACCCGCGGCCGGTCTCGTACCCGGGGGGTCAGGCGGCCGGGGACCGGCGGGTCGAGCGCCCGACGAACGCGTGGCCGCCCGGCCGCCGCCCGCGGCGGTCGCCGACGTGGCCGTGCCGTTTCCGGTCGTGCGACTACCTTGGTCACGGTCTGGCCCGCGGCTCGACCTGGCACGGACACCGTGCGACCTGGACGGGTGAACGTTGGCGGAGTTCGGGGCGGCGTGGCCAATGGGGCTTGCCTGCCAGCTGGCGGTTCCGGCTTTCGCCATGCGGACGGCGACAGCGCCCGCGCGCGAACGACCGACGAGGACCGAAGCGCGAGGAGTAGCGAGCGCAGCTGCGGCTCGCCCACCCGCTGCCGCGGTGCCGAGCGCGCCGTGCCGCCCGACGTAACCGAGCGCGCGGCTGCCCCGAACGACCGCGGCGCCGCCGGCGCCCGCCGCCGCAAGCTCACCCGCCGCGCCGCTCGCTGCCTGCGCCACGCGGGTGCCGAATCGGCGCAGGGAGTCCACCGAGGTCGACCGGGACGCGGTCACCCGCGCCGGACCCGAGGACCCACGGTGACCGAGGGCGAGCAGACCGCCGAGTTGCATCCGCAACAGCCCCATCGCCTCGCGCGCGGCGCGAAGGCACAGCCACAGCGACGCAGCCCCCGCGACGGCGAGGATCACGCCGCCGAGCAGCGACCCGATCGAGCTGTCGCCCGCGATCAGCGGACCGGCGGTCCCGGCGTCGCCGACCAGCAGGGCACCGAGCGCGAAGAGCGTTGCCCACACGATCGGCAGCGCGATCAGCATCGCCACCGCCGAGGCCCACGCCCTCGCAATCGCCGCACCCGATTCCGTCGCGACGAGGCCGATCGTGACCGGCCCGGACGCGTACAACAGCGCGCCGAGCAGGATGATCACGACCTTCAGGAAGATCAGCGACAGCAACTCGACCGCGACCACCGCCATCAACGCCAGGTCGACGAGCTGCCAGCCGCCGAGCGCCACCCCATCGACCGCGTACAGCATCAGCTGATGCAAACCGTCCGCTACCCGCGGCAGCCCCAACACCAGATGCGTGACCGTGTCAGTCATCGCCGCCGCCTCCGTCCACCAATACGGGTAGGACACCAGCACCGCCGCGATCCCCAACACCCGCACCAACGGAACCGCCACGTGCCCCCGTTCCCCGAGCATCGCCCGGGTCGTGCCGTACAGCAACGTCAACGGCAACAGCCCGACGCCGATCCACGTGAACAGATCGCGGAGCGCGTTGATCCCTCCGAACCCGTACACCGTCCGCCCCGACGGCGTGGTGACTGTTCCCGCGTAGTTAGGGACGGCGACGATCCACTCCATGAGCCGCACTCCCTCGCCAGCCCACGAGCGCGGGATCAGCATCCGCACCAGCGCCCCGATCGTCGTCAGGATGAACCGGCTCGCCAGCCCGATCGTCCACGAAAACGCCCCCAACACAGCATGGCCGAGCGACCCGAAAACCTCCCCATTGATGTTCGGCCCCAGCACCGGCGCGGGAAAGCTCACAGCGGCCAACGCGGGTGCGGCAAACCCGAGGAACAGGCCAGCCGCCAGCCCCGCCGCGATCGCGAGCCGTCTGCCCGGACGCATCCGACGCCTCGGTCAGGCCAGTACCGCCGGGATCACGATCAGGATCAGCATGATCCCCCCGATCACCCGGAACAGATGGTCAGGCGCACGCACCGAGCCGGCGATCATCAACCCGGCGATCAGCACCAGCACCAACCCCACCCCGGTCCCGATCAGCCACTCCCAGTTGCTCGTCAGCGTCGAGACGAGCTGCTTGAACGCCCCGGCCCCAGCCGGGGCGGTCCCGTTCAGCCCCGCAGCGCGCAGCGCCGCCAACCCCGGAAACCCGCCCGCAAGCGCCACCACAGCGGCCCCCACCAGCACCCACCGACCCAGTCGACCAGTCATCAACCCTCCTCGCATAACATCTGTTATAAGCGGACAGTACCAGATAAATAGAGAGAACACGCCGATAGCAGCGTCCATCCGATACTAACCGATGACCACCTGAGTGGGCACAACGTGAGCCACGCACGGGCTCGATGACGGCGGCCGCCGGCCGCACACTGCTCCCACATACGCGCGATGGGTTCCTCGGTCCCGGAAAACGCGACGGCGGCCCGACAGAATCCGACGCTGCTGGCCATGGGGGCGGGCCGAGCCCTGGAGGTACCGATCGCGCGGACCAGACTTGGCGCGCGCGACCCAAAGCGTCAGCAGCCCGCGACCGCAGATTGTCCCGCTCACGGGTAGCGGCTGGCACCCCCCGAAGTCACCGGGTCTGGCTACGCTCACACACACATGCCACAAGGCAGCTCTGTCCGTAATCGCTCCGAGCCCACGACCATCACCACGCCGCGAGGCGCCGTTGAGGTCGTGCGGCAGGAGATGCGCGGAGTGCGCCGGGGCAGCGGGTGGACATGGTTCTGGCTAGCGCGCCGGATGGGAAAAGTCGAATGGTCCGAGGCGTCGACCGCTCAGGAGGCAATCCGTCGGGCGACGCTGCTCCCGGCCAAGAAACGCCGGGCTGGCTAACGAAGGCCGCTTCTGACGCGGAGAGTCAGTTGCGGCCTGCCAACACAGACCCGCCAGGCGCTTGAGCGCCATCGTGCCGACCGGCAGTCGTCGTCGCCTCGACGTCGCTGGTCGCGTGCGCCTATTGGCAGTTTGGACAGTCGTTGAACGCCTCCGGTGATAGCAAGCCGAACCTGCCGCGACTTGGTGCCGGTGTCGGGACCCTGGGGGCGGTTCCGCTGAGCTGAGCTCGGATCGTTCAGTCGGCCCCCGATCCGACGAATGGGAGGCACGCGGCGACGCGCGGCGCCGAGACTCGCTCTACTTCCGCACCGGTATCACGAGCGTGATGTCGTGGCTGGTCGTGTCCGACAGCAGCAGCGGTCGCGAGGGGCTCGGATCTGAGGCCGCGCTCGTGGCTGCTTACACCAATTGCACCCCACGTCGCCGGCTCGGACTTCGTGGCTGGTTCCACACGAAACGAGCAGCGCGATGCCCTACAGAAGCAGCAGCACGGAGCCTCACGCCGGCCTCGCGCGGTTCGGCTTGCGCATCATCCGGGCCATGCAGACGTCCGGCCGTCCGCGGCCCGACGGTTGAGTGCGTGGCGTTCCGGTAGCGGAGCCGAGGCAGTCGTGCCGCGCCGGGGCCTCGCACGCTTGGATTGGGCGATCGCGATGACGAGGTCGACGGTGCGAGTCTGCCTATGCACGCCGGGGCGACCGCGATCGGCATCCGACGTTCGCTTTCGCACATTCGCACAGCGTCCGCTTGCCGGCGACGCAGTCCCCGGCTAACACGGCCCGGCTATGGAGTCGCGCTCCGTCGCCATTGCGCTCGTCCGCCTCGCGACCGTAAGACGAGAAAAGCAGTCGTGAGACCCTGCGCCCGACGGGCTACCGCAGTTGTCCGGAAGGGGTAGTGAGCCAGATCGCTCTGTGGTGGCTCCTTTGTGGCTGAGCAGAAGAGCGCCGACCGTAGCGGGGCCCTTCTGGGAGTCGTCCACAGCGGAACTGATTTCCGGCTCGGGTGAGACTTCCGCTCTCGCCTCTCGGTCGTTGGCTCGACCGATCGCTCCGAGCAAATGGCTGCGGGCCACACGGGTGGAATGCCCGAGCGATCTGACCGCGATGCGACCCTGCCGCCGTTTGCTGGACGGCACAGTTAGAGCTCATTGGCGTTGAGGCGGCTTCCGGTTCGCCTGCGGCCTGTTGCGAAGATCGATCAGAAACGAGGCGCATCGATTGTTCGGCGGGATAACACATGCCCACGAGCTCGACCGCGCGGAATAATCGGGAAGACGGCTCCAATACGAGGCGATGCCGCCCATGTTCTCCCACCGTCACTTGGACAGAGGGTTGTTTAATGGTTTGCGAAAGAGCCTCCTTGCGCGGGCGGTCGTCTGCGTCGGCCCGATCGCGTCGCTATCGGAGGCGGTCGGAGGCGGTTATGCGATGCACCGCATAACCGCGTTCACAAGCCTGCTGTAGTGCGTCAATCGCTAATCAATCCGCTGCAACGGTGATCTTTGCGTGTCAGTGGCGGCCCGCAGTGATGTTACGCGTTTGGTGAACGTTGACTGCGTGTGTTCGCCAATGTCGGGTTGACGTGTGCGCGAGTATGATCGCGCTAACCGGAAAGGGAGAGCTGCCAATGCGAAAATGCGCGGCGGTTCGTCTGGAGTCTGTGTCACATCGAGGGGGCGCCCATAATGCCCCGGGCTAGCCTGGCGCGGGCGACGGCGGTCTGTCGGCTCCACGGTGCTTGCGGGTCTGGCATTCCACCCGAGGTTGAGGTTGACGATGTCGTTGCGCGAGCGCGGTTGGCGCAGCGAGCGGTTGAGGATTGGGAGGAGGACCGCGTCGACGCCCTGCTGTGCGCATTGAGCGACGCGGTGAGCGGCAACGCTAAACCGCTGGCGGCTGCGGCCGTCGCCGAGACCGGGATGGGCAATGTGGCAGACAAGATCCGGAAGGTTGAGTTCGCTGCGCGATCTGTGTGCGGGTCGCTGGTCGGCCGTGTCGGCCGCGGGGTGATCGGCACGGACGAGCGTGGCGTCACCGCCGTGGCAAGCCCAGTAGGCGTGGTCTTTGCGTTGCTGCCGGTGACCAACCCGGTGGCGACGATGATCAACGAGGTTCTGATCTGCCTCAAGGGACGCAACGCGCTCGTGCTCTCGCCGCACCCCCGGGCACAGAGAGTCAGCGAGATGACCGTCGCGCTGCTCGAGCCGGTTTTGCGTGCCCACGGTGCTCCGCTGGCGCTTGTTCAGATCGTTCCTGGACCGCTCAGCCAGCGCCGCACCGAGCTGTTTATGGAGCATCAGGGAATCGCGCTCGTGCTCGTGACCGGAGGCGTCAGCATTGTCAAAGCCGCCTATCGCTCCGGCACCCCCACGATCGGCGTGGGCCCCGGCAACGCCCCCGCCTATGTCGCGGCCGACGCCGATCTCGCCTCCGCGGCACGGGCGATCGTCGACGGGAAAGCATTTGACAACGGCATCATCTGTGGCTCAGAGCAGCACATTGTGGCCGATCGCTCGATTGCCGCGGAGCTGCTCGAGGAACTACGCCAGGCCGGAGCAGTCACGCTCGACGCGGCTGAGTCCGACGGCCTGCTGCAAACCGCGTTTGACCCTGTGAGCGGCGCGCTCAAGCCGCGGTGGAGCGGTCGCTCAGCGATGGAAATTGCCGCCGCGGCCCACATCAACCGCCGCTATCCGTTTCGCCTGCTCGTCTTTTTGGCATCCGTCGGCAATCTTCCCGCCGGTGCGCGCCGTGAGCGCCTCGCACCGATCACAGCCTTCTATACCGTCCGCGACGCATCAGAGGGCGTAGAGACCTGCCAGGCGCTGCTGGCTGAAGGCGGCGCCGGGCACACCGCCGCCGTGCACACGAGCAGCGACGAGCTCATCGCCCGGGTCGAGGCCGCCCTGGAGCGCACCCGCGCGGACTGAGCCTGCTCGTCGCGAGCTGAGCCTGCTGGTCGCGAGCTGAGCCTTCTCCTCGCCGCGGAGTGAGGGTGCTCGTCGCCGCGCAGTGAGGCTGCCCGTGGCCGCGGACTGAGCCGGCTCGTCGACGGGTTCTTGCGCCGCGGCCCTAGAGGCCCCTGATCAGACCCTGTGCCGCGGCCGACTTGCCGGCCTTGAGGTGGCGGCCG
>Ga0187779_10002311_pt1 | contig 11717 bp, 9 predicted proteins | sample 1015_Q2_SP10_10__FD_132435 | JGI IMG/M metagenome (GOLD analysis project Ga0187779, IMG submission 132435) | Tropical peat soil microbial communities from peatlands in Department of Meta, Colombia - 1015_Q2_SP10_10_MG | ecosystem: Environmental > Terrestrial > Soil > Wetlands > Peat | place... | reverse complement strand
CGCCGCGATGGGCGGGCTCGTCGCCGCCGCGCGCGAGTTGAAGGACAAGGGAACCTTCGGCTACGTCGACACGGCACTGCCGTCGGCGGAGCTCGCCGGATTCATGCGGGGGTAAGCGGGTTGCACCCTTTTACCCAAAATGGTCGCCGCTGATCGGGTGATCGAATAGGCCGTCAATTGCCGCGATGCGGTTTGTCGCCTTTTGGCCCTTAGCAGACATAAAGTTTGACGCGATCAATGTCTGCTTTCAGGGGCAAACCCGACATTGCGATTTTCGCTGTGAAATGGCGGCGAATGACCCAAAGCGGAAATCAGGTCTGAACAACGTCCGTGCCTCAGTGATGGTGCCAGTGGCCACCGCCGCGCCAATGACCACCGTGCCAGTAGTACCCACCACCGTGCCAATACCAACCGCGCCAGCCGACCGGTCCACCCCAGCCATAACCGACACGTGCACCGTAGCCACACCAGTACCAACCGGGGCCCTGCCAGCCATTGGGATACCAACAATAGCGTCGTCCGCCGTAATAGTACTGCGCTTGCTGAATCTCACTAAGCTCGCGGGCAGCAGTGCCAAGCTGGCCTGACAGGCCAGCCCCTTGTGCGGTGGCTGTCAATGCAATTCCCGCCCCAACTACAGCTGCTACGACAAATGCCAAGTTGATTTTTTTCACTGCGATTCTCCTCGGTCGTCGCCCCACTAAGATAGTTGGTCTTTGTATAGATCGTTGCGACTTAACTAAGTCTTGCTGAGACATTTATGTCGAGTTCATGATTGGGTCGACTTAGAGGCACAAGTGACCTTCAATTACAAATTGGTCACCGAATGTCCGCTTTTGGCCCTTAGCTGACATCACATTTGACGCGATCAATGTCTGCTTTCAGGGGTAAAGCGGACATGGCATGACGCGATGGGAATGTCGGCTAAGGGCCAAAAGCGGACATCGGCCACCCCTCCCCGTGTTGGTTTGAGCCGATACGATGCCTTATGTGAGCGACGTCGGGGGGGGGTAGGCGATCTATCGGATTCTTTTCATCTCGCTCCGAGGTAGTGTGGCCGTAATCATGGTCGCTTTTTTCCGCTGCCAAGAAACGATAAATTTTTTAGGGTCAGCTATGCCTGGAAATGGCGAGTACTATTCAGCGCAGCTTTGCAGCGATCAGCCGCTCGAGTTGTCGGTATTCCGGGCAGGTACTATTCCCACAAACGGTTTTGATGCGCGCGAGGTCAGCTCGCGCCGGCACGAGCTCGTCTTGCGCCACGTGCAGCGCACCGGAATAGTTCAATGTCGCTAAATGATTTGGGTCTGTGGCTAGGGCGCGGTCGTACCACTTGCGTGCTTCCGGAAGGCGCCGCAGCTGGGCATTCGCATAGCCGATCGCGCTTGCAACATCCGGTTGATTGTCATAGCCGAGCGCCTTCATCGCGGCGATGCCGTCCTCGTAGCGGCCCGCAGCAATCAGGGCGCGCGCCGACTGGAACGTCGGAGCCGAGGCCGGGGCCGGCGCAGGCTGGACAACTCGCGAGGACGGCGCAGGCTGCGCGGTCGCCGGCGGCTCGGTGGTCGCCGGCCGCGTAGGTTCTTTGCGGGCTTTCGGCTCGGCTTTGCGCTTCTCCTTGTGCTCAACCCTACGCGGTTCATCGCCGCCTTCCTGGTTGCAATAGCCGCCAACACCGCTGACAGCCGCGCGACATTGATCTTGCGTGTGGAAACCGCAGTTGTTCGAGCCATTACTGTAACGGGCACACCAAATCGCGGACGAAGGTGTTATGCCCCCGCAAGCAAACAACGCGGCGAGCACGAGACCAACATTCGCAACCCATAGCGTGGCTATTCGCTTTTTCATCCTCCCCCTCGACCTCCCGGCGTCGGCATCCGACCCGGACTGGGGTGGCCGCCACCACGGCCGCCGCCACCAATGCCAATGCCGATATTCAATTCGATGTTTGGCTTTTGGCCGGTCTCCGACGAGGGTCCAGACGGTTTATGATGTCTTGGTTTCCTTGTTCTCCTACTTGGCTTTTCGACGCACTTGCCGGCGTCATTCAGATACTCATCGGAATCGCATTCGCTCGGCTTATGACAATCATTGCCCACGGTCCCTTCGGGGCAGACGCACACCCCGCCACTTAAAATCTTCGGCCGCTGACACCGATTGCTGCCCGGCGAACACGAAGTACCATCGTTCACGGGAACCGTGCCAGGCGGACAGCCGAACTGCGATGGCGGACAATTACCGTCGTTGTTGCGCGGGCTACCATCAGCACAAAGCTCGCTCCCACCGCCGCCGCTACCGCCGCTTGGCAGCGGCGCCGGACACTTACCGCCAACAAATGCCGTCGCACAGCCACCGCAGGTTTGGCACTCGCCCGCGTGACAAAATCGATCTTCGCAGACGCAGCCAGGGACGGGCTTCGGGACACAGGACGTCGGACACTTACCGCCAACAAATGGCCACGGACAACCACCACAGGTCTGGCACTCGCCTACGTGACAAAATACATCTTCGCAGAAACAGTTCGGGACATGCTCCGGCACACAAGTCGGATTTGTCGGAGTTGGGTTATTCGGCAACGCGATGGAGGCACATGATTGCAAACCGAATATCGGCAAAAAATTAGTTCCTGGGGCCGCCTGCACTGGTCCTGTCTGTGACGGCGATTGTTGCACGCCGAGTGTCGGGGAAAAATTAGTCCCTGGGGCCGGCTGCACCGGCCCTGTCTGTGACGGCGACGGCGCGACCGCAGTCGGCTGCCCGCCGATTGCCGCGCAATTGTTGGCCGATATGGCGCCAGGGGAAGCCACTACCCCGACCTTAAATGATGCCGTGGCACCAGGGGGCAGTGGATTGGTCAGCTGGCACGTAATGGAGGTACGGTAATTGCTGGTGCTCGTGCAACTCCAGTTGTTATCGTTCGGGTAGTTGGAAATTGTGTTGCGTGGCGCAGCAACCGTGTCGGTAACAGTGACGTTGTCCGCCGGGCCGGTGCCGTCATTGGTGACTGTGATAGTGAACTCACATTCATAGGCAATGTCGGGCAGAGCTCGTTGAAAGAGAGGGCAGCTACTTGGCGCGGTCTTTAAAATTGTCAAATGGGGATTATTTGGTGTGCGCGTTTCCGGTGGCGTGCACGAGACGTTGTTCGACGGGTTGCCATCGCCGCGCGGATCGACGATGGCGCAATTGAGCAATGTGCCGGTCGCGTTGCCGGAATTCAGATCGACTAACAGCGGTGGCGCCGATTGACCTGGCGCAATAGTCGTGTTGGGCCGCCGGCAGGTGATGGTATGGTTGCCGTTGGCAAGCACCGAATTTGTGCAGACCCAGCCGTTTGAATTTGCCGCATCGAGCTGTCCAAGGCTTGCAACGTCAGCCACGATTAGTTCGCCGTTATAGGTGCCCGGTCCATTGTTGGTGACGACGATTCCGTATTCACAGTTGCTCGGTTTACAGTTAGGTGCCTTCGTCTTCTTAATCGTAAGATCCGGCCCTTTGGGCTGCACGCACCGCCTACCATCAAAAATAAAACCTCGGGGGCAGCATTCACCGCGTAACGCGTGCCGCAAGGGCGGGCATTCAGGAACGCATTTGCCATCGCGAAAGCGTTGTTCAGGTGGACATGATGTCGGCACACACTGACCGCGAATATCGTCATAGCCGGGCGGGCAGATCGACAAAATTCCCGCGAGGATCTCGGGCGAGATTCCTGCGCGCGGACAGACCTGCCAGATGACAACACCGCCGATTTGGCCGATCAAGCCAGGCTGTTCGGCCGGATCCGCGTAATTCAAGAAATAGGAATTTAGCGGCGGGGCGTTCTGCGGGCGCACCAACGACAATTCGTTGCGCTGCATGCCATTGACCGCCAGTGGCCCGCCGGTACGGAGCCGCGAGGCAATTGTGCGATCGGGTGAAACGCGTAACTGCTCCCCGGTCGTCCACAACGATACGCTACAGCTTCTACGGTCAATATCGCCTGTGCTGTCATAGCCGTAGCCGAGCGCGAGCCCGCCATTGTTATTGGTGTAATTCGACGGAAAGCCTACGGCATAGTCGCCATCTGCCTGCCAGTAAAAAGGCGTGCCGTTTTCGCCCGGCTGCTTTGCGCGCAACCGCAAAGCGCGGCCAGCGGCGGGCATGGCTAGCACCTTATAGTCGTAGGCTCCCGTTGGCGGATCGCGCTCAGCGAGCAACATACGGCCTTCGCTGTCGAAGACGATAGTGGAGATTTCTGTGTCGGATTTCTGACCGCTTGGAATTGCCACTTCTACCCGCGCGTCAGCGTCGAACGAGCCGTCCGGCATGATGCCGACTGACCAAATGCGCAAACCAGACGCCACCGCGTAATAGAGTCGCGAACCATGGACGGCTAATGCGAAGACGCGGCGCACTATTGGCGCATAACCCCAGGTCGCGGGATCAGTACTGTCGAACGCGGGATTTTGCGGGTTGATCCGTTTGCGCGGGTCGAATGCCATTGGCGACAACTGCGCGGCTGTCAGTCCTTGCACTCCGTGATCAAAACGTCCGCGTTCGACACCATCTAGCGTAAAGCGGTGGATCATTCCGGTCTCGCGGTCCGCGACAAACAGCTGGTGCGACACCGGATCGAATGCCAGACCGCCGAGCGCCGGCCCGGAATTGCGTACGCCGTTCAGTAGCACGTTCGCGAAAAGCGTTACGGCGCCAGACCGGCCATCAATTTTCCAGATCGATCCAGGTCCGCCGTCGGCAATCGCCGGCCCAAATAATCCGGGCATGAAGGCAGCGTATGGCGCACCGCGTCGCGAGCGATCGGGCACACCGTCGCCGTCTGCATCGGGAACGACAATCGGCAATCCATAAGCAGAGGTGGCCGCGGCATAGATGTTCGGCGGATCCGCGTCATCGAGCGCAAGTGAGAAGACCTGGCCAATCTGACGGGCGGTTGCCGTAAAGGATTTTGGCGTGTCCACAAATTGCGCCTGCGGTGGTCCGCCCATCCGGGCAAGACCAATCACCCGCAATGCAGGTCCGTCGAGATCGATATAAGTTTTGTCGATTCGCTGCGCTTCTGGCGGCGGCGGCGATCCGAAGACGATAGCCCCGGAAAATCCTGCTACTGCGGCGTCACCAACCGATAAAATAGGATTTGCATTCTGCGCGTATGCGACGCCAGACAAATACAAAAAACATACTATTTGCGCTAAAGTATGCGCGTAGCGTCGCACCCCGGTCGCCCCCCAGAGTCGCAAACGCAGATAGTTTAGGCAGACTTTACAAAGGGAGGCAAATCATTCCGGACGAAAGCGGATAAGCCATGACGTTGGCGACATCGGTGCATGGAATGTTCTTGTCACAGTCAAATAGATCTTGCGGCACCACGAAACGGCGTCGACGGTGACAAGCAGCGACGACTTCCGGTCCAGGAGTAAAGCAGCGCTAAAGCGGCCGTCCCCGACGTCGCTAGTGACCCACAGCAGAAGCCTCGATGATGCGATAGATTTATCTTGGGATTGGGCCGCGGAAAGCGCGACCGAACAACGGCCTTGCTTTAGATCACGCTGATTTTGCTCGGAAAGCTTTATGATGGCCATTTTAGGAGCTGCAGTTGGCATGCTTGTCGCCCTCGCGGCCCTTGCGATCGCGCTTTGGGAGTTTCCCAAGCTCAGCCGGCAAATTTTACGCGGCGGCGATCCGACATTCTTTTTCGGTGTAATGCTGGTGCTTGGGGGTTGGGCTGGATACTCGATCTTCGCCGCTCTCTTTCATCGCTGATCAAGGACACAAAAAGCGTCCGCCACCCGAGCATTCGACTTTCGGAATTGGTCTTTAGCTGCCCAAGCGTCTGGCGCGATCAATGTCTGCTTTCAGGAGTAAAGCGGATGTAGCGTTTGCCGGATGCAATGTCCGCAATTGGCCCTTAGCAGACGTTTGCCCTGACGCTATCGACGGCCGCTTTCGGGGCCAAAGCCGACATCGCATGACGCGATGCAATGTACGCTAATGACCCAAAAGCGGACACCGGCAAAAACAGTGGTTGATCGAATAATATCCCTCCCAATGACGGGGGCATGTTCCTTGTATAGACTTACGCAAAAGGTGCCTTGGGGAGCGAACCCGCGGCAAAGCATTCCGGGAGGAGACCATGATCTCACGCAGTGCAAGAAGCGTATTTGTTGCGACAGCAGTTTTTGTTTTGAACGTGGTTGTCGCGCAGGCGGCGCCATTTATGATTGTCGGTAATGACGAAAAGCAGGCGTTCGATGATAGCGGCAAGGCGATCTTGTCGATGCCGGGAAAAGACTCAGTATTGATCGTCGATTTGGCAAATCCGCTCAGTCCAAAAATTGTCGCCAATCTTCAGCTCAAAAATTCGGTCGTGGGACCACCGGTCAACCTTGATATCGATCCGACCGGTTCAATCGCAATCGTTGCCGATTCAATGAATATCATCAAAGACGGCGATGCTTTGAAGGCAGTTCCAGATGACAAGATTTATGTGATCGATCTCAAAGCGAACCCGGCCAAACTCGTAGCAACACTCACAGGCGATAAACAGCCGTCCGGTCTGAGCATAAATCCGGCCGGTACGCTTGCTCTCGTCGCCAATCGCGCCGGCAAATCCATCACCGTATTGTCGATAAAAGGTACCGACGTAAAGGTGATCGACACAGTAGCCATGGGTGAAGAAGTGTCGCACGTCGTCTTTACCCCCGATGGTAAGCGTGCGCTGGCAACAAAATTCCCAGGCAATAAGGTCGCGCTGCTTGAGATCGCCGGTGACAAGGTGACATACGCCAAACAGGATCTTCCAGTTGGGCTGTGGCCTTATAACGTCGCCGTAGCTCCTAATGGCAGCATTGCCTTAACGGCAGATAATGGGAATGCCGGTACGTCCGACGGCAACGTGGACACGGTAAGTGTCATCGACTTATCTGTTCAACCACCGCGAGTCATCGATCACATCACGGTTCCGGATAGCCCAGAAGGACTGGCAATCAGCCCGAAGGGAAACATTGCTGCGGTGATCGATGCAGCTGGCTCCAATAAGGATCACAAGGCATTCTTCTATCATCGCAACGGCATTGCGACGATCCTGCGCGTGGACGGCAAGAAGGTGTCCAAGCTCAAGGATATCGAGGTCGGCGGATTGCCCGAAGCGGTGTGCTTCACGCCTGACGGCCGCTACCTTTTAGTTGGCAACTATATAGACCGGGATTTCTCAATCTTGCGGGTCGACGGGACAAATGTCACGGACACCGGCAAACGCTTCAAGGTGCCGGGCCAACCGGCTTCCGCTCGCTGTAGCTCTCACTAGGTTTAGCTACATGTCGGTCAAACCGCAGCAGGAAGCCTCCGGGAGGGCGTCATGATTTCGCATGGTGCGATACGAACATTTGGTACAGCTGGCGTTGTCGCCTCGAAGACAATTGTAGTGGCGACACTTGCAACACTCGTCCTATTCAGGTCTCCGGCCATAGCGCAGCAAGCGGTGCCGGAGATTCCCTTCGAGTCAATTCCCGATCCGCTTAAGCTTCCTCCTGATTTGTATTTCGGCGAGGCGACGGGGGTAGCGGTCAACTCTAAAGGCCACGTCTTTGTTTTTTCTCGCGGCAATACAAGTGGTCATGCTTACTCTGCAAGCGCTGCCCAGCTGTTAGAGTTTGGGCCTGATGGCAAGTTCATCCGTGAGATTGGCAAAAACTTATACGCTTGGTCATTCGCTCACTCTGTCCGCATCGATAAAGACGACAATATCTGGGCCATCGACAAAGGTTCGGACATGGTCATCCGATTTAATCCTGAAGGCCGCGTGACCATGGTTTTTGGCCGGAAGCAGGAAGCGTCTGACGAAAGCACCGGTCCGTTAAAACACCCAAACCCGCCCCTGCCTGCCGAGGACGGACGCTTCAGACAGGTCACGGACGTGGCCTTTGGGCCAGAAGGAGAGCTGTACATCAGTGACGGGTATATCAATTCCCGTATTGCTAAGGCCGACAAGGATGGCAATTGGATCAAGTCTTGGGGCAACCGAGGTACTAATCCTGGCGAGTTCAACACGCCGCACAATATCGCTACCGACGCGAAGGGAAATGTCTATGTCGCGGATCGCGGTAATCGCCGGATTCAAGTGTTCGACGGCGAGGGCAAGTTACTTCGCGTCATCGCGATCGACGTGCCATTCGACGAGAATGCACGTCCAGCAATTGGCAACAAGCCCGATCTGAAAACCTATCAGCAAGTTCAGACTTTTGTGCCGGGCGCTCCTTGGACAGTGTGTATTACGCCACCACCCAATCAAGTATTGTATACGTCCGACGCCTATCCGGGTCGCGTGTACAAGCTGACTTTGGAGGGCAAGGTGTTAGGCGTACTCGGTAAGTCCGGCAAACAACTTAAACAGTTCGGTTGGATTCACGGAATCGCGTGTCCATCCGAAAATGAGATCTTCGTCGCGGAATTGTTGAACTGGCGGGTTCAAAAACTGATCTTGCATCCAGAGCAGCAGAAGGCTGGGCGTTGAACCCGGCATGAAGCGACGCGAGTTCATCACACTCTTTGGTGCGGCGACAACTTGGCCGCTTGCGGCGTTAGCGCAGCAGGAAGTGACGCCTGTGGTCGGGTATCTGAGCTCCCGGTCAGCCAGTGTCGATGGTCCAATGTTGACTGCGTTCCGACAGGGACTTGCCGAGGTCGGTTACGTTGATGGCCGCGAAGTTCGCATCGAAGTTCGGTTCGCCGATGGACAATACGATCGCTTGCCGGCTCTTATGAGAGAGCTGATCGCGCTGCGTGTCGCGGCTGTCACTACTGGCGGCGGTCTCCCCTCAGCAGCCGCAGCCAAGGCTGCGACCGCGACAATCCCAATTGTCTTTAATATCGCCGATGACCCTGTTCGTCTGGGACTGGTTGAAAGCTTGAGCCGCCCCGGGCGCAACATCACGGGCGTCTCGTCTTTCCAGACCGTCCTTGTGGAAAAGCAGATCGGATTGTTGGGCGAGCTCCTCCATAACCCAACAACGATTGCGTTGCTAATCGACCCGCAGATGCGAGAGATCGAAGAATCGCAATTAGCAGGCGCCCAGAAGGCCGCAGTTGCGCTCGGACACAATCCGATCGTCGTGCGCGCGCATGATGATGCGACCCTAGAAACGGCATTCGCGGACATCATTGAACGAAAATGCGGAGCGCTTCTTATTAGCGCCAGCCCGTTTTTTCTGACGCGGACCAAGCGCCTCGTCGAGACAGTTGCGCGCCACGCGTTGCTAACCATGTATTGGCGGCGCGAACTCGTCGAGGCCGGCGGCCTTATGAGCTACGGCTCAAGCACATTCGAGCTTTATCATCAGACCGGCGTGTATATCGGGCGCATCTTAAAGGGTGAGAAGCCTGAAAACCTGCCCGTGGTCCAGCCAGCCAAGTTTGAACTGGTACTCAATCTCAAGACGGCGAAAGCATTCGGTCTCGAGATTCCACCTACTTTCCTTGCCCGCGTCGATGAAGTGATCGAATGAAGCGGCGCGAGTTCATCACACTTGTCGGTGGTGCAGCGGTCGCGTTGCCGCTTGCGGCGCGCGCGCAGCAGGCCGATGAAATGCGCCTGATCGGTGTACTCATGAACCGGGCCTCTGACGATCCGGAAGGTCAGGCAATCTTTGCGGCCTTCAAGCAAGGCCTCCAACAATTGGGCTGGAAGGATGGTCACAATGTGCGCTTCAAAACGTTCTGGGGCACGAACGATGCCGAACGTGATGGTCGAGACGCCGCGGAATTGGTCGGGCTCTCACCAGATGTTGTTCTGGCCGGTGGCACCGTAGGCGTCACCGCGCTGCAACGTATAAGTCGCAGCTTGCCGGTCGTATTCGTAGGCGTCACCGACCCAGTTGGTGCAGGGTTGGTCGATAGCCTAGCTCGGCCGGGTGGCAGCGTTACGGGTTTTATGCTGCTCGAATATAGTTCGAGCGGAAAATGGGTAGAACTGCTCAAGCAGATCGCGCCGCAGCTGACGCGAACGGCAGTTTTTCGGGATCCTGCCAATCCTAGCGGAGTTGCTCAATACGGCGCGATCCAGGCCGCAGCTCAACCGCTTGGAGTGGAGGTGAATCCAGTAAGTGTGCGGGACTCCGGCGAGATTGAACGCGCCGTCGCAGCCGTCGCTCGCTCCAAAAATAGCGGCCTGATTGTGACAGGAAGTGCGTTGGCGCAGCATCGTTTAATTATCGCGCTTGCAGCCAAGTACAAACTGCCTGCAATCTATCCTTTCCGGTACGTCGTTACTGCCGGCGGCCTAATGTCGTACGGGGTTGATCTGGTTGAAGAGTACCGGCGCGCTGCAGGTTATGTTGATCGCATTCTGAAGGGCGAAAAGCCGGCGGATCTGCCAGTGCAAGCGCCGACTAAATACGAGCTGGCCATCAATCTCAAGGTCGCGAAGGCACTTGGCCTTATCGTTCCGCCGGCGTTGGTTGTCAGTGCCGACAAGGTGATCGAATGAAGCGGCGGGAGTTCATCACGCTCATCGGCACTGCGGTAACGTGGCCAGTCTTAGCGCGGGCGCAGCAGCCAGCAATGCCTGTGGTAGGTTACCTCAGTGCTGCATCGGCCGACGCTGACGAACCAAGGGCAGCAGCATTCAGGCGGGGTCTACAAGAGACCGGCTATTTCGCCGGGCAGAACGTAGCGATCGAATACCGTTGGGCCGGGCAACAAATTGAGCGACTGCCCGCGATGGCTGCTGATCTAGTTCAACGTCATGTGACCGTCATTGCTGCGGTCACTACTCCAGCCGCACTCGCGGCACAGGCGGCGACCACTACCATTCCGATCGTCTTCGAGACAGGGAGCGACCCGGTCCGGCTCGGACTTATCGCCAACCTTAATCAACCGGGCGGCAATGTTACAGGCGTGAGCAGTTTGGTCGTAGAGGTCATGCCAAAGCGGTTGGAATTGCTGCATGAGCTTCTTCCAACCGTCGGTGTTATAGCCCTTTTTATCAATCCGGCCGATCGTGCTCTAGCGCAGGGCCAAGCACGTGAGGTTTTGTCGGCAGCCCGCAAACTTGGACTGGAGCTGCATGTCCTGAATGTCGACAGCGAAAACGAGTTCGATGCGGTGTTCGCAGAAGTGAAGCGCTTGCGCGTTGGAGCGATTGTCATTGGAGCAGGCGCGGTATTCATTCGCGGCACTGATAAACTAGCTGCTCTAACAACTCGGTACACTGTGCCTGCTATCTATTCGTATCCTACCTTTCCTTTGGCAGGCGGCCTCATGAGTTACGGATCGGATATATCGAAAAGTTACCAGTTGGCCGGCACTTATACCGGCAGGGTTCTTAAGGGGGAAAAGCCCGCCGAATTGCCAGTCGTGCAGCCGACCAAATTTGAATTAGTAATCAACCTCAAGACGGCAAAAACGTTCGGTCTCACCGTCCCACCATCGCTGCTTGCGCGCGCCGACGAGGTGATCGAATAGTCACCGATGTCCGCTATTGGCCCTTAGCGGCCATCCGATTTGACGCGATCAACGTCTGCTTTCGAGGGTAAAGCCGACATCGCAATTTCGCTGGGTCTTTTTTGCTGCAGCGCCTGAGTTCGTTTATAATTCTTAGTGGGACGCGGGAATGATTTTGCCCGATAGTGGGAGGTTGGACATGGCAGGCACCGACAATCCTTTTCTTCTTACTGAGATGATGAACCAAGGTTTTGAGCAAACTCGCAAAGCAATGGAGAATT
>Ga0187779_10002309_pt1 | contig 11727 bp, 15 predicted proteins | sample 1015_Q2_SP10_10__FD_132435 | JGI IMG/M metagenome (GOLD analysis project Ga0187779, IMG submission 132435) | Tropical peat soil microbial communities from peatlands in Department of Meta, Colombia - 1015_Q2_SP10_10_MG | ecosystem: Environmental > Terrestrial > Soil > Wetlands > Peat | place... | reverse complement strand
TACGTCTTCCACGACGGCTCGCAAGTGGCGCTGGGCACCTGCGCGCGAGAAGACTGCGCGATGACCGTCGCGGCGACGGTCATCAGCGTCCCCGCGACCGACCGTGCCGTCGTGGATGCCGGCTCCAAGACGCTGTCCTCCGACGCCCTTCGCCCTCGGCCAGGCGGCTACGGGCAGGTGTTGGGCTGCGCGAGCAGGCTCGAACGGCTCTCCGAGGAGCACGGCGTCGTGAAGGTTGAAGCCGGCGACCGCTTTCGCGTCGGCCAGCGCGTCGCCATCCTCCCCAACCACGCGTGCGTGGTGTCGAACCTTCACGATCGCGTCTACGGCGTTCGCGCCGGGGCCGTCGAGGCCGAATGGCGCGTGGCGGCGCGCGGAAGGGTGGACTAGGTGCCGCTCCAACCTGACCCGTCTCACGCAGAGAAACGACCGCGTGAGGCTTTGTCTCAAGCCGGTCCCCGGGGCAAGAAGTTGGAGCGGCAGTAGGGCGCCGCCGGGGCGGCGGCCCGGTTCCTGGCAGGGAGAGCGTCTCGATGGCCCGCACGGTCACGCTTCCTCTGTGGCTCGCGATCCTGGCCGGAGCTCTCGCTCTCTGGGCGGCGCTCGACCGCCTCCTCATTCCTTCGGCGCGCTGGATGATCCGCCGCCGCGTGAACCGGCTGCTCGAGCAGGTGAACACGACGCTCCGGATCCAGATCCCCCCCTTCAAGATCACCAAACGCGAAGTCCTGATCGACCGCCTGCTCTTCGACCCCGCCGTTCAAGAGGCGGCCGCCGCGCGGGCCCAGGAGGCGGGGTTACCACGCGAGGCCGTCCTCGGCACGGTCCGCCGCTACGCGAGAGAGATCGTCCCCGCGTTCAACGCGTACGCCTACTTCCGCGTCGGGTACGCCGGCGCGCGAGCTCTCGCACGGTCTCTCTATCGCGTCCGGCTCGGCTACTCCGACGAGGAAGGCCTCGCCCGAATCGGCAGCCAGGCGACGGTCGTGTTCGTGATCAACCACCGCAGCAACATGGACTACATCCTCGTGTCTTACCTCGCCGCGGAGAAGGCGGCGCTCTCCTACGCCGTCGGCGAGTGGGCTCGCGTCTGGCCGCTCCAGACGCTGATCCGCTCGATGGGGGCATACTTCGTTCGCCGCGATTCGCGGGACCCGCTCTACCGAAGAGTCCTCGAGCGGTACGTCGCGATGGCGACCGGCGCCGGCGTGACGCAGGCCGTCTTTCCCGAGGGAGGGCTTTCTCGCGACGGCGCTCTCCGGCCGCCACGGCTCGGAATTCTCGACTACATGTTGCGTTCGTTCGATCCGGAGGGCGGCCGCGACATCGCCTTCGTTCCCGTCGGCATCAACTACGACCGGACCTTCGAAGATCGCAGCATCCTCCTGGAGCTCGACCCGTCGCGCCGCCCGCCGGGCGCGGCCCGAGCGGCTTCGACCGCCCTGCGGTTCATCGCGCGCAACTTCTGGCTCATGGCGCGCAATCGGTGGCACCGATTCGGATACGCCTGCGTCAATTTCGGCGCGCCGGTCTCCCTGCGGCAATACGCAAGCGCGCAGAGCCTCGACTTTCGAAGGCTCTCGCGGGAAGAGCGGTTCGCGGCGGTCGAAGCGTTCGCGCGGCTGCTCATGGAGCGGATCGCGGCGGTCATCCCGGTCGTGCCGGTGTCGCTCGCCGCCACCGTCTTCGTGCGCGAGCCCAAACGCGCCTGGAGCGAGCTCGAGTTGAAGGCGGAAATTCTCGGCCTGATTCGGGCGCTCGAGGCGCGCGGGGCGCACGTCTACATCCCGCGCGGCGACCAGGATTACGCCATCGACGTGGGACTGCGAATGCTCCTCCTGCGGCGCCTCGTGAGCGAGGCAGCCGGAATCTTCGCGCCCCGCCAGGAGGAGCTGCCGCTTCTGACCTATTACGCGAATTCGATCGCGCACCTCGTCGCGGCGGCGCCGGCCGCGGGCGGTCCCTGACTCGATGGAAGCGCCGCGCGCGCGCCGCGAAGTCTTCGTGGCCGGAGCCACGGGCTACTTGGGCTCGCGTCTGGTCCCGCTGCTCGCGTTGCGCGGGCACCGGGTGCGCGCCCTCGTCCGTCCCGGCTCCGAAGGGAAGCTTCCTGAGGGATGCGAGGGTGTCTGCGGCGACGCGCTCCGGATGGAGTCGTTCGCGGCGCGCGTCGCGCCCGCCGACACTTTCGTTCAGCTCGTCGGAGTGGCGCACCCATCGCCCGCCAAGGCGGCGCTCTTTTTCGAAGTGGACCTCGCGTCGGCCAGAGCCTCCGCCGGGGCCGCCGCCCGGGCCGGGGTTTCGCACTTTGTCTACGTCAGCGTCGCGCGGCCGGCGCCCGTCTTGAAGCCTTATCAGCAGGCGCGCGCCGAAGCGGAGGCCTTCATCGAACAGACCGGGTTGAACGCGACGATTCTTCGGCCCTGGTACGTCCTCGGTCCCGGGCATCGCTGGCCCTACCTGCTGCTGCCCCTCTACGCAGTCGCCGAGCTGTTGCCGCGGTCGCGGGACACCGCGCGCCGCCTCGGGCTCGTGACGCTGCGGCAGATGCTCGCGGCGCTCGTCTTCGCGGCCGAGAACCCCATTCGCGGCATTCGCGTTCTCGAGGTGCCCGACCTGCGCGCGGCGGGCAAGACGTTCCGCCTCTAGGCAACTTCCGAGGCTTGCGGCTGGCGGAGCCTCGCCGCGAGCCTCTCGAGGGCGGGTTTCGCTGACACATAGACGAGGATCCCGAGGGGGACCGAAGCGGCGGCCCAGACGACCGCGCCGTGCCACGACACGGTCCAGAGGGATCGGACCGTTCCCAGCGGATCCGCCTTCGCCATCTGGACGATCTTCGCGGGCGAGAGGGACGCGCGCGGCGCGCCGAAGAGCCACTCCCCGGCACGCAGGAAGGGAACGAGCAGGGCGAGCTGCAGCGGGTAGGCGAGCACGTTGACGGCCTGGATGAGGGGCTGATTGAGGCGAAAGACGATGGCGGCGAGGGCGCACATGAGGGTCGTCGTGCCGAGCACCGGGGGGATCGAGAGGCAGAGACCGACGCCGATCGTCAGGGCGATTTCGTGCGGCGTCAGCCCCTGCCGAATCTGGTCGGCGGCGATCTGCCCCGCGCGTCGCAGGAGCTTCACGGTCTCGTCTGTCGCAGGCCCGGGCGGGGTTTCAGGCGCGTTCCGGATCGGGAGCGAACACGGACAGGAGGAAGCTCACGATCGAGACGACGAGGGCGCCGAGGAAGGCGGCCCCGAAGCCCGTCACGTGAAACCCGAGCCCGAGCTTTCCCGACAGGGCGCTCGTCAGCCACAGCACCACGGCATTGACGACGAGGGTGAAGAGGCCGAGGGTCAGGATGAGCATCGGGCAGGAGAGGAAGAGCAGCAGCGGCCGCACGAGCGCGTTCAAGAGGCCGAGAACCAGGGCGACGAGCAGCAGCTTGACCCACTCTCCGCTGTACGAGACTCCCGGAACGATTTCGATCGCGACCCAGAGCGCGAGCGCGCTGATCAAGAGACGAATCAGAAATCGCATCGCCAGCCTCCTCCTCGGGGACCAACTCGCTCCACTCGCGCCGGGTTCGTCCCGAGCGCGAGATTATCTCCCCGGCGCAGGGAATCCTCCCCGGCCTCGCGACCTCGTTCTAGGATTCGCCCCATGGAGTGGGAACGCGCGGGTTTCACGATTTCGACCGATCGCCAGCGGCTCGATCGCGAGATGATCCACGGCTTCCTGCGGATCTCGTATTGGGCGCGCGACATCCCCCGCGACGTCGTGGACCGCTCGATCGACAATGCGCTCTGCTTCGGCATCTACGACGGGGGGCGCCAGGTCGGCTTTGCCCGCGTCATCAGCGACTTTGCGACGTTCGCCTACCTCGGCGACGTCTTCGTGCTCGAGTCGCACCGCGGCCGGGGGCTCTCCAAATGGCTCATGGAAGTCATCCGGAGCCACCCCGATCTCCAGAACCTGCGCCGCTGGAGCCTGGCCACGCGGGACGCGCACGGCCTCTACGAACGCTTCGGGTTTCGCCGCCCTGCGAATCCTGGCCGCCTCATGGAAATCGTCGACATGGACATCTACCGGCGCAAGTCGTAGGCTCGCTGCCGGAAATATGACCGCCGTCCGCTAGTCCGCCCCGCGGGCGGACAACTCTCCAACCCGAAAAACTCTGACGGGATGGCGCGAACCCACGCTCGTGCTCCCGACTTTCGAAAGGACGGCTCTCCATGGACACGCCTTCCGAATGGTGGAACGGATTCTTCGAGGGGTTGATGGCGGACTTCTGGCAGGCCGCCATTCCCGAGGCAGCGACGCGCGAAGAGGTCGATTTCTTTCAGTCGCGGCTCGGACTCGCGGAGGGCAGCCGCGTTCTCGACGCGCCGTGCGGACATGGTCGCCACAGCCTGGAGCTTGCGCGGCGCGGGTGCCGCGTGACGGGTCTCGACCGATCTCGCGACCTTCTGGCAGCCGCCCGCGCGGGAGCAAAACGAGACGGGCTCGCGGTCGATTGGGTCCACGGCGACATGCGCTCCCTGCCGTGGACGCGAGCATTCGACGCCGTCGTCTGCGCCGGAAACTCCTTCGGCTTCTTCGACGACGCAGGCAATCAGGCCTTTCTCGATGCCGCTGCGACGGCCCTGCCGGCCGGCGGCCGCTTTCTGCTCGACTGGAGCTGGATCGCCGAATCCCTGCTCCCCAATTTCAACGAGCGACTCGAAATGGAGACCGGCAGTCTGCGCTTCACGGCGCAGAACCGATACGTGCCCGAGACGGGACTGGTCGAGAGTCTGTTTACGGCGTCCCGGGGAACCGACCGCGTCGAGCGCCCGGCCACTCATCGCGTGTACACACACCGGCAGCTCCTCTCGATGCTCCGCGCGGCAGGCTTTCACCGCTTCCAGGCCTTTGGATCGACTGCGGGGGAGCCGTTTCGGCTCGGATCCCATCGGCTGCTCCTTCTGGCCCTGCGCGCCGAGGATGCCCCGGGGCCCTGAGACGACGGCGCCGTCATTCCCCTTCCGGCGCGACCTCTTCTTCCGCGTAGGGATAGCAGCCGAGCACGAGCCGATAGGGGACGCCGGGAGCGGGTCGGCCGCTTGGAAGCTCGTTGACCGCGCTGTGCCGCGCGATGACTTCGACGACGGCCTCCCGAAGCGCGCGCGCAAACTCGGCCCGCTGCGCCCCCGATTCGAAGCGAAATTGCGACTTCAGAGACAGAGTGGAAACCCTCGTTCCGGCCGCTCTCGCGGCTTTGGACGCCCGCGCGAGGTCCGACTGCACTTGAGTCGTCAGGGCGAGGAGGAATTCGGCGCTCGCCGCGTCTTGAACCCGTCTCCAGTCGGCCGACAGGTCGCCCAGAACGACCGGCGCCAGCACGAAGCTTCGCGCGACCGCCACGTATCTCTGCTCCACCATGTTGCGCTTTCGCCGCCGACCCGCCCGCCGAAGAAGCCCCTCCTCCGCGAGCCGCCGCACGTGATAGTTGATCTTCTGGCGCGACATCCGAAGCTTTCCCGCAATCTCGGTCGCCGACGCCGGCGCGCGCGCGAGGGCCAGGATGCGAATTCTCAAGGGATGGAGCAGGGACGCCGCCCGGGTTCCCTCTTCCACGCACTCGAGATCCACGAGGATCTCAGACGGCGACTCCATTGACAAATAGTATTTTCTAGAAAGGAGTATCTGTCAATATGCAATCCTTGGAATCCAGTTCGGATGAGCGCGAGTACTTTGTGAGGTGCCGCGGATCGGCCTCGGCTCCTGCATAGAATCGCGGTTCTCAACGAAGGGAGCTCCTCGGTGTCCGGATTTGTCGACTGTTTCCCGCTGAGCCGAAGATGGCCAGACTGAGCCTGTTCGGAGGAGGCGTTTCGTCTCGGGAAGGCCGGCGCGCCAGCCGCACGGCGGCGCCGGCGACCCCGAAGAAGAAGGCTCCTCCAATCGGCGTCATCCTCCGGGATGCCCGCGAGCTGATTGTCGAGCGAAAAGGGCGCCTCGGCCTGGGGCTCGGACTTCTTCTCGTCAACCGGGTCGCCGGACTGGTGCTGCCCGGCACGACCAAGTTCCTTCTGGACGAGGTCATCGCCAAGGGCCACCGACAGCTGCTCGGGAGGCTCGTCCTCGCGGCGGGCGCTGCGACGCTGGTACAGGCCGCGACTTCCTTCGCGCTGTCGCAGCTTCTCGGAAAGGCGGCGCAGCGGTCGATCACCGAGATGCGGCGCCGCGTCCAGCGCCACGTCGGGCGTCTATCGGTCTCCTACTTCGACCAGACCAAGGTCGGCGCCCTCCTCTCTCGCGTGATGACCGACGCCGAAGGCATACGCAACCTCGTGGGAACGGGGCTCGTGGAAGTCCTGGGCGGCCTCCTCACGTCCGTTCTCGCGCTCGGAATCCTGTTCTATCTGAACGCGAAACTGACCGTCATCGCTCTGACCGTGCTCTCCCTCTTCTCGGTCGTCTTGCTCTACGCTTTCAAGACGCTCCGGCCGCTGTTCCGCGAGCGCTCGAAGATCAACGCCGAGGTGTCGGGCAGGCTGACAGAATCCTTCGCGGGCATCCGCGTGGTCAAGGCCTATCGAGCCGAGCGGCGCGAGGCGATGGAGTTCTCGAAGGGAGTGCACCGCCTCTTTCGAAACGTCGCCCAGACCATGACGGGCTTCTCCGCCGTCACCGCCTTCTCGACGCTGCTGCTCGGCGTCGTGGGCGTCTCGATTCTCTGGATCGGGGCAAGCGACGTGCTGGCGCACCGAATGACGATCGGTTCGTTCTTCTCGTTCACGCTGTACCTCGGCGTCATGGTGGGGCCCGTCGTCCAGATGGTTTCGATCGGCAGCCAGGTCACCGAGGCCTTCGCGGGGCTCGAGCGGATTCGGGAGATCCGTAACGAGCTGGCCGAGGACGCGGCCGACCCCTCTCTCGAGGCCCTGCCCCCTCTGACGGGAAGCGTCGAGTTCCGCGACGTCCACTTCGAGTACCAGACAGGCGTTCCCATCATCCGCGGCGTGTCCTTCCTCGCCCAGCCAGGCACCTCGACGGCCCTCGTCGGCTCTTCCGGCTCCGGCAAGAGCACGCTCATCGGCCTCGTGGCCGCCTTCTACCGGCCGACGGCCGGTCAAATCCTCGTCGACGGCCACGACCTGTCCCGCGTGCGTCTGGCCGATTACCGCTCGCAGCTCGGCGTCGTGCTCCAGGACAACTTTCTCTTCGACGGCACCGTTCTCGAGAACATCGCGTACGCCCGCCCGGACTCTTCCGTCGACCAGGTCCGGCGCGCCGCACGAATCGCGCGCTGCGACGACTTCGTCTCGAAGCTCCCCGACGGCTACGACACCGTGGTCGGCGAGCGCGGCGTGAAGCTCTCGGGCGGCCAGCGCCAGCGCGTCGCGATCGCGCGGGCAATCCTGGCCGATCCTCGCATCCTGATCCTCGACGAAGCGACCTCCTCGCTCGACAGCGAGAGCGAGGCCCTGATCCAGGAGGGGCTGGCCGAGCTGATGAAGGGGCGGACGACCTTCGTCATCGCGCACCGCCTCTCGACGATCCGCAAGGCCGACACGATCCTCGTCCTCGAGGGCGGCCTCGTCGTCGAGCGCGGCAGGCACGAGCAATTGCTCGCGCAGGGCGGCCGTTACGCCGAGCTCTACACGCGGCAATACGGCGTCGAGGCAAACCTGTTCCGAAACCCGGGCGAGTCGGCGGAAGCGCCCGAAGAGGCGTCCCCGGCGGCCGCCATGGCGGACAGCCGCATCGGCAGGCTGCCGCTGGTGGGCGGGGGCGCGACGGAGTAGGCGCCGCCTAGTTGCGCCGCCCGCCCAGGAACCGCAGCATGAAGAGGAACAGGTTGATGAAGTCGAGGTACAGAGCGAGCGCCCCGACGATCGCGTAAGAGCCCACCTGACCTTCCGGCGTCACGGTTGCCATCTGCTTCAAGCGCTGGGCATCGTAAGCGGTCAGCCCCGTGAACACGATCACGCCCACGACGGAGATCGCGAACTGGAGCGCCGGGCTGTGCCAGAAGATGCCGACGATCGATGCCAGGATCACGCCGATCAAGCCCATGAAGACGAATTGTCCGACGCCGGCCAGGCTGCGCCTGGTGGTTGAGCCGAAGAGCGCGAGGGCGCCGAACATTCCGGCGGTGACCAGGAAGGTCGTCGCGACCGATGCGCCCGCGTACGCGAGCAACACCAGCGACAGCGTCGCCCCGTTGAGCGCGGAATAAAGAACGAAGAGGCCGGCGGCGGTGCCGGGAGAGAGCCGATTGACGCGCGCCGAAAGAAAGAAGACGAGGCCGAGCTCGCCGATGATGAGGCCGAAGAAGAGAATCGGGTTCGCGACCAGCGCCTGCAGCACGGCCGGCGAGCCGGCCACGCCGTAGGCCACGGCGGCCGTGATGCCGAGGCCGACGAACATCCACCCGTAAACTTTCCGGAGAAACGCCGTCACGCGCTCGGCGCCGGCAACGGTCGTCGCGGCAAACGCCGACTGCGGGGTCATCGAGAAGTTGTTGTCCATGTCTCGCTCCTTGGGCCGGGTTTCGGCCCCTTCGGAAAACGATTCTATGGTTTGGCGGATTCCCGGGGGCGCCGGTTCTAGTTGACCTGGAAGCGCAGCGCCTCGAGGTACTTGAGCGCGATCGGATCGCCGGGGCACTCGGCCAGCGCCCCCTCGAACTCGACCAGCGCCTCTGCCAGGTTCCCGCGGGAGGCGTGCAGCCTTCCCAGATTCAGGAAAGGAAAGTGTCTCGGCTCGTAGCGCGGCGCCGTCTTGGCCCTCTCGAACCAGCCGACGGCTTCATCAAGGCGCCCCTGCTCCATCAGGTAGCAGCCGATGTCGTTGTAAGGGTTCCCGAACGCAGGATCCGTGGCGATTGCCTTGCGGCACTCCTCGATCGCCTCCGGCAGGCGGCCTTCGAACGAATACGCCCAGCCCCGGAAGGTATAGGCCTCGGCGGTCGGACGCGTCTCGAGCGAGCGCGTGAAGAGATTCACCGCCTCTTCCAGACTGCCGGCGAGCAGCTTCGCCGTGCCGAGCCGCCAGAGCTCGAGCGCCTGCTCGAGGGAAGCGTCTTGCATCGCTGGAAATTGTACTCCGCGGCTCGCAGGCTTCAGGGGTTAAGCTGCCGGCGCCGCATCGAAAGCGGCACGGAGGAGGGATCCCATCAAGTCTCGAGCCGCGGTTCTGGTCTCTGCGGGTTTCATCGCCGGTGCGATGACCGCCTATTACGTGCTCTGGCGCACGCATGCCCTCGTCCCCGGGCACCCTCTGGCGCTGCGCACCTCCGAGATCCTGTCGCCGCCGGCGCGTCCGCCCCTCACGATTCCGCCCACTTCGACGGCCACTCCCGGACCCTCGCCGGAGACCACCCCGACACCGCCGCAGTAAGATTCCTCCCTGGAACCTGCGCCGCCATTCCGGCAGCTGAGCTTCTTCATGAGCGACCGCAAATACAGACACCGCGGCTATATGGACTCGGGTGACGAGGACCGGGGACGCCGCCGGGGCCCGTCCGGACCCCCGCGCACCGAGGGCGCGCCCCGAGGCCGCGGGATCGACCTCGACAAGGCGGTGGTCTTCGCCTGCAAGACCTGCGGCGAAAAGCGGCGGGATCCCGAAGCAGTCGGTCCCGACGCCACGTGCGAGAAATGCGGCGCCGACCTGCACTCCTGCATCCAGTGCGCCCACTTCGATACGTCCGCGCGCTTCGAGTGCGCCAGGCCCATTCCCGCCCGAATCGCGGACAAGAAGAAGCGCAATGCCTGCACGTTCTTTTCCCCCGTCCAGTCCTTCGACCTGACGGGGTCGCGCGGCAGCGCATCCCCCGACGACGCCCGGGCAGCCTTCGAGAAGCTGTTCAAGAAGTGATTTCGCGCGGGCGAAGCCCTGCGCGAAACCATCCCGAGCGCAGCGAGGGGCCCCGCTCTAACCAGACAAGGCTCTCCGGCTCTCGGCGAGCGCGCGCCGGAGCACGAGCCTGAGCATTCCTTGAGTCAGCTTCCCCGTAAAAGTGTTCTGTTGGCTCGGATGATAGGAGGCGTACACGACGTGCGTCCCGATCTCGACCCGCGCCCCGTGGGAAAAACGGGGCCGCGGGCTCGGCAGCCGGCCCGAACCTGACAGCGCCCGCAGACACTGCTCGAAGGCGAGCGCCCCGAGTGCCACGACCACATGCGGTCCAGGAACGATCGCGAGCTCCCGCTCGAGATACGGGCGGCAGCGCGAGAACTCGTCGGGTGTCGGCCGGTTCAGCGGAGGCGCGCACCGGCACGCCGCGGTCAGCAGAGCGCCGCGCAGCCTCAGGCCGTCCCGGGAATCCGTGGAGGAGGCGCGATTGGAAAGGCCCACGGCGTGCAGCGCGCGGAAGAGAAAGTTGCCAGACTCGTCGCCCGTGAAGAGACGGCCGGTCCGGTTGCCGCCATGCGCCGCCGGAGCGAGTCCGACGAGGAAAAGGCGCGCGCGCGGGTCACCAAGCGCCGGTAGGGGCCGCGCCCAGTACTTCTCCGCTCGAAAGCGCCGGGGAGGGCGCCGCGCCGCCTCCTCGCGCCACGCCGCCAGGCGCGGACAGCGCCGGCAGGCGACGACCTCTCGCGCGATCCGGCGCGCGAGGCGCTGCGCGCTACCGACGGGAATAGGTGCCCATCAGCTCGCCGCGAGCGAGCACGTGACCCTCGATGGCGCGCGTCAGTTCGGCCCGCGTCGCGCCCGCAGGCAGCGCCAGCGGGACGTCGATCGCATAGAGGCGGAAGAAGTAGCGGTGTGTCCCGCTCGGCGGGGCTGGTCCTCCGTAGCCGAGCCTGCCGAAGTCGTTCTTGCCGTGCGTGCCTCCGCCAGGCAGCGACGCGCTCGGAGGCACGGCCTCCGGCAGGGATGTCGTGGACGGGGGAATCCCGTACAGAACCCAGTGGACCCAGTTGCCACGCGGTGCATCCGGATCCTCGCAGACCAGGGCGAGGCTTCGGGCCTGGGCCGGCACGCCCCTCCAGGAAAGGGCCGGCGACCGATCCGGCCCGTCCGCCGTGTAACGCGACGGAATCGGCTTGCCCGCTTCGAACGCCTCGCTCTCGAGGAGAAGCCGCTTCTCGCTTTCGGCCACCGCGACCCTCTACTTCTTCGGCCTGGACGAGCCCGCCGCGGGAAGAGGCGCCGGCACGCCCATGGCGCGCCAGCGCTTCTTCTTGGCTTCCCAGTCCTCGAGCGCCCGTTTCCGGTTGGCGGCGGCCGCCGAGGCGCGACGATCGTCGTCGGTCTCGGCGGCGCCCGCCTTGTCTTTCTCGGTCTCAGGCTCCGGGTCAGGCGTCTCGTCCGGCATGACCGGACATTCTAAGAAATCCTGACGCCGGCGAAAACCGGACCTACGGGTTCACGTTCAGCACCGCCGTCATCATCTGCAGGTGCTGGTTGCAGAAGTACGGGAACTGCTTCCCCCGCATCGCTTCCGTGATCGCGAGGTCGAACTTGCTGCCCGCGCTCCGCGCCTGCGAGTTCCAGGTCCCGTCCCCGTTGCAAGGGGGGCAGGGGCCCGACGTCGTCGAGTGAAAGCCCTCCTTCCACTGCCACTCCACCGTGTCGCCGACGTTGACCGTCGTCGTCGGGCCGTTCGACACGGAGTCGAGGAAGAAGTCGCTGCGAATGTCGACCTCGTGAACCTGGGCCGGGGCCGGCGTTGGCGTCGGCGTGGGCGGCGGCGTGGGTGTCGGCGTGGGCGTCGGCGCACCGCCGCCGGCGGGCGTGGGGGTG
>Ga0187779_10002308_pt1 | contig 11729 bp, 10 predicted proteins | sample 1015_Q2_SP10_10__FD_132435 | JGI IMG/M metagenome (GOLD analysis project Ga0187779, IMG submission 132435) | Tropical peat soil microbial communities from peatlands in Department of Meta, Colombia - 1015_Q2_SP10_10_MG | ecosystem: Environmental > Terrestrial > Soil > Wetlands > Peat | place... | reverse complement strand
TACCGCAGCATTCTTATGGCCAGTACACCCATCACTTCTTGGAGCTCAAAGGTTGACATCGTCGATTGATGTTGGTCGGATCGGAGCCAAAATGGATAAATTCACACCGAGTTTGATTCCATTCAGCGGTGAACGAGTTGAATGGGTGATCGATCAATCCTATCCAACAACATTAAGGCGGTTGCGCTCGATACTGCATAAGCCAAGTCTGCTAAAGATTTTATTTTTTTTAAGACTCAAGGACGTAACAGGACTGAAAACTTATCTCAATCGGACGGCTGGGGATCTCGGTCTCATGATTCTGGGCAGGGTTCCCCACGGGAGGATCCTGGGTGTTTTTGGAGGCCCACATCAGGCTCAGATGTTTCTCATTGGCAACCCTCTAACTGCCTTGACGATGATGAGAGTCCACCCCGAGGCCGGAGTCTACGCTCCGCTGAGAGTGATGGTATCCGTGTCGGATTTAAACAAGACAATAGTAACTTACGATCGCCCATCCAAGGTATTTGCGCAATGGAGTGAACCCGTTTTTGACGAAACGGGGAAAATGCTGGATGAAAAAATGGAAGCTCTCATTCGAGAACTAGAGTTTACACCGTGACAGCCGGCACTCGGCCGGCCATCATGTTTTCAAGGACCGGTTGATGATCTCTCTACCCCTCCTTGCAGTAAGGTCATGAGTCTTCATCATCACTCACTCAACGCGGTCGCAATGAGACGTTCGGCCGGAGCAATATTTGACCCAAGCTGGTCCGGGAGTCCATGGCGTTTGAAGATGTATTGCGTGGAGTTGAAGCTCACCAGAACTTCACCTGCCCTCGCCTCCGACACGAGCGCTTTGAGCGGCAAATCGAGCCCTGAAAGCGGCTGAGCCAGCATGAGTGGCGTTCCGGCCTTGGGATTGCCGAAAAGGATGAGCACCATCGGCGGCATATACAGCCCCGCAGTCATCGCCTCCGCCTTTTGATCGATTACAGCGAATACTTTCATGCCGTGAGATTGGAAAACGGTCTTCAGCCGCTCTACAGTCTGTGAGAATGATAGGCGGCTATTGATCGTAACAATACCAGGATCATTGATGCCAAGCGAGTTTTTCTCAGTCATGACACACCCACTTCCACCGTGTTTAACGACAGCAAATGAACTAAAATTAATATTCATCGTTCCTCGAGCCATCGAGCTTAAGCGACCCGAGAACGAGAACCGCGTTCATTTTTTTTAGTATTACGCTACTATATGTAATTGTCAACCGGTGAAAAGTAGTAGGGATCCGGGACAGCAGGATCTCTCGTATTATCAACGAATTAAGTGATCAGACGGTCTGAAAACATCTTCGGTTATGTACCCCAAGGTCATCCCATCGGTTTTAGGGACCAGACAGCGACCGCTTCAGTAAATTACACCTTCCAGAATTTGTAAAGCAGCCGTTTGCATGAAAACAAGACAATTTAACTCCTTTTTATGTGCTATAATAAAATCATACAGAGAGAAGAATATTTACAAAGGAGGGCGATATGGGAAGCGTTCTGAATGTAAAAGAGAGCAAAAAATTTTGCGATGAAGTTTATACTGAGCTTACAGACATAAGGGAAAGGATCATTCGACTGAAGGACCGATCGAGCGCCGGAGGTCCGATAACGGAGATTGGCGGTGGCAGGTTTGTGCGTCAATTGACTGAACTCGCGGATTTGATCGACTGGAAGCTGCAAATCCTGTCACATTCGTGCTCGTATGACTGGATGGGAGCTACTGATTACGAGGGCGATGCTCAGGTCAATGAGATGGGCAGGGCGGCCGATAGTGATAAATTCTCCGGGGGGTATGTCGGCGGGTAGGCTGAAGATGAAGGCCTCGGGATTTATTTTCCCCGGGCCGCGTACCTTTTAAGAGTCCCAATGATGAAATGTGTGCCCTTAACGGATAGATGATGATAGCAGGGCGAAAGAGAGCGTTTATTTATGCCCGTATTGAAAGAAAAAAAGAGAATGATAGCAGTGGATGACGAAGGATATCTGATCAATTTTGATGACTGGGATGAAGGGGTAGCGCGCGAACTGGCGGCAAGGGCTGATGTGGGGGAACTGACCGCTGAGGGCGTTTCGATGCTGAAATTCATCCGCGGCTACTACAGAACGTACAACTTCTTCCCTATTGTGAATTCGATCTGCAGAAATATCCATGCGCCGAAAGACTGCGTCACTGAGAAGTTCTTCAATCCGCTCATAGCCTGGAGAATAGCCGGACTACCACATCCGGAGGAACCCGTCATCAGCCTTCTCGAAGCGGGTCAGTCTCCGGGCTAAGGGCGACGCAGTCCCCGCTTCTCCCCCTTTCGGGTAAGAGCCTCACAACATAGCACTCGGCCCCGTCTGGCGCTTTTTGGGAAATTAAGTCATGTAGCGGCCACCGTTTGCCTGTATGGTTTGCCCTGTCATGTAGCCGTTCTTGATGATCATGATCGCCGCGTCAGCGATTTCTTCTACCGTACCCAAACGTCCAACGGGTACCATGTCGGGACGAATCTGAGGAAGGGACTTTGCCATATCCGTGCTGGTCGGCCCCGGAGAAAGGGTATTTACCGTGATTCCCTCTTTCGCGAGCTGCGAAGCGTAATAGTGGGTAATTCCAAGAATTCCGGCTTTTGACGCCGCATAATGCACACCGACAACCCCTCCGACTTGTGCAGCTACGGACGAAATGTTGACAATACGGCCCCATTGCCGTTCCCGCATTTTCGGCAACACGGATTGTGTGACGAGAAAGACCGATTTGAGATTGATCGAGAGAGTTTGATCCCAATCCTGTTCGGAAATCGTATCAATCGTTCGTCCCGTAGCTATTCCCGCATTATTTACGAGGATCGAGATGGGACCCAGCTCTTTTTCGACGAAGGCAACCATCCGAGCGACCTCTGTTCGGGAGGAAACGTCGGCCTGTATCATAATCGAGCGCACCCCTTCCCGCTGCATCTTCTCGATTACCGCACGAGCTCCCCTTTCATCGGTCCGAAAATTAACAGCAACATCGACACCTTCACGAGCAAGTGCCATGGCTATGGCTTGCCCTATGCCCCTGCTGGCACCGGTGACCAACCCAGTTTTACCCTTCAAATCATACATGATCATATATCTCCCTGGCTCTCGAACCATCATGACATGGTACACGATGGACAGAAAAAGGATCGTTTGCGGCGCTCCTCGTAAGGATTTTCTTAACCCCCGCTTCCCTTCAGTTTCTCTATTAACTGGAGTGTTCTCACATCGCGCTCGCCCATAAAATACTTATCAAGGACACGGACAAATACCGAGTCCCGGCCCGCTATCAATGCGAAAAGTGTCATGGAAGACTGAAGCTTCAGGTCATCAGGGTAACTAAAAATTGCCGAAGCAGATCGCCCCTCAACGGCTAGAACTGCCTCAGCACATTCCATCAACCTCGGTCCAAGAATGGAATGATTCAGGTATACCCTGGCTTCTTCTAAACTTTTTATGGCATAGTGTTTCGAAGTAGCACTATATCCCAACCCATCAATTTGCGGGAATATGTACCACATCCAATGCGTTCTTTTCTGGCCGCTTCTCAACTCCTCGAGAACATGGATATAAACACTTTCTTGAGCTCGTATGAAACGATTTAAGTCAAACGCATTGTGATCATCACTCATATCGATTCCCTGTATCATGTCTGATCCTGTCTGGACGTATTATCCTGTGCAACGCGATGGCAGTCGTTATCAGGGAACTAGCTAAATTTAATCACCGATATGAGTAATCGTCAATTACCGTCATTTGCAACTATTCACTTCATAATCGACTGGGTGGTCACCTTGAGGGGATTGCCATAGCATGACAGCAGATTTTTACAGAGATTCTAAGAGGAAAGATACTATTTGTTTCAGAATGTACTGTTGATTGTTGCAAGGCTCTTAAATCCCGTGCCTTCAGGAAGAACGACATGCTGAAATTTACTCAGAAAATGATTATCTCTCAACTTTATAATTGACGCTAGGAACCTACTCGACATCCATGTCGGTAACTTTTACAAATTCCATCATGCGCGAACTGGCTCTCAAAATAATCTCTACTAATCAAATAGCTAGAAACAGGTATTAGTTATGCAAGATTATTTTATGGATAGGTATATTTACATTTCTATTCAAAACAGTTCACTTTGAGAGAGAAAGGAGACGGGAAAATGAGATATGCAATATTGTTCTTAAGTTTGTTTGTCTGCAGTACTGTCTCCACAGAGGCATTTATAAAAGTAGACTATAAATGCGTCAGTAACTGCACTGCACATGGCTATTCGTATAGTTACTGTTATTCAAGCTGCCTATTCGATGACGATCCACATCAGCAACAGCAGATGGTATCGGATCAGAAGAAACAAAAAGCTCAAAAACCCCGAATAGACCATAAATGTTACAATGATTGTAGAGACAGAGGCTACGTGGATCAGTTCTGCAAGCAACAATGTTCCAACTGATGCCTTTCAATTCCTTTTTTTTATACAGTCTCTGTATGTTCCAAAAAAATAAAGTGGGCAGATCTAAACCGATAAGTTAGCGCTGCAGTTCATGAACCTCTGACCTTCGGTCTATCCGACTGAAGTCGGGGCTTTGATACTATAAGCCTCTTTGGGTACCTTGTCGTTTTCGCTACCTTCCTTTTTGTCGAACCCAGGAATTAAGAGAAAGGATCAGGATTTGGTGCTCGCCAGCGCGTTTTTGACCGATTCATGAGTGACATCCGGACATATTGACCTCACCAGCAGCTCGTTCAGGTGAAGGACTTTCAAGCTGGAACTCGCTTCCTTAGTGCCGTTAAGCAGCCCCAGATAGCACGTTTGGCAGGGAGTCACGATAGCCCTGGCGCCGATTGTTTCTGCCTCGCGGACGCGTGCTGCTGCCATCTTGTGCTGGATCTCGGGACTGACCGCTTTAAGTCCGCCCCCCATCCCGCAACAGCACGAAAACTCACGATGGCGAGGCATCTCCACCAGCTTAACACCGGGAACGGATTGCAGCACCCGGCGCGGTTCATCGTAGACCTGATTGTGACGGCCTAAATGGCAGGGATCATGATAGGTGACTACAGCGGGCGTCTTCCACTTCAGGGATAGCCGATTTTCTTGAAATAATTGGTCCAGGTACTGGCTGAGGTGAACAACCTTCTGCGCTCGCGGCCAGAATCGCCTATAGTCTGATCGAAGCCCCTTATAGCAGCCGGCGCAGGAAACGATGATCGTGTCTACACCCATGAGGGTGAATTGATCTGCCCTCTTGCGCGCTTCCTCGGGGAATGCCGGGTCTCCCATCCTCCTCAATTTGCTCATGCAGCAAGGTTCGTCCTCACCCAGGATGGCAAAGTCAACTCCTGCCTCCTGCAGCAGCCGTGCTGATTGCACGGCGATAGGCTGCAACGACGGCTCATAGCTCGCCATGCATCCCGGGAAATAGATCACCGAAGCCGGCCGTTCACCCCAAATCGGCACCGGTGATTTCAGCAACCCGGCCTTCCAGGCCATTTGAGCCCAGCGGGGACGCTCGTTTCGGGGTTTGCCGAAAGGATTGTTGAACTCCTTGATCGCAGCCAGCTCCTTGATCTGGCCTGCCGGCTGGGGGATGCCCGCGTTCACGAGCGACAGCCGCGCCTGCTCCCATAGCTCGTGGGTCTTGATCCTCACGGGGCAGACAACATGGCATTGCCCGCATGCGGAGCATTCATAGAGGGCATTGATGAAATCTTCTCGTTTCTCTTCGGTCAATGTTCCGTCGACGAAACGACGCAATGAGTCAAGCTTGCCGCGTGCAGTTATTACTTCGCGCTCATCCTGTGCATACACGGGACACCATGCCCGGCACTCAGCGCACCGGGTGCATGCGTTCAGTTCGATGAGCTGCCGGCGGGTTAGCCCCGCGGCGATCTTGCTTCCCTGTATTTTTTCTTTTCGGGCCAATAGAGGTCCCCTCTTTGGTGCTCTTCGGAAGCGTTCATACCTATGATGACCGGGGCAAGGAGGCTGTGCATCAGCTTGCTGTGCGGTACGTAGGCGATAAGTGTTGCAACCAGCGAAAAATGAAGAATCCAGCATGCTGTGAGCCACGGCCGGAGTTGTTCCAGTGCATGCCTTCCAGGAGGCGAAAAAAAATGGCCGACATAAGAATACCGCGAGATCCCGGCAGGCATGACGGCCAGGCGCAGCCCTTCGAGGGCGAACCCTGACAGGGTGATCGATAAAAGTAAGACCAGCAGTATGATGTCCATTTGATTGCTGGTTTCACGCGCCTCCTGCTGCATAAAGCGGCGTATGCTTGCCATTGCTAGTCCGAGAAGCAGTATCATGCCGAAACTGTCGCCCCATATCTTGACAAATAGATATCCTTCCGGTCGCAGGTAGAAGCGCGGCAGGGTGCTGCTCACTGTTAGATAGCCTGCAGCATTGAGGATCCAGTTCGCTATAGAGAGAAGGGACAGGCCGATGAATCCGTAAAAGATCAAAATATGGATGATCCACCGGGGGAAAGACATCATGAACAACTGACGCTGGAGAAAGACTTCGGACAGCCAGATCAGAGAGGACGTTTTAGAATCACTCGGGCATACAGTTGACTCGCGCATCCCGCGCGACCAACCGAGCCATTTTCGGTAGAATGCGAATGCCGCATACCCGAGTGACAGCCCGATTATCAAATGAAATAGAAGCCATGGTTTCGGGAAATCAACCAATTCGACCTGTACCAATTGTCACCTCAGCATACGGAATCCATTCATAAATATCTTAAAGCACGGCGGACATGCCATAGAGGAAGAGCAATCTGCTCAATGAGCTGGAAACGTTATCCTGTTGGCTTTTCGCATTAGGACTCATGTCCTCAAAAGTTCATTTAATTTATTCACTATCACAATACAACAAATCGCGTATATATGTCAAATCGCATACATGCCGTCGTCCATCCCGAGATACAAGTTGAAATTTCAAACCCGCACCACTTCTATAGAAATTTGTGCTTGATCAAAAGTTTAGCTAAGGCTCTGAATGTGCACAGAAAAAAGGGTTACAGCGCATGCTGCAACCCTTAATAAACTTGATAAGGGAGATGGTTGTCAACTGCGAAATGTATGGGTGGCAAAGGATATTAATTCAGATATTTCTTGGGATTCACAGGCAGTCCGTTTAGTCGAACTTCATAATGGAGATGTGGTCCAGTGCTCGACCCAGTATCGCCTACATAGGATATGATATCTCCGCGCTTAACCTGCTGCCCCACTTTTACATTGAGCCTGGAGTTGTGCCCGAAAACAGTCCTAATTCCGTATCCATGGCTGATCTCAACCATATTGCCGTATCCGGGACTGAAGCCGGCCTTGATCACAACGCCGTCGGCCGGCGCTACAACCGGCGTTCCGGTCTGGGCTGCGATATCCAAGCCTTCATGGAACGTGAGTATGCCGGTGAATGGAGAGGTGCGTTTGCCGAAAGGAGATGTAACCCAGCCCCTGACAGGCCATACTTGTGGCGTGGAGGCATAGAGCGACCGCTTGTCTTCAAAGTATTCGATCAGCATTTGAAGACTGGTTTCCTGCCTGGAAGCAGCGCCCTTCAACTGCGACAGTTCGTTATGCATTTCCTTGAGTGCTTCATCCTGTTTCTTTTCGCCCAGTTCAGTAAGGTCTTGGATCCCTGCTCCATCAGGGCCGCCTATGCCGATTACCTGTCTGGCCTGCTCCCGGGGACCAAGGCTCACCACGCGGCGAAGTTTGGCATCAAGGTCGCGCAGAAGGAACATCTGCCGCTTGTAATCCAAGAGATTGAGCGCAAAGCCCTGAACTTGAGCTTTTTGCTTCATCAACTCCTCGCGTGCGGCCTGAAGCTCCCAGACTTTATCTTTGACATCATTGTATTCATAGAAAAGAAATAGGGAAAGAGAAATCAACGCTACAATAAAAAGAAGCACGGTTTTAAGCACCGGTTTTGATATGCTCAGCGTTCGGACTCTTTCATTCGGTCCAGGCAGAAACATAAAAGTATAATATTCTTTTCTATTGGGCCTGATATATTTAGATGACATAGTCATACTCTGAAAAAGAATCAGCAAAAATCAATACCTGGGGGGGTGTCAAGCGGCCGCCAAGCCTGTTCCTCAAGTCCCGGAGCTTTGTTGTCCCCCGCAGCAAGTCTAATCTAGCATCTCACTCGTCCACACATTATCATAATCCTCACAGACATATATCTTTTCGGTCGATATATCCAAATGCTTTAACTGCATATGGAGTAGTTTCGCGCCAATTCTCAATGATGACCATTGTTCCTGTCTAATACTTCTCTCACCTTTTGTAAGAGGCCGTTAGGAGTAATAGGCTTGTAGACGAAATTTAATCCTGCTTCCAGGAGCCCTCTTTTTTGAATTATGTCGGCGCTGTATCCGCTCAAAAATAACGCTTTTACTGAAGATTTTATTTGCTTAATGGTGTCATAAGCCTCTTTTCCACTCTTCCTCGGCATGATGACATCGAGGACAAGCAGGCGAATTTTGTCTGCGTTCTTCTTAAATTTTTGTATGGCATCCTCTCCGTCGTTTGCCACGATTACCGCGTATCCGGCACTCATTAGCTCTTCGCTCATGAGTTCCCGGATCGAATCGTCGTCCTCTGCAAGAAGGATAGTCTCCGTTCCTCCTTTCGAAACTGCAAGTTCTTCTGATTTCATTTCCTCCCTGTCAGACGGAATGAGCGGCAGATATATCCGGAAGGTTGTCCCTTTGCCAAGATCACTATCGACAGTGATATACCCTTCATGTTGCTTTATTATCCCGTAAACGATCGAGAGCCCAAGGCCGGTTCCCTTGCTAACCTCCTTTGTGGTAAAGAAGGGCTCGAATGCCTTCGCCTGTATCGCTCCATCCATTCCTTCCCCGGTATCCGAGATTGAGAGGAGAGCATATTCTCCGGGTTTACCATAACCATATATCCTTCTATATTCGCTGTCGATTATCACTTGAGACGTCTGCAGCGATAACGTCCCTCCCGTAGGCATAGCATCCCGAGCGTTCGTAGCAAGGTTCATAAGGACTTGTTCAATTTGACCCGAGTCTGCCTGAATCGTTAATCCTTTCGTTGTGAGGTTCGTCCTTAGTTCTATGTCTTCGCCAATGATACGGGATAGAAGATTATTAACGTTCTTGATAATATCGTTAAGGTTCACGGGTTTTGCCTGCAATACCTGTTTTCTACTGAAGGTCAGGAGATTCTGCGTAAGATTTGCGGCTCTCCCTGTCGAAGCAAGGATGTTGTCCAGATTACTTCTTAAAGGGTCATTCTTTTTCATCTTCATCAGCACCATGCTGCTATAGCCGATTATGGCAGTCAGGATGTTGTTAAAATCATGGGCTATTCCGCCGGCAAGTTGACCCACGGCCTCCATCTTCTGGGCCTGGAGAAGCTGCGCTTCTAGTTTTTTGCGCTCGGTGATATCTTGAATGGTCCCCCGGAAGAGAACAGGCTTGCCTGTTTCATCACGAACAACCTCCCCACGCGAATAAACCACTGCTACGGAGCCGTCTTTATGGATAACGCGGAATTCCATGCCATACGGACTGTTCCCATGAATGGCTTCCTTCCCCGCTGCGATGAATCTGTCACGATCCTCGGGGTGTATTATGCCAAGAAGCTTCTGGTAATTTGATTCATGATTTTGAGAAACAAGGCCGAGGATTCGGTACATCTCATCGGACCCATCAATTTTGTTTGTAACAAGCTCTCTTTCCCAGCTGCCGATCTGGGCAATTCTCTGTGATTCAGAAAGCTGAACTTCGCGTTTCTGCAGCGCCTTCTCAGCTTCCTTGCGTACGGTAATATCCCGGAATACTCCTTGAAGAACCTTTTTACCGCCGATGTCGACCAGCTGTGCCAAAACCTCCACAGGCACTTCGGAACCATCCGGGCGGAGAACAGTCATTTCACTGGGATGCGATCCTTTCTGTTCAGTCGCATCTTCGACATGGCGGATAAAAACCTCCCGGGAGTATGTCTCCTTGCGGGGCGGATGCAGTTTGGATTGGTGGAGGCCGATGAGATTTTCGTAGGTGCGTTTGAGGAGTCGGCTTGCGGCTGGATTTGCGCCAAGTATGATCCCCGTTTCCGGGTCGGCAAAAAATATGGCATCCGGCGATCCTTCGAACAAGGCCCGGTACCGGGCCTCGCTCTCATGCAGAGATGCCTCCGCACGTTTACGCTCGGAGATTTGTTGAATCATATCCTTATTGATCTTGGTAAGTGACAGGTACCGCCAAAATGCCATGCCACAAACAACGATAAGCAGGAAAACGCCGCTTGCCGTAAGTACTCTCCTCCCTGTCCAGTACGGCGTCGGTGCACCATACCATTTAAGGTAAATCTGCTGATATTTCGAACTTCCGATAAAATCACGCAGTGCATTGTTCAGTAGCTCAAGCAATTTTACATTGTCTTTACGCACTGCAAAGCCTCTTTCCCGCTCGACGAAAGGCTTGCCCACTCTTTTGATGCGGTGGTCCAGACGGGCTTCCCTGGCTTGTTTCAATATCATGGATTCCTCGCCTGCAAACAGGTCGATGTCTCCGGCCAACAGGCTAAAAATGCCTTCCTGATAGCTGTCTGCTGTTGTTTGCAGTTTCAAGCCGGGCTGGTTTTTCAGTTGCTCGTAGGACATGCTTCCCTTGATAACGCCCACCGTGTACCCCGCAGGCACTTTGTCGGCATCGATGCTGCTTTGAGAGCGGGCAAAAAAGGAAAGGAAGGTCATGTCGATAGGGGCGCTGAACAGCATTTTCTTTTCACGCTCCTCGCTCTTGAGCAGGACCCCGAGGTCGGCCTCTCCGCTCTCGATCGAGCTTATCATTTCCGGCCAGCTGTTCTTGCAAATATAGTTCACTTGAAGTCCCGTTCGTCCGGCAATGCTCTCCATGATATCCACAAAAAATCCGGAAGGCTTGTTAGCCTGCTTATCCCAAAAGGAGACTGGAGGGTAATCGCAACGCATGACCGCTATGGTCTCTATCGGTTCATGCTGTCCGACTGTAACATCAGCTTGTGATGAATTAGCACAGATCATAATCACAATGAACTCGATCAAGCACAGTTCAAGGAGTCGTCTGATATGTCGCACTAGATAAATCATGCATAGCTCCCTTGTCTGGGGCATCACAAAGAATCCATGATCAGCTCTATACGCGTTATGGTTGAAGCATGCACGCTGACTATCCATTCCATACATGCATAATGTCAGACTAAATGCTTAAAAACTTGTCAATATTCTTATCGGGGTCTTCTGAGATAACTTTAAGGAAATTAACGAGGATTTAATGGGTTATAATGGGTTGAAAACGTTGATATTTACTGAGGAAAACATACAGCTTCGTCGCTCAGTCAAGAAGCGGTGAGGTTTTAATAAATCACATTGTTATGACGCAATAAGGAAGTGGCTACGGCTGCGACCGTAACCAATTGATAAATTTGAATAGCTAAGAGATAATCTAAACCTCTGACCTTCGGGTTAGAGACCCGAAAGTCAAAATAGAAGAATAAATCTTATTTTCCCCAAAAAAATGATATTTGAACCGAGAATCTGTGATTAATTAGTGCTGGATTTTTGTTTAGTACACCTACAAAGTCGCAACGGTGGTCAATCAAAATTCTGCAAATTTCTGGTTGTAAATTGCGCCGTAACTTTAAGACCATAATGTGAAAATC
>Ga0187779_10002307_pt1 | contig 11731 bp, 10 predicted proteins | sample 1015_Q2_SP10_10__FD_132435 | JGI IMG/M metagenome (GOLD analysis project Ga0187779, IMG submission 132435) | Tropical peat soil microbial communities from peatlands in Department of Meta, Colombia - 1015_Q2_SP10_10_MG | ecosystem: Environmental > Terrestrial > Soil > Wetlands > Peat | place... | reverse complement strand
TCCCGGCGGCCACCGTGAGCGCTTCCCGGGCGATGTCGGAGGCCGCCATGTCGGGACGGTGCTTGAGGAGCGCGCGCGCTGCCGCCAGGGCATAGGGCCCGCCCGAGCCAACCGCAAGGGTTCCCTCCTCCGGGGAGATCAGATCGCCGGTTCCCGATATCAACAGCGAGGTGTTCTTGTCTGCGACGATCAGCAGCGCCTCGAGCTGACGCAGCATCTTGTCCGTGCGCCAGTCCTTGGCGAGCTCGATGGCCGAGCGCTCGAGGTTGCCGCGGAACTCCTCGAGCTTCGCTTCGAATCGCGAGAAGAGCGCAAACGCATCGGCCGAGGATCCCGCGAAACCGGCGATGACTTCGCCGCCCTTGAGCCGCCGAATCTTCGCCGCCGTCTGCTTCATCACGGTCGTGCCGAGCGTGACCTGGCCGTCGGAAGCCATCGCCACGCGGCCTTTGTGGCGCACGCAGATGACGGTCGTCCGGTGCCAGTCGGTCCTGTCGGTCATCGCGGAAAGATTATGCCAGCCTCAACGCCCGCCGGCCGAAAGGACGCGGATCGCTCCCTCCACGATGGCGTCTTCCTCGCCGACCCGGCCCGGCCGATCGGGGATCGACGTGTCCGGCGCGACGCCGGCGCCCTCGAAGGATCGGCCGGAAAGGTCTCGAATGGCCCGTCGCGAGAGCCAGAGAGTCGAGCCGTCGGAGAGCCTCTGGGAGGCGGCGCCTCCGGACAGCATGCCGGCCGTCTCTTCGCCCACGATGGGGCCGATCGCGTGCGCGCGGAATTGGAGCGCGAGCGCCTCACCCGCGCTCGCCGTTCCCGAATTCACGAGCAAGGCGACCGGAAGCTTCTTGTACTCGGGCGGCACAATCCGCATCCCTTCGCGCGTGATGACTTCGTAGTCGCGCGCGCTCCACTGCCCCCGCAGGAAGGTCGTGAGGATGTTCGGATCATAGCCGCCGCTGTTGCCACGGACGTCGAGCAGCACCGCGGCGATCGATCCCCAGTCCTTCAGCTCCGGTTTGGCATGCGAGGCCTCCTCGCGATCGAGCAGCAGATCGACGACCGCGAGCGCGGTCTCGGCGCTCAAGCCCCAGAGGCGGACGTAGCCGTACTTCGTCCCGTTGCGCTCGATCACGCGCGCGCTGCGCCAGACGAGCGTGTCTCCGGGCTCTTCGGGCTCGCGCTTCAGGAGGGACGTCTTCTCTGCGGCGGCGCCCTCTGCCTTCCAGACGACCTCGACCGAGGACCCGACCGCGCCTTCGAAGACGAAGAAGAGGTCGCGGATGTTGACGCGCTCGTTTCCGTAGCGGCGGCCGCCTACCGACACGATCCGATCCCCGACGCGCATCCCGGCGCCCTCCGCGGCGTGCGCGGGCAGGATGCCCTTGACGGCATAGCCGTCGCCATCCCGCCCGATGCGCAATCCGGCCGTCGCCCAGCGCCGCTCGGGAAATCCGGGCGGCATCCGGAACGTGTGGGAATCTGACAGCGTCGCAAGCAGCCGGTCGTAGGCTGCATCGCGTTCCGTGGAGGTCCGTGCCGCCGACAGCTCCTGGCGCGCCTCCTTCACGGCGGCATCCCAACCTGGGCCGACGGCTCTGGCGTCCCAGAACTGCTCCCGAACGATCCGGTCGATCTCGGCGAGAACGGGCGGCGCGGCCGGAGTCTCAGCACCGCCCGGCCGCCTGACAGGCGCCGCGAGAAGCAGAATCAGGAAGGCGGCCCGCCTCATGCGGGGCTCAAGCCTTGGGGTGCGCGCTGCGGTAAACCTGCGCCAGACGCGCCGCGTCGAGGTGCGTGTACTTCTGCGTCGTCGAGAGCGAAGCGTGGCCGAGAAGCTCCTGAATCGCGCGCAGGTCGGCGCCGGCCTGCAGCAGATGGGTGGCGAAGGTGTGACGCAAGGCGTGCGGGGAAATGTCCTGCGGCAGACCCGCCGCCGCGAGGCGCCGCTTGAGCAGCCGCGCCATCGAACGGGTCGTGAGGCGTCCTCCTCGGCGGTTCACGAAGAGCGGCTCCCCGCCGTCGGAAGGGGCGCTCTCCCCGTGGCGCAGCGCCGCGCGAACGGGAAGGTAGGCGCGCAACGCCTCCCCCGCCTCCTCGCCGAAAGGCACGATGCGCTCCTTCGAGCCCTTTCCCACCACGCGCACGAGCCTCGAGCCCAGGTCCACGTCCTCCAGATCCAGTCCGGCCGCTTCTGAGACGCGCACGCCAGTCGCGTAGAGAAGCTCGAAGAGCGCTCTCTCCCGCTCCGGAACGGACTCGTCTTCCGAAACCGCGAGAAGCGACTCGGTGTCGGCCTGCGTCATCGCGCGCGGCAGCGTGCGCGGCACCCGCGGAGAGAGAAGGCCCTGTGCCGGGTTTCGGTTCAGGTGCCCCTCCCGGCAGGCCCAGCGAAAGAAGGAGCGAAGCGTCGAAAGATGGCGGGCGATCGACCGGTTCTGGAGACCCGATCGGTGCAGCGCCGCGAGATAGGAACGCACCGCGAGCGTGTCGACCTTCGGGAGCGGAGCCCGGCCAGCGGCCTCCTCGCCGAATTCGCGCTGCCAGAAATCCGTGAACCGCTCGAGATCCGAGCCGTAGGCCCGAACCGTTCGAGGAGAGAAGCGACGCTCGTCTGCGAGGTACGACTCGAACGCTTCGATCGCGCGGCGCAGCGTGATCACCGCTGCAAAGTGTAACCCTCCGCCGGCGCGGGTCCCAGCAGCCCTCAGCTCTTCTTTGCGAAACCCCTCACGTCGTTCTTGACGAGGCTCTCGATCTGATCCGCGGAAAGCTTCTTGCCGAAGGCGGGCATGTCCATGCCTCCCTGGGTGACGATCTTGATCAGCTCCTTGTCTTCCTCTTTCTGCTGCCACTCCTGGTCGGTGAAGTTTTGCGCCTTGAGCTGCTTTCCCTTCGGCGTCTGCGCCTTGCCGTCCTCGCCGTGGCACTTGGCGCAATATTTCAGAAACGTTTCCGACGGATGCGGCTCGGCCGCGTAGACCGCGATTCCCAGAACCGCAAAGGCTCCGAAGACGAGTCCTCCGAGGGTCCGGCTCTTCCTCATCCCTTCCTCGCTTTCTCCATGTCGCGGAATATGTGCTCGGGTTGCCAATCCTCGCCGTAGTAGATGCTCGCGAGCTTGCCGTGTGCGTCGAGGACAGCGACGGCCTGGGAATGCACGACCTGGCCGTGGTCCGGATAGTACAGAACCCCGAACCGCTCGGCGACGTCCGCGACGGCCCTGGGATCTCCCGTCAGAAATTTCCAGCGCTTCGAGTCGGCGCCCGCGCCTTTCGCGTATTCGGCTAGAACCGCCGGCGTGTCGTGCTCGGGATCGACTGTGATCGTGAGCAGTTGACCGAACCCCTTCTCCTTGATCATCGCGTCGAGCCTGGAGAACTTCGCCGTCGTCATCGGACAGGCCGTCGCGACCGGGCAGCGCGTGTAGAGAAACGTCACGGCGACGGGCTCTCCCGCAAACTGTGAAAGGCGAACGGGCCGGCCGGTCTGGTCGGTGAGCGTGAAGTCGGGAATGGCGTCACCCAGCGGGACGCCCTGGTTGGGGCGCGGCGTCGGGCTTCCTGACGACGCCGCCGAGGACGAGGCCGCGGGAGACGTTGGAGGCGGCGCCGGGCGCACGCTTTCGAGCCAGTTCAAGTCGCCGTCCATCACGAGGGTCGCGGCGATCCGGTCCCCGACGCGCAGCCGCGCGAGCGCGCCCGGGTCGGCATGGACGGGGATCGTCATCGTCATCCCCTCCATCAATCCCGCGACCGGCCCGTGGTCGAGCGTGATTCTCCCCGCGTCAACTCCGCGGATGACGCCTTCGATCGGATATCGCTTCGCGTTAGCGGAAGGCCCGGGGGCCGGACCGCCGCCCTGTCGGCAGGCGGCCGCCGCAAAGATCGCCACAAGAAGCGCCGGGATCGAGACGCGCGCGCGGCCGGTCATCGACAGGTCATTAATGCGGTGAAGCGTCCGGCGTATTTCCGAATTCAGCGGATCGGGATGGCGCGGAAAGTCACGAAAGCTACGCCGCGGCGCGTATCTCGGCCCTCATGCGGTCGGGGCCAGGTACTTCGCGAGACGGTCGCGGTCCACGTTGCCCCCCGAAAGAATCACGCCGACGCGCTTTCCCGTGAAGTCCGCCCTGCGGTGGCGCAGAACGGCGGCTCCGACGACGCCCGAGGGCTCGACGAGAACCTTCATCCGCTCGAGCATCCAGGCGAGCGTGTCGATCATCTCGGCGTCCGACACGAGCAGGATGCCGCGGACGGACTCCTGGATGATGGGAAACGTCAGCTCGCCGGGGCACGGAACCTGAAGTCCGTCCGCGATCGTCCTCGGGACGGCGATCGAGACCCGCTCTCCCCGGCGGAGCGACTGCGCCGTGTCGTCGGCAGTCTCGGGCTCGACGCCAAACACCTCGATCGCGGGCCGAGCGTGCTTGGCCGCCGACGCGCATCCTCCGATCAGCCCTCCTCCCGAGACGGGAACGAGCAGCACGTCGAGGTCCGGAACGTCGTCGAGCAGCTCGGCCGCCGCCGTGCCCTGCCCGGCCATGATGAGCGGGTCGTCGAATGGCGGAATCAGGAGGGCGCCTCGCTCGCGCTGGAGCCTCTCTCCGATTTCGTCTCGGTTTTCGGTGTACCTGTCGTAGAGAACGATCTCCGCCCCGTAGCCTCGCGTCGCCGCGAGTTTGGCGGCGGGGGCGTCCTTCGGCATGACGAGCGTCGCCTTGAGGCCGAGAAGGCTCGAAACGAGCGCAACCGCCTGCGCGTGGTTGCCGGAAGAGTAGCCGACCACCTCGCGAAAGGGCCGCCGGTCGAGCTCGGCCCGGACCTTGTTGTAGGCGCCGCGAAACTTGAAGGCGCCTCCGCGCTGGAGGTTCTCGGCCTTGAAGAAAACCGTCGCGCCCGCCGCTTCGTCGAACTGGCGGGAAGTGAGAACGGGCGTGCGATGCGCGACGCCCTCCAGGCGCCGGCGGGCGGCGTCGATCTCCGAAGCCGGAATCATGACGCCGCCATCGCGGGGGCCGAGACGGCGTCTCGCCACCCTCGGATCGCCGCGAGCGCGCGATCGACCATCGCCTGACGCCGCTTCGCCTTGTCGCGGACGGGCGAGTGCGACGTGTCCTCGATCAGGCCGAACGTCACGTTCATCGGCTCGAACTTCTCTTCGGGAGGCCGCTCCGAGCAATGGCGCGCGAGCGACCCGATCGCCGTCTCGTAGGGGACCGGAACGGGATCGCGCCCTTCCAGGATCTGCGCGATCGACAGGCCCACGACGAGCCCGGTCGCGGCGCTCTCGACGTAGCCCTCCACGCCCGTGATCTGGCCGGCGAAGAAGAGGCGCGGTTGCCGCCGCATGCGCCAGAGGCGATCGAGGTGCGCCGGCGCGTGGATGTACGTATTGCGGTGCAGCATTCCGTAGCGGACGAAGGCCGCGTTCTCGAAGCCCGGAATGCGGCGAAAGACCCTCTGCTGCTCCGGCACCTTGAGCTTCGTCTGGAAACCCACGAGGTTGTAGTGCTCGCGAGCGAGATCGTCCTGGCGAAGCTGCACGACGGCGTGAGGAATCCGGCCCGTGCGCGGGTCGGGCAGTCCCATCGGCTTCATGGGCCCATGGCGCAGCGTCTCCCGGCCGCGCTCGGCCATCAGCTCAATCGGCAGGCAGCCCTCGAAGTAGATGCCCTTCTCGAAGTCCTTCACGGGCACCGTCTCGGCGGCCAGCAAGTCGTCGACGAACGCCTCGTATTCCTCGCGCGCGAGAGGCGCGTTCCAGTAGTCCTCCCCCGAGCCTTTGCCGTAGCGCGACAGCGCGTACATCCTCGAGAAGTCGAGCGAGGCGGCGCTCACGATGGGCGCGATCGAGTCGTAGAAGTAGAGATCCCCCGTGCCGAGCAGGTCGCCGAGAGCCCGGTCGAGCGCTTCGGAGGTCAGAGGCCCCGTCGCGAAGACGACGAAGCCCTCCGACGGAATGCCGCGGATCTCCTCTCGGACAAGCGTGATCTCCGGACGGCTCGCCAGCGACTCCGTCACGAGACGCGAAAAGACGTCGCGGTCCATGGCGAGCGCGTCGCCGGCAGGCACCGCGCTCGAGCGGCCGCAGCGGATGATCAAGGAATCGAGCGCCTCCATCTCTCGCTTCAAGAGCCCGACGGCGTTCAAGGGATTGTCGGAGCGGAAGGAGTTCGAGCAGACGAGCTCCGCGCAGCGATCCGTCTGGTGCGCGGCCGTGCGCACGGCCGGTCGCATCTCGTACAGGCGCACCGCGTGCCCACGCCGGGCGAGCTGCCACGCGCACTCCGAGCCGGCAAGCCCGGCGCCGACGATGGTGACAGGAAGCGAACTCAAGGCTCGGATTCTATTCGTGCGCAGAGATCGCGGCAGGCGTTCTCCCCTTCCGCCGAGCGACGGGGATGACAAAACGGATCGACGTCAGCCGCGGCGAGAACGCGGCAATCTTGTTGTCCACGAGGCCGGCCCGGAGACCCGCCTTCTGGACGTCGGACCAGGCAAAGGGAAACGAGAGCTCGTCGCAGAACGGCTTCTTCGGAAAGACGACCCAGAGGGAGCCGGCGGGCTCCAGACGCTTCTCCAGATCTCGAAAGAAGCTCGGGAGCGACCCCTGCGCCGGCACCTCGGTCATGAGCCACGCGTGCGCGCCCGCGGGCCAGGCGGTCACCCATTCCACGAGGGGTCCGAAGATTTCGCGGATCGCCTTGCGGAATTCTCGTGAGTCGCCGCGGGCGTAGGCGCTCGCCTGGCCCGGCAGCGAGAATTTCGCCCACGGCGTCTTCACGCGCCCATTCTAGGATCCCGCTCCACCGAGGCGCCGCGGGTTCCGGGCTAGACTGGGCGCATGGCCCGCGACGCCGGCGGTTTGCGCCTGAAGACGCTCAAGTTCGCCTTCGAGCTGACGAGCCGCTGCAATCTGCGCTGCGGAATGTGCCCGATGGACGACCTGACCCGCCCTTACGAAGACGCTCCGTGGGACCTCGTCGAAAGCGTCGCCGAGCAGATGCGCGGACTGGGCCTGCGGATGCGCTACCTGCATGAGATGGGCGAGCCCCTCCTTTACAAGAGGCTGCCCGAAGCCATCGATCTCTTCCCGGGAGTCTGCGTCTCCACCAACGCGACGCTTTTGAACGAGAGCCTGTCCCGCGACCTGCTCGCGACGTCGCTCTCGCGCATCCGTCTCTGCATCGACACCCTCATGCCGGACGTCTATCCGATCGTCCGCAAGGGAGGCCGCTTCGAGGCCGTCGTCGAGAACATCCGCCGGTTCCTCGAGATGTCGCGGGGCAAGGACATCGTCGTCGAGATTCAGCGCATGATCACAAAGCCCACCCACGGCGAGTCGGTCCGGGACTTCCGCGAGTTCTTCCACCTCGACCGCTACGCGCAGGCGACGGTCATCCAGAAGACGTGCGAAGGCCTCGACACGGCGGAGGTCACCGAGCTGCACCAGGCCTACTACGGCTGTTTTCAGGGCACGCCCTGGCAGTGGTTCGTGATCCTCTGCAACGGCGACGTGACGCACTGCTGCTACGACTACGACGGGACCCAGAAGCTCGGCAACCTTCGCCAGGGCCGGATCGACGAGATCGCGCGCTCCTCGTTCCTCGAGACGATCGACGACGGATTTCGCCGGCACGACTTTTCGAAGCTGCCGCGCTGCGCGGAGTGCTTCAAGAATCCGGCCGCGCGGCCTCCGCTGTCGGCAAGGGTCTGGCGCTACGCCCAGATGCTGCCGATCAAGGTGCCCTTCCGGCGCCTGCTGAACGTGCCGCCGGGCGAGGGTTAAGTTCGCCGCCCGGTCCATGACGCAGAGCACCTCTCCCAACCGCGAAGCCTACGATCCCTCCTACTACGCCGAGCTGTACGGCCGCCACTGGTTCACCTGCCCGGATCGCAAGTGGCGCGAACGGGAACGAAATCTACTCGCGCTGGTCGAGCCGAAGGGCAATGAGACGCTGCTCGAGCTCGGCTGCGCGCGGGGCGACACCACCTTCTTCTTCGCGCCGCGCGTCGCGCGCGTCATCGGTCTCGACGGCGAACCGCTCGCGTTGGACCTGGCGAAGCGCCGGGCCCGCGAGCTCGGCGTCTCGAACGTGGAATTCCTGCTCTCCGACGCGGCGCATTTTCCCGAGATCCCGGACGCCAGCATCGACGTCGCCGCCGCATTCGACTTCCTCGAGCACGTGACCGACGCGACGCTGACGGGAATGCTCTCCGAGGTGCGGCGCGTCCTGAAGCCCGGCGGCCGCTTCGTGGGCTACACGCCCAACCGCGAGCACCTCGTCGAGCGCCTGAAGGCTCGCAATTTCATCCTTCAGCAGCAGCCCGACCACATCGCCGTCAGGACGCCGCGCCAGATCCAGGGATTCCTCGAGCGCGCGGGGCTGCGGATCGAGAAGATCTTCTACCCCGCCTCGCCCTATCCCTTGTACCGGTACGTCGACCTCGCCCTCAAGGGCCTTCCTCTCGTGGGTCGGCCGTTCCGCTTCCGGATCTGTTTCCGCGCGGTCCCGTAGGGACGTCTTCGAACGGCGCTAGCGCGACGCGCGGCGCCGAGACGCTTTCTTCGCGGTTTCCGCTTCGGCGGCCTTTTCCGCGCCCCGCGCGCGCTTCCCCCGGCCCCTGGCCGCGCCGGGCGACGGACGTTCTGCCGCAGTCGAGGGCAGGAGGATCTCCTGAATCTCCGGAAGGGCGCCCGCCGGCTTCTCGAAACCGCATCCCCCACGGTCGCACGCCAGCACGTTGCCGGATTTTCTCTCGCGAAGCAGAAGGTAGGGATTCCCGCACTTCGGACAGGCCTCGGGGATCGGACGCACCGAGAGCGTGAAGTCGCACCGCGGATAGTTCACGCACCCATAGAACGGACGAAACCGTCCCCGGCGCTCCGCGATGACCCCGCCGTCCTTCGGGCAGCGCACGCCGGAGTCCTTGACCGGCTTGGGCGGCTTGTACTTGCACTCGGGGTAGCCGCTGCACGCGACGTAGGCCCCGTAGCGCCCGTGGCGCCGCACGAGCGGATGTCCCGACTCGGGGCAGAGCTGCCCGGTCGGCTCGTCGGGCTTCGCTTCCGCCTTGCCGCCCGCCACGTGCACGTTGATTACGTTGCGGCACTTGGGATACGCGCTGCAGCCGAGAAACGTGCCGCCCACGCGGCTCTGCCGGATCTTCATCGGCGAGCCGCATTCGTCGCAGGTCGTCTTCTCGAGATCCGAAACGTCCACGACGTCCTCTTCCGGGTCCGGAATGTTCTCGGTGAAGGTGCAGCTCGGGTAGCCGCTGCAGGCGACGAAGAGGCCGTTCTTTCCCATCCGCAGCTTCAGCTTCTTGCCGCATCGAGGGCATTTCTCGGGAACCTCCGGCACGACAGGAAAGGACAGCAGATTGCGCGCCTGCCCGAGCGGGATTCCCGCCTTGCCCGATACCATGTCGCGCAGCGCCCGGTTGCGGTCGCTCGTGAACGTCTTGTCGAACTGCGACAGCGCCTTGGTCCACGAGAGCTTTCCTTCTTCGACCGCGTCGAGCGCTTCTTCCATGCGTGCGGTGTAGCCGGTCTCGAAGAAGTCGTCGAAGTACGGGATCAGGAGCTCGAGCACCGTGCGGCCGAGCGCCGTCGGGATGAACCGCCGGTCCTTCTTGTGGACGTACTCGCGCTGCTCGAGCTTGCGAAGGATCTCGGCATACGTCGAGGGACGCCCGATGCCGTTCTCCTCGAGAAACTTCACGAGCGAGGCCTCGTTGAACCGCGGCGGCGGCTGGGTCTGCTTGCGCTCGGGCTTGATCGCGACGAGCTTCAAGACCTCTCCCTCCTTCAGAGGCGGCAATTTCGCGCTCCCCTCTGCATCGCTCTCGTCCTCCTCGCCCACTTCGACGCCGTACGCCGCGAGGTAGCCGGCGAACTTCAGGGTCGAGCCCGAGGCCCGGTATGCGGCGGGACCGGCCTCGATGTCGGCGCTGACCGTGTCGTAGACGGCCGGGGCCATCTGCGAGGCGACGAACCGCTGCCAGATGAGCCGGTAGAGGCGCGCCTCCTCGGGCGCGAGGTGGGCCTCGACGTCTTCCGGGGGCAGGTCGAGGTACGTCGGCCGGATCGCTTCGTGGGCGTCCTGGGCGTCCTTCTTGCTCTTGAAGTAGCGCGGCGACTCCGGCAGCGCGTCGCCCCCGTAGCGCCGCGCGATCAGCTCCCGAACCGCCGTGAGGGCCTCCGCGGAGACGCGCGTCGAATCGGTTCGCATGTACGTGATCAGGCCGACGACCCCGCGGCCCGGAATCTCGCGCCCTTCGTAGAGCCGCTGCGCGATCTGCATCGTCCGGCGCACCGCGAAGGAGAGGCGCCGCGCGGCCGCCTGCTGGAGCTGCGAGGTGATGAAAGGGGGCGCCGGAGTCTTTCGCCGCTCCGACGTCTCGACCTTCGCCACGCGCCAGACCGCGCCCTCGACCGCCGCGCGCACCTTCTGCGTTTTCTCCTCCGAGTCGAGGCGCGGATCGGCGCCGTCGAACTTGAGCTTCTCGCCTTCGAACGAAGCCAGGCGCGCCGTGAAGGGCGGCGGGCTGCCGGCCTCCAGGTCTGCGTCGAGCGTCCAGTACTCGACCGGACGGAAGGCCTCGATCTCCCGCTCCCTCTCGCAGATGATCCGCAGGGCCACCGTCTGCACGCGCCCCGCCGAGAGGCCGCGCCAGACCTTTTTCCAGAGAAGATCCGAGACCTCGTAGCCGACGAGGCGGTCGATGATGCGGCGCGCCTGCTGCGCGTCCACGAGTCGGCCGTCGATCTCGCCCGCTTCCTGCATGGCCGCGAGCACGGCGTTCTTCGTGATTTCGTTGAACCGCACGCGCTTGAAGATCGTCCCCTTCGCGCCGGGCTTCAGGGTCTGCTGCAGATGCCACGAGATCGCCTCGCCCTCACGATCCGGGTCGGCCGCGAGGTACACGGCGGCGGCGCCCTGCGTGGCGCGGCGCAGCTCCGCGAGCGTTTTTTCCTTGCCTTTCAGGATCTCGTAGGTCGGCTCGTAGTCGTGCCCGCGGTCGACGCCCAGGCCCTTCTTCGGCAGGTCGCGCACGTGGCCGTACGAAGCCAGAACACGGAAGTCGCGGCCGAGAAACTTCTCGAGCGTCTTCGCCTTTGCGGGTGACTCGACGATGACCAGTGACTTTCGGGGGTTAGCTTTCATGCGGAGACTTCACAGGGCGGTGGAAACTGCCACAACGAGGCGGAAAGCGCAAACGGCGCGTCTTTCACCCTCCCCAAACAAGATCGCATTCCCGCGTTTAAGTGCCTCACGCTTCAAGACCCTCCGCGGCCCGCCGCGCGCCGCGCGAGACTGTAGCGCCCGTCCGCCTCCACGGCGAGGCCGGCGCCTTCGAGCTCCATCAACGCCGCGAGAACGACGGCCGCCGGCATCTCGGTCTCGCGCACGAGCTCTTCGGCCGACTCCCCCGCTTCTCCGCGCAGCCGGTCGAACAGAATCCGCGCCGGGCCGGAGAGCTCCGGCGGCGGTTCGACCGGCGTCGAGAGAGGAGCGGGTGCGTCCAGCGTCGGAAAGAGCTCCGCAAAAATGTCCTCGACGCCGCGGCACAGGATCGCTCCGTCCCGCAGCAGCTCGTGCGCGCCCACGGAGGTTTCGGAGAACACGCTGCCCGGCACGGCGAACACGTCGCGCCCGAAGTCGGCGGCCAGCCGCGCCGTGATGAGCGACCCCGAGCGGCGCGAGGCTTCCACGACCACGACG
>Ga0187779_10002306_pt1 | contig 11731 bp, 5 predicted proteins | sample 1015_Q2_SP10_10__FD_132435 | JGI IMG/M metagenome (GOLD analysis project Ga0187779, IMG submission 132435) | Tropical peat soil microbial communities from peatlands in Department of Meta, Colombia - 1015_Q2_SP10_10_MG | ecosystem: Environmental > Terrestrial > Soil > Wetlands > Peat | place... | reverse complement strand
TCGCCGTGCCGGACTGATCCTGATGGTTGGTCACGTCGAGCGCTTCAATCCCGCTGTTGAGGCGATCAAGGATGCGATCCGTGGCGAGGATATTCTTTCAATCGCCATCACTCGGGTCGGACCGTTTCCCCCACGCATGTCAAACGTCGGTGTTGTGATCGATCTCGCGGTTCATGATATCGATCTTATACGCTGGTTCACGGAATCCGACATTGTCGAGGTGCAGCCGCAGCTTTCGAGCGCGGTTGCCGAACGGGAAGACATCGCACTACTGCAGTTCCGGACTGCATCAGGCGTTCTCGCGCACATCAACACCAATTGGCTGACGCCATTCAAGGCGCGCAACGTGACTGTCGCGACGCGCGGAAAATATGTGACCGGCGATCTCCTTACCCGGCAGGTTACGGAGTGTTTCGGCTTCCAACCGGACGGAAGCTATTCCATGCGGCATCTGTCGGTTGGTCATGCGGAACCGTTGCGCGCCGAGCTGCTAGCCTTCCTGCGTGCGGTCCGTTCGGGAACCGCGCCGGCCGTAACGGGCGAAGAGGCCGTGGCAAGCCTTGAAATTGCGACGCGCTGCCTTACTACGCGCGCGCCCACGGCTGCCCCCGCGCAACGGAAAGGTCCACGCGCCGTCGTTGGCTGACGAACGTGGCCCTTGAGTGCGAAAAGCCCAAATGAATTTGCGCACCAACCTTCCAGCTATCCCGTTCATCGACGTAGCCGCGCAGCGCCGCAGGCTCGGGCCGACGATTGATGCCGCTGTTGCACGCGTCCTCGGTCATTGCCAATTCATTCTTGGGCCCGAGGTTGGCGCATTTGAAACAGAACTGGCGGCATTCTGCGGCGCCAAACACGTGGTGAGCTGCGCCAGCGGCACCGACGCGCTTGTGCTGGGCCTTCGGGCAATGGGAATCGGTCCCGGCGACGCGGTGCTGTGCCCTTCATTTACATTCTGTGCGACCGCCGAGGTCGCAGCCCTGGTCGGTGCGACTCCCGTATTCGTCGATGTCGACGCCGCAACATTCAATATCGACGCAAAAGGAATTGCCGGCGCCGTGGCGGCGGCAAAAGACGCCGGATTAAAGCCGAAGGCGATCATCCCGGTCGACCTGTTCGGGTTGCCTGCCGACCACGCTGCAATTGCCGCGGCAGCGAAAGCAGAAGATCTGCTGGTGCTAGATGATGCGGCGCAGGCGTTCGGCGCAATCTACCAAAATCGCAGACTTGGAACCTTCGGTCACGCCACCGCCACGAGTTTCTTTCCGGCCAAGCCGCTCGGCTGCTACGGCGACGGAGGCGCAGTAGTGACCGACGACGACAGGCTTGCCGATACGCTGAGAAGCCTGCGCGTGCACGGGCACGGCTCGAACAAATACGACAACGTGCGCATCGGTCTCGCCTCCCGCCTCGACACCATCCAGGCAGCGGTTCTGATCGAAAAACTGAAAATTTTTCCTAACGAAATCGACGCCCGCAACCGGGCCGCCCGGCGCTATAGCGAGGCACTCAGCGACGTTGCGACCGTCCCGACCGCGCCTGCGGGATCCACGTCGGTCTGGGCGCAATATACCATCCGCATTGCCGCAGGCCGCCGCGATGCATTTGCCGCGGCGCTCAAATCAGAAGGCGTACCGACCGGAATCTATTACCCCATCCCGCTGCATCGCCAGCAGGCCTATAAACATTTTCCAATAGGCAAGAGCGGTGTTGCCGTGAGCGAACGATTGGCCGCGGAAGTCATCAGCTTGCCGATGCACGCCTATCTGGACGCGCCAACACAGGATCGCATCGTCGATGCCGCGCGCCGCGCGCTCAAGAAGTAGTCGGCGTTTATAGCGCAGCAGCTCAACTGCGCTTGTAGACATCCTCTAACCGCTCGATATCGTCCTCGCCGAAATAGCTGCCGGTCTGGACCTCGATCAATTCCAGCGGGATTTTTCCCTTGTTGGCCATGCGGTGGACGCTGCCGATAGGGATGTAGACAGACTCGTTTTCGTGCACCGCGCGCACCTGGTCGCCGATGGTGACTTCGGCGGTTCCCTTCACAACGACCCAATGTTCCGAACGATGCTGGTGTTTCTGCAATGACAGAATGCCGCCGGGGACGACTACAATGCGCTTGACCTGGAAGCGCTCGCCCATGTCGATCGATTCATAATAACCCCAGGGCCGGTGCACGCGCCTGTGATCGGTTGCCTCGGCGCGCTTAGCGGATTTGAGCTTGGTCACCAGCTCGCGTACTTCCTGGGCGCGTGATCGCGGCACCACCATCACCGCGTCGGACGTGCTGACCACCACGAGGTCCTTGACACCCACCAAGGTGGTGAGCCGAGCGTCCGAGTGGACCACGCAGCCGGTCGTGTCCATGGTGACGACCTGGCCTTGCACCACGTTGCCTTGCTTGTCGGGCTTGGCGATATCGAACAACGCATCCCAGCTGCCGATGTCCGACCAGGGGAAACTACCCACCACGACCGCGGCGCGGTCAGTCTTTTCCATGACCGCGTAGTCAATCGACTTCTGCGGGGCGCGAGCGAAGGCATCCGGTTGCAGGCGAAGGAAACCGAGATCGTCCGTAGCGTTGGCGACGGCCGCTTTGATCGCCGCCGCCATCTCCGGCTCCAACCGTTCGACCTCGGACAGCAGCACATCGGCGCGGAAGAGAAAATTGCCGGAATTCCACAAGTACCCTTCGCGCACGTAGCGGGCGGCGGTTGCCGCGTCCGGTTTCTCGACGAAACGTTTCACGGCATTTACGCCCGTGTTGCCGATTGTCTCGCCGGGGAAGATGTAACCGTAGCTGGTCTTCGGTTCGGTGGGTTTAATGCCGAAAGTTACAATGCGTCCGGCGTCGGCCGCCGCACGGCCGGCAAGGCAGGTAGCACGGAACGCTTCGACATCCAGGATGATGTGATCAGCAGCAAGCGCCAGTACGACCGCCCGTGGATCGCGCTTCGCGGCGACGGCGGTTGCTGCCGCAATAGCGGGCCCGGAATCGCGACGTATCGGTTCGATCACAACAGTTGCGTCGACGCCCACCTCTTCGGCCTGCCGGCGCGCAAAGAAATGGAAATTCGGCCCGGTGATAACAATCGGGGGCGCGAACATCGGATGCTGCACCCGCAGCAGAGTTTCCTGATAGGTTGATCGATCTCCGATCAAGGGGAGGAACTGCTTGGGCAGGGCATCGCGCGATACCGGCCAAAGCCTGGTCCCGGCGCCGCCTGCAAGCAAGATGGGGATGATCGGTGAAGGCATGGGCAGAGGCCGGTCGAGGCCCTTTGTTCCGACGAGGAATTGTCTTAAGGCAGTTCGGTCTATCTGACTATTGCTACCGTTGCGTAAACCTTAAGGCCGTTAACTTGCAACGTTTTTGCCGGCAGCCGGGACGTTTCCCAAATGATTGAACGCATTCTCACGGTCGGCGGATTTACGCTGGTCTCGCGCGTGAGCGGCTTTGTGCGCGACATTATATTGGCGGCGGTGCTTGGCGCCGGCCCGGTGGCTGACGCCTTTTTCGTGGCGCTGCGGCTGCCCAATCATTTCCGGGCCATATTTGCGGAAGGCGCTTTCAATGCCGCCTTCGTGCCGGCTTACGCAAGCATTCGTCAGCAGGGCGGAGCGGCGCGCGCCGGCCAATTCGCCGATCATATCTTCACGCTGCTGCTGGCAAGTCAGATCGTTTTGCTGGCAGTGGCAATGGTATTCACGCCGGCGGTGATCGATGTACTCGCGCCGGGGTTTGCGCGCGACCCTGACCGCTTTGCGCTTGCCGTCGAGCTTACCCGGATCACTTTTCCCTATTTGCTGCTGATCACGCTGGTGACGCTGTACGGCGGTATTCTCAATGCACTGCAACGCTTCGCGGCTGCGGCTGCCGCGCCGATCCTTCTGAACCTGTCGCTCATGCTGGCGCTTGCTTTTGCCAGCGTCTTTCCGGACGCCGGTCACGCCGCCGCGTGGGGCGTGCTGGTAGCGGGCGTTCTCGAGTTTCTCCTGCTCGCCGGCGATGCCGGCCGCGCCGGTGTTTTGACAAAATTGCGCTGGCCGACGCTCGATGCCGACGTGCGTAAATTTTTCCGCGCGCTTGGTCCGGCCACGGTCGGCTCGATGGGCGTGCAGCTCGCATTGTTCGCCGACACCATTATTGCCAGTTTCCTGCCGACCGGCGCGCTTTCCGCGCTTTACTACGCCGACCGACTCAACCAGCTGCCGATCGGCGTTATCGGCATTGCGGCCGGTACCGTCATCCTTCCTGAAATGGCGCGCCGTATTGCAGACGGCGATCACCAGGGTGCGGGTCAGGCGCAGAACCGCGCGATTGAATTCACCCTGTTGCTGGCGATCCCGTGCGTCGCCGCATTTTTCGTAATCCCCGATCTGATTATGCGCGGGTTGTTCATGCGTGGCGCATTCACCGCCGCCGATGCCGATGCCGCGGGTCGCACACTGATGGCTTATGCCTTTGGACTTCTGCCTTTCGTTTTGATCCGCAGCGCGGTGGCAACTTTCTTCGCGCGCGGCGATACGGCAACGCCGATGAAAGCCGCGCTGATTGCGGCGGCCGTCAACATCGCATTCAAGATTGTGCTGATGGGGCCGCTTGCACAAGTCGGGCTGGCACTGGCGACCTCGATCGGCGCATGGATCAATCTTGCGCTGGTGTTCTGGTTTGCGGTGCGTGCCGGGCATGTTTCGGACGACACGCGATTGCGTCAGTCGATGGTGAGACTTGCGATCGCCGGACTCGTGCTTGCCGCTGTGCTGTGGTTGTCGGAAGCCCCGGTCAGCGGCTGGACGGCTGGATGGCACGGGGTGGGTGATTTGGCCGCGCTGGCAGTCCTCGGGACGATTGGAGCGGTTGTCTATAGTGTAAGTATTCTCGCCCTGTTCGGACGTGATTGGGTCGCGCTGTTTCGCGGCAAATCACGTCCTTGAAACAACCTTTTCCTGCTATTGCGGAACGGGCGAAGTGGACATAGCTCCCCGCGGGGGCTATGGGGACATGCCGGTCCGTTGGAGTTTTCGCCGCAGACATTCATGAATCCCGCACGGCAAGTTTCATCATTTTCTTTGATGCGTGGCGCGGCAAGGCTGACATCGGCATTGGCGCTTGCGACTTTCGTCGCAAGCTGCGGCGAGGGTCAAAAACCAGCTGCCCCGCCGCCGCCTGCGGTCACGGTTGCCAAGCCTATCAAGCGCAGCGTTGTCGACTATGACGAATATGTCGGCCGCTTCACCGCCATAAACTCAGTCGAGGTGCGCGCGCGCGTTTCCGGCTATCTCGACAAGCTGCATTTTAAGGATGGACAGCTAGTCAAACAGGGCGATCTGCTGTTCACGATCGACAAGCGCCCCTTCCAGAACACCCTCGATCAGGCGCGCGCCAATCTGGTCCAGGCGCAGTCGAATGTGGCCTACACCGAATCCGACTATACGCGCGGCCAGGCGCTCGTGCGCGACAAGACAATCACCGACCAGACCTTCGAGCAGCGCGCACAAGCCTTCCGAAATGCCAAAGCTTCGGTGAGTAATAATGAAGCAGCGGTCCGTCAGGCGGAACTCGATCTGGAGTTCACTGAGCTGCGCGCACCGATTGACGGACGAATTGGTGACCGGCGCGTAACGCCGGGCAACCTGGTCACCGGCGGCACCGGCGGCAATACGACTTTGCTTGCCGTAATTGTATCGACCGATCCGATCTATTTCGAATTCACCTTCGATGAAGCGTCCTATCTGCGGTATGAGCGCCTGGCGAGAGAAGGCGGCCAGGATGTGGCCAGCCGGAACGCCGGGGTACAGGTCGCGCTCAGACTCATTGACGAAAACGATTTTGTTCACGAAGGTCGCATGGATTTCATTGACAATGTGATCGAGCGATCAACGGGCACCATCCGCGGCCGTGCGGTCTTTTCAAATCCAAACGCAGTCTTCACACCGGGAATGTTCGCGCGCGTGAGGGTGCCGGGGTCTTCGCCTTATGACGCGTTGCTCGTTCCTGACGCCGCGATTGGCACGGAGCAGGCGCGCCGCTTTGTCATTGTGATCGATGCGCAGGACATTGCGCGGCCGAAATACGTGACCCTCGGCCAGCTCACATCCGATAATTTGCGCGTCATCAAGGATGGCATCGGGCCGGACGACCGCGTGGTGGTGAGCGGTCTGATGCAGGCGCGCCCGGGTCAGAAGGTGCGCCCGGAAGAGCAGGGCGCCAAGCCGGCGGCAGGCGGCGGAGCGTCAGGCGCGCCGCAACAGGCAAAATAGCGGGGCAGGCAGGCCCATGCGCATTTCACATTTTTTCATCGACCGGCCGATTTTTGCTTCGGTGGTCTCGATCATTTTCGTGATCCTCGGCGGCGTCGCTTTTTTCCGTCTGCCGGTCGCGCAATATCCTGAGATTGCACCGCCGACCATCACGGTTTCCGGTCAGTATCCCGGGGCCAGTGCCGATGTGGTGGCGGCGACCGTGGTCACGCCGATCGAGCAGCAGATCAACGGCGTCGAAAATATGATCTACGTGTCATCGAACTCGACCGGCGACGGCAGGTTTACGATTTCGGTGACGTTCGACATCGGCACCAATCTCGATATCGCCCAGGTGCAGGTACAAAACCGCGTCGCCATTGCGCAGCCGCGATTGCCGGTCGATGTCCGCAATATCGGCGTGACAGTGCAAAAAAGCTCACCCGACCTGATGATGGTCGTGCATCTGTATTCGCCGGACAAGTCGCGCGACACGCTGTTCATATCGAACTACGCGACGATTGAGATCACCGACACGATCACCCGCATCGATGGGGTCGGATCCTTGATTGTGTTCGGCAGCCGCGACTACGCCATGCGCGCGTGGCTTGACCCTGACCGAATGCAGTCGCTGGGCCTCACGGCAATCGACGTTGTCACGGCGCTGCAAGGCCAGAACATCCAGGTGGCCTCCGGCGTGCTCAATCAGCCGCCGGTCGACAAGCCGGGTGCATTTCAGATTTCGGTGCAGACCCTGGGCCGCCTGACCAGTGCGGAAGAATTCCGTAATATCGTTGTGAAACAGACAGCCACTGCCGTGGTGCGGATGAAGGACATCGCGTCGATCGAGCTTGCGGCGCAGGATTACTCGACTAATTCGTACCTGGATCGCGACCCGGCAATCGCCATCGGCATTTTCCAGCGGCCGGGATCTAACGCACTCTCAACCGCCACCAACATCAAGAAGACGATGGATGATCTGGCCCAGCGGTTCCCGCCCGGTCTGAAATATGACATCGTCTACAATCCCACCGAATTCATCCAGCAGTCCGTTGATGCGGTCCAATCGACTATTGGCGAAGCGATCATCCTGGTTGTTCTCGTGGTCATTCTGTTTCTGCAGACATGGCGAGCCGCCATCATCCCGATCGTGGCCATTCCAGTCTCGTTGATCGGCACCTTCTTCGTGATGTCGTTGTTCGGCTTTACGCTGAACAACTTGTCCCTGTTCGGCCTGGTGCTCGCAATCGGAATTGTGGTCGACGATGCCATCGTTGTGGTCGAGAATGTCGAGCGCAATATCGAAGCGGGCTTAAGCCCGCACGATGCAGCCGTAAAGAGCATGGACGAGGTCGGCGCGGCGTTGATCGCGATTGCGCTGGTTCTTTCTTCGGTGTTCATACCATCGGCTTTCATTACGGGCATTTCCGGCCAGTTCTACAAACAGTTCGCGCTCACCATCGCGGGTGCGACTGTTATTTCGCTGATCGTGTCGTTGACCTTGTCGCCGGCGCTATGTGCCCTGCTGCTCAAGCCGCACCGCGATCTCGAGGACGGACATTGGTGGAGCAGGCCCATCCGGGGATTCTTCGGTCTATTCAACCGATATTTTGATGCGTTGACGCACGGCTATGGCCGGTTCTCGGAAAAGGTGGTGCGGATTGCGGTGCTGATGCTTGTTGTCTACGCCGGCATCATCGCCTTCGGCCTCAACGAGTTTCGCAAAACGCCGGTTGGCTTCATTCCGCAGCTCGACCGCGGCTATCTCATAATCGTGACGCAGCTTCCGCCCGCTGCTTCGCTCGCCCGCACCGACGAGGTCAATCGCCAGGCAGTGGACATTGCGCTGTCGGTGCCTGGTGTCGCCCATGCGGTTAATATCGTTGGTTTCTCCGGCGCCACATTCACCAACGCACCAAATTCGGGTGCCGTTTTCGTGACGCTCGATCCCTTTGAAAAGCGTGCCGAGGATCCGCGGCAGTCGGCGGCCGCAATCCAGGGCCAGTTGTTCCAGCGACTTTCGACGATTCACGATGGCCTGATTTTTGTGGCCGCGCCGCCGCCGGTTTCCGGCATCGGCAATGCCGGCGGTTTCCGCATGATGATTCAAGACCGCGCCGGCCGCGGTTCACAGGAACTGCAGAACGTGACATATGCGATGATGGGCAGGGCCGCGCAAACGCCGGGCTTGCAGCAGGTCTTTTCGCTTTTTGAGAACACGACACCTCAGCTTTACCTCGACATCGATCGTACCAAGGCGCAACTGCTTGGCATCAATGTGCCGGACGTGTTTGCCGCATTGCAGATCTTTCTCGGCTCGTCTTACGTCAACGACTTCAATCTGTTCGGTCGAACCTTCCGCGTTATAGCGCAAGCGGAAAGTGAACACCGCAGCACGACGCGCGACGTGCTGAAGATCCGCGTGCGCAACAGCAGCGGCGAAACGGTACCTCTCGGTGCTTTCACGACCGTACGTTCGATCACGGCGCCCTACCGGGTGCCGCGATACAATCTTTACCCGGCAGCCGAGCTCGACGGCGCGGCGGCGCCGGGCTACAGCCAGGGACAGGCGATCAAGATCATGGAGAAGCTTGCGGCGGAAACCTTGCCGCAAGGGTTTTCTTACGAATGGACCACGCTCGCTTTCCAGCAGATACGTGCGGGCAACACCGCCGGCTTTGCCTTCGTCCTGGCGGTGGTTTTCGTATTTCTGGTGCTGGCTGCACAGTTTGAAAGTCTGACGCTCCCGCTTGCGGTCATCCTGATCGTGCCGATGTGTCTGATCGCTTCGATTGTCGGCGTTGTGATACGCGGGCAGGACAACAACATTCTCACACAGGTCGGATTCGTCGTGCTGATCGGCCTTGCGGCCAAGAACGCCATCCTGATTGTTGAGTTCGCCAAGCAACTGGAAGATGGCGGCCGGGATCGCTTCGCCGCCGCCGTCGAAGCCGCGCACCTGCGGTTACGGCCCATTTTGATGACGTCTTTTGCGTTCATATTGGGTGTTACGCCACTGGTCTGGGCCGTCGGTGCGGGCGCGGAGATGCGGCAAACGCTTGGAACGGCAGTCTTCTCGGGCATGATCGGCGTGACGACCTTTGGATTGATTTTTACGCCCGTATTTTATGTAGTTTGCCGCTGGCTTGCCCTGAAACTATCCAGCGCGCGTGAAAAGCAACCGGCGAAACAACGCGCCAAATAATCGACGACTCCAGATGACGATGAAATTCGGTTTTGGCCAGCCGCTGACACGCAAGGAAGATGAGCCGCTCCTGCGCGGGGAAGGGCGTTACGTCGCCGATGTGTCGCCGCGTGGCCCGCTTTACGCGATAGTGGTGCGTTCGCCGCACGCGCATGCGCGCTTCCGAATTGGTGATCTTGCTCGTGTACGCGCGATGCCGGGCGTGCGCCTGGTGCTGACTGCGGCCGATATTTCCACGCTCGGACCGCTGCCAACGCCCGGCGTGGTGCCGGACGTGGAGATCAAGATTCCCGATTACCCCATTCTTGCAAAAGACGTTGTCCGGCATGTCGGCGATGCCGTCGCCTTTGTTGTCGCAGACAGCATCAACGCCGCAAAGGATGCGGCGGAAGCCGTCACGATCGACTGGCAGGTTTTGCCGCATGTGATCGGCGCGGTGGCCGCGCTCAAGCCCGGTGCTCCGCAGGTCTGGCCGGATCGGCCGGGCAATCTCGCCTTTCAGGTCGACGCCGGCGATGCTGCGGCGACCAAAGCGGCATTTGCCAAAGCCGCCCGCGTTGTCGAGCTGACTATCGTCAACCAGCGTCTGGTGACCAATTACCTCGACACCCGCGGCGTGGTCGCCGAACACGAAGAAGGGCGCCATACGCTCACGCTGAGCAGCCAGGGTAGTCACATCATCCGCGACATCATCGGTGGCGCGGTAATGAACTTGCCGCCGGACAAGATGCGGGTGATCACCCCCGACGTCGGCGGCGGTTTTGGCACCAAGCTGTTTCCCTACCGCGAATATGCGCTCGCTGCCGTGGCCGCCGAGCGCCTGCGCCGGCCGGTCAAATGGATTTGCGAGCGCACCGAGCATTTTCTCGGCGATAGTCATGGCCGCGACAATATTTCCAGCGCGCGCCTGGCGATGGACGAGAAAGGGCGATTTCTCGCGCTCGAACTCGATATCATCGCCGACATGGGCGCCTATCTGTCCTGCTACGCGCCCTATATCCCGTGGCTTGGCGTCGGCATGGCGACCGGTCCCTATGATATCCCGGCGGCGTATGTGCGCCTGCGCGCCGCTTATACCAACACCGTTCCCGTCGATGCCTATCGCGGCGCCGGACGTCCGGAGGCCTCATACCTTATGGAGCGCGTGGTCGACGCAGCAGCGCACGATCTCGATATCGCGCCGGACGTGTTGCGCCGGAGAAATCTCATCAAGCCCCGGGCGCTGCCGTACAAGACTCCGACCGGGAAGGTCTACGACTCGGGAGATTTTGCCGGCACGCTCGCGCGCGCGCAGGAGCTCGCGGATTGGGATGGTTTCAACAAACGCGCCGCGCAGTCGCGGCGCGGCCGCAAGCTGCGCGGTATCGGCATTGCCACCTACATTGAGGCCTGCGGCAACAATGGACCCGAGACCTCGACGCTGACGCTCGACCGCGATGGCGGCGTGACTTTGCTGATAGGCTCGCAATCGAGCGGGCAGGGACATGCCACGTCCTACGCGCAACTCGTCGCCGAGCGGCTCGATCTTACCCCGGAACGCGTGCGGGTCATTCAGGGTGACACGGACCGTATCAAAAGCGGTGCCGGCACCGGTGGGTCAAGTTCCATTCCCGTCGGTGGCGTTTCGGTCGATCGCGCAAGCAAGACGCTCGCCGGACAAATCAAGGAGATTGCCGCCGACGCGCTCGAAGCTGCGGTCGACGACCTCGAAATCGCCGATGGCTCGGTGCGCGTCGCCGGAACCGACCGGATCATTTCGTTCGCCAATCTCGCCGCACATCCGCGCGCCACGCCTGACAAATTGCGCGCGGTCGAAGAGTTCAGCACCGAGCCGCCTACATTTCCGAACGGCACGCATATCGTAGAAGTCGAGATCGACCCCGATACCGGCGCAACAAGTATCGAGCAGTATGTCGTCGTCGACGATTTCGGCGCCACGCTCAATCCATTGCTGCTCGAGGGGCAGGTGCACGGCGGGGCGGTGCAGGGTATCGGCCAGGCGTTGATGGAGGACACCGTCTACGATCCGGCAAGCGGCCAATTGCTCAGCGCGAGCTTCATGGACTACGCCATGCCGCGCGCCGGGCACGCTCCAAATTTCGTATTCGAGACCCGCAACATGCCGTGCAAAACCAATCCGCTTGGCGTCAAAGGCGCGGGCGAAGCTGGCGCCATCGGATCCTGCCCTGCAGTCATCAACGCAATTGTTGATGCGCTTTGGCGCAACCATCGCATTCGCCATATCGACATGCCGGCGACGCCGCAGAAGATCTGGCAGGC
>Ga0187779_10002305_pt1 | contig 11732 bp, 8 predicted proteins | sample 1015_Q2_SP10_10__FD_132435 | JGI IMG/M metagenome (GOLD analysis project Ga0187779, IMG submission 132435) | Tropical peat soil microbial communities from peatlands in Department of Meta, Colombia - 1015_Q2_SP10_10_MG | ecosystem: Environmental > Terrestrial > Soil > Wetlands > Peat | place... | reverse complement strand
TCCGCGATTTTGAATGGGCAGACCCTCGTACGCGTTCTCGGTGCCGCTACGCTCGGCGCGGCGCTTGGGTTCCTGCGCTGGAACTTCAACCCTGCGAAAATTTTCATGGGCGACGGGGGAGCGATGTTTTTGGGCTTTCTGATGGCTACCCTTGGCTTGAAGATACGACCAGAGGGTTCGCCATCGTCACTCTCTTGGTTCGTCCCCGTTCTGATCCTGGGCGTACCCATCTTCGATACCATCCTGATTTCTATCTCCCGTTCCCGTCGCGGACTCGTTCCCTTCACCTCTCCGGGCAAAGACCACACGGCACACAGGTTGTCAAATCTCGGTCTCGGGCAGCGTGGCGCCGTGCTCTTGCTGTATGGGCTCGCACTCGTATGCGGGAGCGTAGCCGTGGTGCTTCCTTACCTCTCGGTCGCCGCGGCCTGTTTGGTCTTGGGGATCCTGCTCGTTTTGGCCTTGATCGGTGTCCTACTGCTGGAAGGAGCGCCGTACGAGCGCCAGGTGAAGTTCCCGAAATCTTCACCGGTCTCTTAGCTTCGAGTAGCGTTTCACTCAGATCGGAACTGCACACTCTCGAGCATTTTCTCGAAGGTAGGTTTCATCTGCTCGAAGTGGCCTTTCGGTGCCACAAACGTCATGAATATGGCCCGACCCTCACCGCGTGGCACGGCAACGAGCCAGTCACGCTCGGCCTGGCCCTTTTGGTCCGCGCCGGCCATCGGCGATAGGGTCTCGAGGTCCGCGCTCCCGCCATCCATGCCGTTCACTGTGATCGGCTGAATTTCACCGTTCTGCTTCATGTTACTGTCGGTCGCTGCGAGGCTTTTGGCGATTAAAGCGGTCAGTTCCTGCGGGCTCATCTTTGTCTTGGGCACCTTCACCGCCTGAATCACCGCCCCGTAGGCCACGTCGCTTCCGGCCAAGCCCGCCTTCGGCGCGATCATCACCGAACTAGGCTGTTGCCCCGCGACCACTTCCCAGTTCTCCGGATAGTCAATCTTCATCGCTCCCAGGTCTGCCGTGCGGAAGTTTGAGCTCGCCTGCAAATCTGTAACCCGGGCCTGCGGAACGAAAGAGGCATTTGCCGCACTCGCAGTTCTCGTCGGCTCGGCGGCCGCGCCGGGGAATACCGCACCACTCTTCCGGTTCTCGGCGGCCCATTGCCCGCTCTTGGCCCCATCCGCAATCTGCTGCGCAGAATAGGATGGCACGCCTGCCGCGTGCTTGCGCACCGTGGCGAATTCCGGACTGTCTTGCCGATAGTCCTTCACGGGCCACTCGGCGATCTCCCGCTCAATCGCGGCACGGCGGTTTCCGGGGTTGGGGTGGTCACTCAGGAATTGGGGTCCCGTGCCGCCCTGCGCAGCGAGCTTTTCGAAAAACTCCGCCAGCGCCACGGGGTTGTACCCGGCCTTCCACAGGATGATTGCGCCCACCGCATCCGCTTGGGCCTCGTCGCCCCGTGAGTACTTCAACATGAGCGTCCCGGCGCCAACCTCGACCCCTGTCTCGGCGAGCGCCCCCACCGCTCCGCCCTTCACCTCAGCCACTGCTCCCAAGATGCCTCCCAGGGTGTCCACCATCGACGCCTTCTGCTGCTGCTTTGCGGAGTGCTGCATATACACGTGCGACATCTCGTGCGCCATCACTCCGGCCAGCTCCGCTTCGCTGTCCGACGCAGTAATCGTGCCCAGATTCACGAACATCGGCCCACCGGGCAGCGCGAACGCGTTGATCTCCTTCTGCGCTACGACGTGGAATTGAAATGGCCACGAGTGCTCAGGGGGAATGGTCGTATACAGGCGCGTACCCAGCGCCTGGATGTACTTCGTCTCTGGGCTCGAGTCGGGCAGCACGGGCATTTGCTGATACACCTCGGCCGCAGCCTTAAGTCCCAGCTGTTCCTGCTGCTCTCGTGACATGTGGGGATTACCGGGATTGGGCAGCTCCGGTGCGGTTCCGGTCGCGAGCGCTTGTGCTGCCGCGAGGCACAGGGCAATAAAAACTGCCGGACGGAGCATTTGCCTCGAACTTTTGCACATCCACACAGCCCATGCCCCTACCGCAATTCGTGGGATGCTAGCATAGTCCAACCGAAGGGAAAATTCGAGCCACAGTTGGCGCGCGCCCATCGCCGTTTGTGCTTCCGTACGCACGATCCGTTTTCCTGCCCCGGCGAGCAGAACGAGTGTGTTAGATTGAAATTTTAGATCGCAAGCCATTCATGAATCACTCCCCCTTTCGGCTCAGCCTGTGCCTTCTCGCAATCGTGATTGCCGTCCCTTTTTCGGTGCTTTCCTCTCCTCCGCCTACCGATGCGTTGCTAGAGACAATGCAGCGGGAACTCGCCCGGGCGACGGCCGCCCTTCGAAAGTCCGATCCAGCACCTTACTTCCTTAGCTATGCCGCGCAGGACGGAGATGGCATCACCATTGCGGCTCTCAACGGAAGCTTGGTCACGTCCGTCAGTATCCGCCGGCGCCAAGCAGATGTGATGATGCGGGTGGGCACTCCAGCCCTTGATAACACCCATGGCGCCAGCCGTCCTTCGGGAATCACCTCCGGTATGCTGCCTTTAGGGAATAACCCAGACGCGACGGCCCGTCTACTTTGGCAGCTGACCAACCGCGAATACGAGCAGGCCTCCGGCGCGTTTCTGCGAGTGAAAACGAACGAAGCGGTGCGGTCTCAGGAAGAGGATCAGTCTCCGGATTTTTCCCAAGAAAACGCCAAAATCGAGATGGGTGCGAGCCCCCCACCGTTTTCGCTGGATCAGAAGGCATGGGAAGACCGGCTCCGGCGAATCTCGGCTGTTTTCCTGAAATATCCAGACGTGTACACGTCTGTCGTCCTGCTGCAAGGAGGGATGTCCCGTTCCTATCTGGCGACGAGCGAAGGAACGGCAATCGTCGAGCCGTCGACGATCGTTCGTCTCATCATCGAGGGGGAGACACGCGCCAACGATGGCATGGATTTGCTGCGCGTCGAAACCTTTCAAGCAGCTTCTCCGAACCAGCTTCCTGCTGAATCGGAGTTGATCGCCAAGGTCGAGAAGATCGGCGCGGATCTGAAGGCCTTGCGGTCAGCTCCTCCGGCCGACCCTTACATCGGCCCCGCTTTGCTTTCCGGCAGAGCGGCAGCGGTATTTTTCCACGAAGTGCTCGGACACAGGCTCGAGGGTCATCGGCAGCGAGATGAACGCGAAGGCCAAACCTTCACCAAGAAGGTAAACCAGCAGGTGCTGCCGTCATTTTTGACCGTCGTGGACGATCCCACGCTCAAGGAACTGAACGGTATTAAGCTCGCCGGTCACTACGACTTTGACGACGAGGGGGTAGCAGCGGAGCGAGTCGAGGCTGTTGAAAACGGCATCTTGAGAAATTTTCTGATGTCGCGAATGCCCATCACGAACTTCAACCATTCCAATGGCCATGGCCGACGTCAGGCGGGCCTGATGCCCACAGGACGGCAGGGTAATTTGATCGTGACCTCCACGAATACGGTCAAGGACTCGGAGTTGCGCGAAAGGTTTATCGAGGAGATTAAGAAGCAGGGGAAGCCCTACGGCCTCTACTTCGAAGACATTCAGGGCGGCTTCACGTTGACAACGCGTGCGCTGCCTCAGGCCTTTCAGGTCATTCCGGTGATGGTGTGGCGCGTGTATCCCGATGGCCGTCCCGACGAGCTCGTGCGGGGAGTCGACATCGTGGGGACACCGCTGCTTTCACTCAACAACATTATCCTGACTGGTGAGACCGAGCAGGTCTTCAATGGAGTTTGCGGGGCCGAATCCGGGCAGGTGCCGGTCGCCGCGGTGGCGCCGGCCATGCTTTTCTCGGAAATGGAGGTGCAGAAGCGGGCCAAGGGAACCCAGAGGCCTCCTCTGCTGCCACCACCCGGCTTCCAGTCCCCCGCCAAGACAGCAGGCTTCGAGGAAGCCAGGCCATGAGATCGCTCAGAACCGCCTTGCAATGGCCACTTATGCTTGTGGTGAGCCTCGGATTGTTCCCTGCTCGTGCCCAGCAAAAGGCGCCTTCGTCTCGATCCGCCCCATCCTCCGATCCGTTACTCGCGGCTATGCGCGAGGAACTCGAACGTTCGAAGGCACAACTCAAGATGGAAAACGTCCCGGCGCCGTATTACATCGAGTACCACTTGTGGGATGTGGATCAATATAGCGCAGAAGCTGCCTTCGGGGCGCTGCGTGAAGAGCAACGGACGCACTCCCGATCCGTACGGGTGGTGGTGCGCGTGGGGGACTACAAGCTGGACAGCTATGGCCCAGGCAGTGCAGGAGTCAACGTGGCGCCGCTCGACAACGATCCGATCGCGCTGCGCCGGCAATTGTGGATCGCAACCGATCAGGCCTTCAAAGCAGCCAGCGAAGCATTGGCCGCCAAGAAAGCCGCCCTCCGCGAGTACACCTCCGAACAGCCCTTCGATGATTTTGCGCATGCCCCGGTGGTTGAGTCGATCAGCCCGGTGGTCAAGCTCGCTTTCGATCCCAAGCCGTGGCGAGAGGCCATTGAGAGTGCCACGGCTTTGTTTAGCAGCGATGCGAAGATCGAATCTTTGTCGGCGGTGTTTCGTTGCCGAGCTGTCAACCAATACTTTGTGAATACCGAAGGGACCGTGACCCGGGACGGCTACGCGGTGTATTACCTGACGGTCGCGGGTTCTACGCAGGCATCCGATGGGATGCGCCTGGAACGGTCGCCCTACTTTGCGGCCGCGAGTCTAGAGGAACTGCCCACACCTCAGGGTTTTGTCGCGGATGCGGCCAAGACGATCGAGACGCTCAAAGAGCTCCGCGAAGCGCCCGTGGTGGATGAGGATTATTTGGGCCCGGTGCTTTTTTCTCCCGACGCAGCAAGCGACATTTTCAACGGCATGGTAGGTAGAAACATAGAAGGCCGACGGCCGGACCCGGGCGATTCAGCGCGTACGATCGGAGAATATGCCGCGCACTACAAGAGCCGCGTTCTGCCGACCTTCCTGTCCATTGAAGACGATCCCACGGCGAAAACGTTTCAGGGCAAGTCCCTGATCGGCAGCTACGGAACGGATGAAGAGGGCGTGCGAGCCGAACGAGTGTCCGTGATCCGGGATGGAATGCTCGTAAATTATCTTCTCGGTCGTGAGCCGATTCGCGATTTTCCCGAATCCAACGGCCATGGGCGCGCCGCACCCAGCCAGTTTGTCACGCCGAGTATTGGTAACTTGATTGTGGAACCGAAACAAACCCTTTCACCCTCCGAGCTCAAGCAGAAACTCATCGACATGTGCCGCGAGGAAGCGAAGCCCTATGGCTATCGCGTGGAAACGCTGGGAGGCAGGCAATACGAGCCTCGCTTGCTCTATCGCGTCTATGAAAAGGATGGCCACGAGGAGCTCGTTCGCGGTGCTGTTCTCGACAAGCTCGACACACGCACCCTGCGAAACGATCTCGTCGCGGCAGGCAACGATCCATTGGTGAGCAACCGCGAAGGAATGATCCCCACTACCGTCATTAGCCCCTCGATTCTCTTCGACGATCTAGAAGTCAAACGCACCGACGCGAAGAACGCAAAGCTGCCGGAATACCCGCCGCCCGACTTGGCCACGCATTAGTTCGACATCGAACCACCTTTTCTTTGAACTCTAGCGGTGAGGGAACTCGTAGCGAAGCCCGAAACGGGCTACGATCGGGAGGCCCAGTTCGGGCACCCCCTGCAGGGCAAAGAGGTACTTTTCATTCAGTACGTTCTCCACGGCCCCAAAAACCTCACTGCCCGCTCCGAGCGAACGGGAAGCCTCGACATCCATTACGAAGAACCGGCTCATGGGATATTGATTGCCTGCGGCGTCATATTGCAGGCCGACCATGCGGCCTTGGAGAGAGGCGGAAATGACCTTGGGATTGGTATAGCGAGCCTGGAATGTGAGCACGTTGTGCGGCACTTGCGCAACCCAGCTGCCGACCAGCGACAGTCCGGGCGAGCTCGTCACAGTGGCATCCACATATTGATACGCCGCGACCAACTGGGTGTGGTGGGTGATCCGAGCGATGCCGTCCAATTCGAGGCCGGGAGCTTGCGTTTGACCGAGATTCTGGCGCTGCTGTGTCGTGAGCGATGGCACCGCAGGGCAGTTCGGCGTCGTCGACGTGCAAGGGACATTCGAGATGGGCTCCATCACCTCATTAAAGAAGAATGTGCCGCGGAACTCGATTCGGTCGGCGAGAGCCGTCACGTCGATGCCGGCCTCGCCGCCCGTGAGCCGCTCGGCTTCCAGGAAGGGGTTTGCATAGGTGATTACGGTTCCCTGCTGAAACGAACGGTAGAGTTCATTGAGCGTCGGCGCGCGGAATGCCCGATACACGGCCGCTGACCACGATACTTGCGAATTGACTTGATGGATGAGGCTGGCGCGGGGGTTGAAGACATCGTAGCTGCGGCGAGGAAACACGACCAGCGGGAACATGCAGGCATTCGGAACAGCCGGAACACACTTCATAACCGCGTCGAAGTTGCGCCAATCATCAAATCGGCCGCTTACAGCCAGTGTCCAGCGCGGTGCGATCTGAATCAAATCTTCGCCAAAGACGCCCGTTGCCAGCTGGTGACCGCCGGTAAACGTGTTTTTCGTGTGTTTGCCAGTGACCCCGGAGAACATGATTTCGTTGCTGTGTCCTATTTCCTCGTGCTCATCGAATCCGGCGACGAGCTGCTGGCGCTTTCCGACTTGACGCGTCCACACCGCTGAGCCGCCGACTCCCTGGGCAGGGACAGTCTGGATGTCCGTGAGGGTTTCACTGTCGCGATTGCGGGCAACGGATGAAAACGTTTGTTGATAGGTTTCGGCGACCCCGTAGAAGCGAAGCGTGAATGTGCCGGCCTGGCCGAGGTCCAGGTTTGCACCCAACGCTCCCTGCACAAGCCGAATGCCGTTTCGTTGATCGGGGGTTCCATTCTTGCGCGTGTCATCCAGGTACCAGCCGCGTCCGAAGATTTGGCTTCGGCGTCCGATCTTTCGGCCGATCATCAGCTCCGCGCTTCCATGCTGCGATCCGGCTGGCGTATCCACGCTGCCGCGGTCGGCTACGGGAACCAGAATGTAGCCGTCGGTGTGAAATAGCTCGCCGGCAAAGGTGGATTCCCACCTTCCTAGCTGTCCGCCCACCCATAAGGACAAGTCGGGTGTGTTCTGATTTCCATAAGACACTTCGAGCGACCCCGCGAATGGCGGAGCCGGCCTGCTCAGAAACTGAATGACGCCTCCGAGAGCAGAACTGCCGTACAGACTGGATGCAGCCTGTTGAACGATTTCCACACTGGACAGTGATTCTTTGGGTATGCGATCCCAATAAATCCACGAACCGAAGGGGTCCGCAAGGGGAACGCCATCTTCGAGAGCGAGAGCCCGGCTCGGCCCGCTGCCGCCGCTCAGTCCGCGCAGAGACACCCCCATCGTGGTGGGATTTGCGACACGACTGCTCGAGCGCCGAAAAAGGCTAAAGCCGGGAACTTGACGCAGCGAATCATCCAGAGTGAGGGCTGGCGTGGCCTGAAAATCGGCCCTTGTCAACTGCGTCACGCTGAGGGGAGTCTCCTCAAGTAGCGTTGCTGTGCGCGCAGCCGTAACGACGACGTGCTGGCTTACAGGTAAAAGCGCGAGGGTCAAGCTGAGTTGTGCGAGCCCGTCCGAGGCTTTCCAGGCGAGCTCGGTGGGTTGAAACCCCTTCGCCGCGATGGCGACAGTCCCTGACGCCGCCGGCACATCCATGAAAGAGAAGGTTCCGGCTGGGTCAGTGGACGTGCTGGCCGAGTAAGAACCGGCGGTTAGCTTGACCTCTGCATCCGCGACAAAGGCCCCGCTCGAATCGCGGACGACCCCTTCGACGCGCGTGCCGTCTGCCCAGAGAGCAGGAGGCGAGAGGACCGCGACCAGAAACCCGAGACGAAGCAGGCATCGTGCGAACCCGGCGTACGTCCGCGCCTTGTAGTGAGGCGTCATCCACAGGCTCGCACAACCGAGTGAGGACGCTTGCCGGGCCCTGCGCATCGCGCGCGAGTGTACGGGGGCCCCGAAGCAGTTTGCCGTGACGGCTGTCACCCGGAACCAAATAGGAGTTGCCGAAACCTGTTTTATTGGGCTAAACTTGTCAAGTTGCGCCTTGCTGGTAGCGCAACCTGTGCTCCGTCTGTCACTTATAATGGAGGAATTGACCATGGAATGGACCACGCCCCAGCACGAAGAGATCTGCCTGAGCTGTGAAGTTAGCTCCTACGCAAACGCCGAACTGTAGTTTGGATGCGCATCAAGGTTCTCGGCTCCGCCGCCGGTGGCGGCTTCCCCCAATGGAATTGCGGATGTTCAAACTGCAGCCGGTTGCGGGCAGGCGAGTTCAAGGGCGGGGCCAGGACCCAAGCGCAGGTCGCTGTCTCGCTCGCCCCGTCTGCTTGGTTGCTGCTGAACGCCTCCCCTGATCTTCGCCAACAGCTGTTGAGGGATCCCGATTTCGCTCCCACCCGACGAACCCGCGGCACTCCGATCCACGGTGTGGTGCTGACCAGCGCCGATGTCGATTGCGTTTTGGGATTGCTTCACCTACGGGAGTTCGAACCGCTGCACGTCTATTCAACCAAGGCCGTCCGGCGCGTGCTCACCGAAGAGAATTCCCTGTTCCGGACGCTGGAGCGCTCTACGCCCCCTGTCGAATGGAATACGCTCCCACTCGATCAGCCGATGCCGATTTCTCTCGCAGGCGTCACAGGTGGGGACACAAGTCTTTGCTGCCGGGCCGTCCCTCTTCACGGTGAATTCCCGGACCATGTGAGCGAGCGCTTGCGAAACAGTTTGCCAAAAGAGGAAGCCGTGATTGGCCTTGAGTTGACACAAGGGGGGAAGCGACTGTTCTACGCACCGAGCCTTCCCGGCCGTGGCGAGGAATGGAAGCGCAGCCTGGCCGACAGTCAACTCGCTCTGCTAGACGGCACGTTCTGGACCGATAACGAACTCATCGACGTTCGCGGCGGGGGGAAGACAGCGCGAGAGATCGGTCATGTGCCGCTTTCCGGCCCGGGCGGGCTCCTGGAGCAGACCGAAGGCTCTCAAAAGGTGCGCCGCATCCTGATCCACCTGAATAATACGAATCCTGCGCTGGATGAGACGAGCGAGGCGAATCGCCTGCTCCGTGAGGCCGGCTGGCAAGTGGCCTCGGATGGAATGGAGTTTACCCTGTGAGTGAATCGAGATTCGAGGCGCTTCTCCCCCAGGCACAGTTTGTGGCCGCTTTCCATGCCATTGGCAGGGAACGCTACCACCACCAACACCCGTTTCATCTGCTCATGCATGAGGGCAAGCTCACACGCGGGCAGCTGCAGGCTTGGGCGCTCAACCGCTATGCATATCAGAGCCGCATCCCAATCAAGGATGCCGCAATTCTCGCGCGCAGCGAAGACCCGGATTTTCGTCGTGCGTGGCGCAAGCGAGTCATCGATCATGATGGCGACGCAAAGACGCCCGGCGGCATTGAGAAGTGGCTGCGTCTGGTGGAGGCCACCGGTCTTTCGCGCGGGCAAGCGATCGGTGGGGAAGGGATCCTGCCAGCGACCCGTTATGCCGTCGGTGCCTACGTCGACTTCGTGCGTTCGAGGTCCCACTTGGAGGCCGTTGCATCCTCACTGACAGAGCTTTTCTCGAAGGATTTGATTACCCTGCGCGTGGAACGATTGCGGGCGCACTACCCTTGGCTTTCCGACGGCCTCGACTACTTTCAAGGGCGCATGACGCAAGCACCGGAGGATGCCGATTTTGCACTTCGCTGGGTCGTGGAACACGCACGCACACGCCAGGACCAGGAGGCGGCACTAAACGCCTTACGCGCCAAATGCGATATCCTGTGGGCCATGCTCGACGCTCTCTATTTCGCCTACGTAACCCCGGGTTGGCCGCCGCCCGGCGCCTTCCGTCCCGCGGAGGCGACGTGAGCGCACCGGACTTCGAAAGCCGCCCATGTCTGGTACCGGGCTGCCGTCTCAATGAAAAAACACAGCAACCGCGGGTGCTGCTGATGCCAGAGCGGGCGCTGCGGCTCAGTGGACCAAGCCTTGCCATCGTCGAGCGCTGCGATGGCAACCATACGGTGCGGGAGATCGTGACCGAATTGCAGAAGTTGTATTCGAAGGCGGAGCCACAGAAGGTAGAGACGGATATTGTGGATTATTTGGGCCGACTGCACCAGGAACGCGCGCTCGATTTTGAGTGAAGAAGACTCGATCGCGCCGGGACAGCCCCACGGGCCGCTCGATGATCGCTAACCCACTCGCGCTGATTGCAGAACTCACTCACCGGTGTCCCCTTCATTGTGTGTATTGCTCAAACCCTTTGGAGCTAACGCGGCGCGCGAAGGAGCTGAAGACGGACACGTGGGCCCGCGTGCTCGGCGAGGCGGCGGAACTGGGTGTGCTGCAGGTCGACTTTACCGGAGGCGAGCCCCTGACGCGTCCCGACCTCGCCCCACTCATTCGGGCGGCGCGCGCAAAAGGACTCTACGCCAGTTTGATCACGTCGGGCCTGCCACTGGATGAGAAACGGTTAGACGCTCTGGTCAGTGCCGGGCTCGACCACCTTCAGTTGAGCTTTCAAAGTGCCCATGACGCCAGGGCTGCCGAATTTGCAGGCACCGAGGCGCACGCACAAAAACTGCGCGTGGCCGACTGGGTAAAGAAACGCCAGATTGGGCTGACGCTGAATTTTGTGATTCACCGGCAAAACGTTGACGAGCTTGAGGACATGGTCGATCTCGCCGAACGGATTGCGCCCAGCCGTGTAGAGTTTGCTCACGTGCAGTACTACGGATGGGCTTTTTCCAATCGCACGCGTTTGCTGCCCACACGTGAGCAGCTCGATCGCTCTCTCAGGATCATCGAGAGTGCCCGGCAAAGGCTGTGCGGGCGAATTCGCGTGGAGTACGTGGTGCCCGATTACTACGCCAAGTACCCGAAGGCGTGTATGGGCGGCTGGGGGCGGAAAGTGGTGCTGGTGAAGCCAGACGGCGATGTGCTTCCCTGCCACGCCGCGAATGTTCTGCCCGGAATGAAGTTTGAAAACGTCGAATCGAAATCCCTGTATCAGATTTGGCACGAGTCTGAAGCGTTCGAGAGATATCGCGGTGAAAAATGGATGCCGGATCCGTGCCGCCACTGCGACCGCCGTAGCCAGGATTTTGCAGGTTGCCGGTGCCAGGCCTTCCTTTTGACGCAGGACGCCAGCGCCACCGACCCGGTCTGCTCGCTTGCGCCGGCGAGAGGGATCGTGGACGAGATCCTGGCCGAGGTGAATCGTCCGCTTCAGCAGGCCGTCCCATGGGTCTATCGGGCGAACCCGAAGTAACGTCCGGAGGGCGTGGGCCGTGAGGTCCTGTGCTATCTTGACGGCAGGGCAATCGGTTTCTCTGGGGAGGATGATGGCATGGCATCGGCACCCGTCCGCCGTTCCGACCGTGTTTCCTTGACACTGCTGCTCGAAGCTTCCGGTGTCGACAGTCAAGGCCGAGAATTCACAGGGCCCGCGCGAACCCTGCTGATCAATCGCACGGGCGCGGTCATCGTTTTGGAGCGTGACTTGGTGCCCGACCAGCAGATTCATCTTCAGCGGCGAGCGCCCAGCGAAGCCCATCGGCAGGGCAACGTGCGAGTGGTTGGCCAGTTTGGCCATCAGAAGGACGGGTATCTCTACGGCGT
>Ga0187779_10002304_pt1 | contig 11738 bp, 9 predicted proteins | sample 1015_Q2_SP10_10__FD_132435 | JGI IMG/M metagenome (GOLD analysis project Ga0187779, IMG submission 132435) | Tropical peat soil microbial communities from peatlands in Department of Meta, Colombia - 1015_Q2_SP10_10_MG | ecosystem: Environmental > Terrestrial > Soil > Wetlands > Peat | place... | reverse complement strand
GCCGCTCCACTCCTCGAGTCCTGGGGATTTGCGCCTGCACCCCGTTACCCTGTAACGGTCAGGCTCGTACAGCCCATCGTTTCAGATCTCGGGTTTGACGAGTTCGTTCCCGTCTTTGTCGGCAGGATCGGGAAAACAATCATAGGAACACCCCATGGAAAAGGTGCTTTTGCCCAGATGGCGACGGTAAAGGCCAACGGGTACACCCACATCCCGGCCCCCGTTGAAGGGTACGAAGCCGGTACTCTGCTTGAGGTCCTGCTGACCACCGATCCCGGAAGCATCGAACGCACCCTGATCATGACCGGCTCGATCGACCCGGCTCTGGAAGAACTCGCCAGCCTTGCCCACGACGAAGGCCTGTTCATCCATGCAACCAACCCCGGCAATATTCCGGGGATCCTTGCGCTGTGCAGCAACACCTGCCATGCGGCACCGCTGCTCCTTCCCGCCGGTCCCCTGCTGGCTTCGTACCGGCCACTGAGGCACCACCCGGAATCCGGTGAGCTGGCCTTCATCCATATCGCCACCGTCGAACTGGGCATCGCGTCCCGCGATGGTTCGGGTATAAAGGACCTCACGCATACCCGTTTCATCAATACCAGGAAAGAGACGTCTTCACGGTTGGTCCTTGATGCGCTCATCGCCGCTGAGGGCATCGACCCCGAGAGTATAAACGGTTATCTCCAGGAGGTCCACGGCCCCCAGGCGGTCGCAGCCGCAATAACTAACGGGTTTGCCGATACGGGAATATGCACTTCAGCCATTGCCAGTGCGAGCAGTCTCCGGTTTTTCCCGGTTACGCACGAAGATTACGAGCTGACCGTGAGAAAGGAGACGCTCTCCGATCCCAGGATTGGATCGCTCATCACCCTGATCCAGTCTCCGGCCTTCCATGCGCATGTGCAGAAAATCGGGGGATATTCAACAGAGAAGACCGGTACCGTCCGGGAGCTGTCGCGGAATTTCACCCTAAACGATTGCCCCGGGTAGTTCACCGGCTGGGACGCCGTCCTGAATTTCCGGAAACGGGAAAAAGTTATTCTTTTACCCGGTTCTTTTCCGCTACAACCGATGCTCCGGGCACCTGTTTTAAGATCTCTTCCTTAAACTTCCCGAAGTGGAGCTCGTCCAGCTGTTCCGAGAGGAGCCTCCCGCTCCAGGCCCGGCGGTAGACCCAGTCAATGATCCTGTCAATGACAAAGAGGACCTGTTCTGCGGTCTCAACGGTCAGTAATTCCCGGCCAACCTTCGGGTGCCGCCCACGCCTGCCCCCCACGGTGATGAGGAAGTGGCGGTTTTCAGCCTTGATGAGATCGAAATGGCATGACTCTACACAGACCCCGCAGTCAACACATTTATTCTCATCCAGCTCCGAAATGCCGTTCCTGATCCGGATCGCGCTCTCCTTGCAGTACGAGACACAGTTCCCGCAACCAGTACAAAGTCGTTCCGAAGTGCGGACCGGCTGGACCCTGCCGATGATACCGATCTCATTCAGCATCGGACTCGTGCAGGCATTCGGGCAACCCGACAAGGCGATACGCATCTTGACCGGCATCGTCTTTCCGAAGAGTTTCGAATCGATCTGCCTTGCGAGGCTGATAGTGTCGATGTTCGCGAATTTGCAGCGTTCGTTCCCGGGACAACTGATAATATTGACGACTTCATCCTTCTCGGAACCGACAGGAGTCCCGTTCTTCTCGAGTGCGAGCGACAGGTTCCTGAGCCGCCTGGGATCAACGTGGGGGATCTCGATGGTCTGTCGCAGGGTACAATGCACTATTCCCTGTCCATAAGTCCTGGCGATCCTCGCAATACCCCGGAGTTGTTCTGTCGTGAGTATTCCGGCGGGTGCCCGGATCCTGACGGTGGAAAGCTCCGGGTTCCGTTCGGTGATGACACCACCTTTCATATGAATACCGAATTCGTGCTGCATCTGGTAGTACCTGTGAAGAATCAGGTAAAAAGTCTGGCGTTGTAGCACCAAACTCCTGTTCGCATGATCCACGCGTTAGACGAGGGTCCGCTGGCACGCAGAGACGAATGCCGCGGAATAAAAAGTGACAGGGGTTCCGCACGAAGGAACCTGCGCAGAATTTTTGGCGTTTCGACATGACAGCAGACCGTGCAGGAAAGTTCCGGCTGCCGCCAGAAGAACAGTTGTATTAATCACCAGGATGGCACGACAGTTCATTTGCCCAAAATCCGAACCAATCCCGGGTTTGGTATTAATAACTTGTTTATCGGATGCAGATCCATTATTTTTCATGCAACCCGGACATAAGGGCTATTCGATCGACGAAATCAATACACGCATGGATGCAGCGGGTCTCCGGCCGGAGATGAAAGACTATATCCGGCAGTGCGTGGCATTCCATACCTCTCCCGCACCGGGAGTTTTGATCGGCGCCTTCATGGTGGAGTACGCGCTTGAACTGCTCGGAGCAGGCCCCGGCGAGAAGCTGTACGGCGTCTGCGAGACCCCCAAATGCGCACCCGATGCGCTCCAGATCATCGCGCACTGTACGACCGGCAATAACCGGCTCAGGGTCATCCCCATCGGGAAGTTTGCGATCACTTTAAACGCGGCAACCCAGGAGCCGAAGGCTGATGCGGTCCGTGTGTATGTCGATTCCGGAAAACTGAAACGCTATCCGGTCATCGACTGCTGGTATGCCAACAGCCCGTCGTTTGTCAAGGCAACCATGAGCGGGACGCTCCAGCAGGAAATCTTCCGGGCAGGCCGGGATATCCTCTCGAGCGAACGGGTACGGATCCCCGTCGAGGGAAAGCGGAAATGGGTACCGGTGACCTGTCCCTGCTGTGGCGATTCGATACCGGATTACCTCTTCGAAAATGACCGGTGCGGGGGCTGCGGCCCGCTCCGCTACTACGAAAAGATCGACAGCCCGCACTGACCGGAAATCCGGTTTTTTACAGGGTCTCACGGCATGATCCGGGAACGGTCCACCGGCAGACCGGAAAAAAAGGGACGGGATCTTTTTTTAGGAATTTTCGGTCTTCCGGACTGGTTTTTTGACCCAGACCAGTTCTTTCCCGCTGAACGCGAATGACTTCATCGTGAGGACATTCAGATCCTGCGGGAGCTGCGATACATCAGCTCCTGCCGGGACCATGACTGCAAATGTCCTCCGGGGGATACTTCCATCCGGGGTTTTCTCGGGAACCGTCAGCTCCTCAAGCATATCGCGCGTGATTTCCCTCTTGAAACTTGCGAGGATCTTTGCGATCTCCCGGGTCCCGTTGTTCATGCGTTCGATGACGAAGATGGTATCGTAGCTGTTTCCGTGCCTCCGGGGGGTTATCTTCCATCCGTCGTACGTAGAGTAGATCCTCCGTATCTCCTGCAGCACAAAATCGTGCATAATATCCGTACAGATCCCCATGATTTTCCCTATACGAGTACGGTTCTTCAGGAATAGATAGGCTTTGTTCACCGGGTTTTTGCAAGGCCGGGCCTAACCGGAGCCTGACCAGCCCGTTCCCTTCCCCGGATTACGGTGTGTCGGGCACGAACGGATCCGGGCTCTTTAACGAGGCCGCCGGTTTCCTGGTAAGTCCCGGGTCATCCGTGCCCGGTCATTTCCGGGCGAGAACCCGCTGGTGAGCCTTCATCGGCGCCTGATTCACGGGATCCGTTAAGCAGTTCTAACACGGTTCTGTACCGGCCTTCTTCCCGGCCAGGCCCGGGATCCAGGCAAGGATCATCCCAACGATAAATGCCAGTGTTATCGAGCTTACGACAGCCAGTACGCCGATTACCAGGGTGATCGCAAGGGAATCCGTTTTGATGCTGTGGCGGCCCATCTCTATTCCCACAAAGACGAGCAGCGCCCCGAGCACCCCGACCGCGATGATGGAGAGGACCTGCGGGGAGGTGAAGAAAAGCGCGAGGATAAGGAAGATCGCACCCGCGTACAGGTTGGCGCCACCCGTCCTTGCCCCGTACCGGTACTGGCCGGCAAGGCCCCCCGCGCCGTGGCACATGGGGAAGCCGCCGAAGGGAACGGAAACGAGGTTCATCAGGCCGATACTTGTCGAGAGTTTTTTCGGGGGAACGTCCTGGCCGAAAAGGTCCTTTGAGAGGAGCGACGTTGCCAGGATCGCATTTGCGATCGTCAGGAAAACCTGGGGAAGGACAAGCGAGGAGAGAGCGCCTGAAAAATCCGCAGCCAACGGTATTACGAGCCGGGGCGGGGGGATGATGCTGAGCGGGGGGATCCCGTACAGGATCAGGCCCCCGGCAAGGCCTGCCCCGATCACGCAGAGGGCGGAGAGGTCCGGAAAACCCCGGTAATGCCCCGCCACGAGGAATGCAAGAATGATCGCGATACCGATGACAAAGAAGACCGGGTCCTGGAGGACAAAACCGGCCGAAGCCCTGAAGAGGAGGAGCGCAAGGCCCAGCTGGATTCCCCGCACAACGCTCCGGGGCACCCACCTGCCAATGAGATCGTAGAACCTGCCATACCCGAGCAGCAGGAAGATAACGCCCAGAATAAGGCCGGCCGCGGCAACTTCGCCTTCCATCACGCCGCCAGCGATCACGATGACTGCGATCGCTTTCATGGGTTCGAGAGGGATAGGGAGCCGGTACCAGAGCCCGGTAAGGATGAACCAGATCCCGAAGAAGAAGAGCATGTAGCGCGGGTTCACATCCGACACGATGGAGACGGCGAGGACCAGCGGGATGATCGTCCCGAAATCCCCGAGGGAGCCCGCAAGCTCGGGGAGAGAGAACCTGAGCGGGGGCGGGATTTCCTGCGGCATGATTTCAGGGAGAGAGGTTCATCCGGCTGCGGAACGATGGCACGGGTTCACCGGAGCGGTCCGGGACATGCGGTGCTGACCAGTTAAATTAGCGCAAACTGCCTGATAAGGATTAACCTTTCAGAGGATTTGCTTCGTAAACTGCCGGTCCCGGCTCCCGGAACTTATTGCGGGCCTCCCCCGGGGGGACGGGACGCGGGCAGCCAGTACTACTGGTATTTCCCGTTCAGGTTTCCCTTCACCGTGACCCTGTCGCGGCCCTCACCTGTTTCCTCTCGGCAGGTCATATACTTCCACGATTTTTTTCGGGGGTTAGGTTGTCCGTGACAGTTTCCCCGGGTCCGTCCGTACGCTTGTAAAGCCAGGCCCATTCATCCGGGTGACGGCTGGACTGCGGTTTTTCTGTTACGGCACTGATAACCCGGCAGTCCGGGAAAGAACCCGGCCTGACAGCCTGCGCACCGGGCGCCGGAGGCGCCGGCCATCCGGCGCATCACCGCACAAGACAAAAAACATTTTTCAGGTATGTTTATCTTGTCGTTTCTCCAAAGACAAAAGATTAGGATACGCTATGGCCGACCTGCTCACTGATCTCCTCATCTATATTGGTATCGGAGTCATCACGTTCACCATCGGGATGATCCTCGGGTACCAGCTGCTGATCATGCACTACACGAAGCGGTTTATGGTCCTTGCAAAAGAGTGCTCGGACGCCGATTCGGTGATACCGATCGTCGATGAACTGGCCCGGGAGACGTAAAGGAGGAGAGACATGGTCGACATCGTCAGTTACTGCCTCATTATCGTCACCTCGTTCTGTTTCGGGCTTATCGTGAGCTTCCAGGTCGCGCACATCCACTACTGCCGCAAGCTCACCACGCTCGTGAGGCGGTCGATATCGACAAAGACGATCGCGCCGGTCCTTGCCGAATACGAGATGCTCAAGGCGAAGAAATAACTTTTTTTGCGGCATCAGAGCAGGTTAAAAGCACCGGATGCCCATATCTGATCGATGCGTTGCACCATCCTTGCCAGCGGGAGCAAAGGGAACTGTGCTTTTGTAGAGGGGGAGAGCGGCGCCCTTCTCATCGATGCCGGCCTCAGCGCACGGGAAACCTTTCTCCGGCTCGGCAGGGCCGGGCTCGATTACGGCCTCATCGGGGCCGTACTGGTCACCCACGAGCACGGGGATCACATCCGGGGGCTCGACGTCCTCGCCCGCAAACTCGATGCCCCGGTGCACGCCACCGAAGGAACGCTTGCGGATTTCCTCGGTTTCCGGAGGACCTCGGATAAACCCCTCCGGAGCATCCCGTGCAGGTACAACGAGAAATTCTCCACCGGTTCCTTTTCGGTCGAGCCGTTTGCAACCTCGCACGACGCAGGGGAGCCCTGCGGGTATATCATCGAGGAGAACGGACTCAGGCTCGGCTACTGCACGGACACGGGCGTCGTCACGCCCGCGATGCTTGGCCTCCTCCGGCGGTGCGACGCGCTTGTCCTCGAAAGCAACCACTGCCCCGATATGCTCGAGAACGGGCCGTACCCGGAATCGCTGAAACGAAGGATCCGGTCGAAGCGGGGGCACCTATCCAACACGGAGGCATCGGCCTGCATCCGGACGCTGGGCCGCGACGTGCCCCGTATCGTACTGGCCCACCTGAGCGAGATCAACAATACCCCGGATCGGGCCCTCAGCTCCGCCCGCGACGGGCTCGGCCTTTTTTACCAGGAATCCTCGATAACGGTTGCGACCCAGTGCGGTACAACGGACGCCGACCCGCAGTATCTGGAGATCTAAAAAGAGGGAGACCCGGTCCCCCGCACACCGGGAAATGCCAAAGAAATTTTTAAAAGCCGATAACGTGGCAGGATGAATTTTTTTGCCGGACTGCCGGCTGCCAGATCAGGGGAATACCCGGCCCAGCGCGTCCTGGAGTTCCAGGAACCCGTAGGGTTTGACGATTGCGGCGGCGAAACCAAATGACAGGTAGTCGGTGATAAGCGGGCTCGTCGAATAACCGCTTGAGATGATCGCCCTGACACCCGGATCGACTGCTGCCAGTTTCGGCAGGGTTTCCTGGGCCCCGACACCACCGGGTACGGTGATATCGAGGATCACGGCATCGAAGGGCTTATGCGCAGCCCTCCCCTTCAGGTAGAGGTCAACGGCAGTCTCGCCGTCGGGTGCGGTTTCCACCTCGTAGCCGAGGAAACGGAGCATCTCGCTCGTGGCGGAGAGGATGGCCTCCTCGTCATCCATCAGGAGAACCCTGCCTGCACCGGAATCTTTCTGTACTTCGGGGACCTTCATTTCGTCCTGGGCTCTTGCCGGTGCGGGTCCTCTCAGGGCAGGAATGTACAGCATCACCCGCGTCCCGGCGCCCTTGTCGGATTTCACATCGAGGACCCCGCCGGATTTCCTGATCATCGATTCTGCAAGCGAAAGGTCGACCGCAAACGCGAGCGCCGAGCCCGGCCTGAAGAGATCCGGGAGCGCGTCCCGGGGGATGACGAGACCGGGGGCATGGAGGCTGATCCGGACATATTCCCCGGTCTTCAGGCTGTCAGATTCCGCCGATTCCCGCGGGACATTACTACCAGCGATCCTGATTACCCCTCCCTCCGGTTGCGAGCCATCGAGGAAGAGAAAGAGGTCGTTGAGGACGAGCCGGATGACCTCTTCGTCGGGAATAGCCCCCCAGAGATCTGCAGGAAGGGAAAACTCGAATCTCGAGCGGGACCCCCTGCCTGCAAACGTCCCTGCATCCCGGGCGAGGCCGGCAATATCCGGCGTCCGGGCCCGGGGGCCGGACCCGTTTGCATACGTGAGCATCTGCTGCGAAAGCTCGCGTGCACGAAGAATACCGTCTTCGGCGCTGTTGAGGCGTTCGTGGCCGGGGGCATGTTCGGGAACTCCCATCCGGGCGAGCTGGACATTTGCCAGGACCGAGCTGTGGATGTTGTTGAAATCGTGGGCAACTCCGCGTACTTTCATGTTGAGGGACTCGAGCTGCCTGCTCCGTATTGCATCGTGTTCTTTCTTCCGGTCTTCGTCTGTATGCCGGAACGTGAGGACTATACCCGCGATCTCGTTGTCCGTGTCGATTATCGGCTCAAACCAGGCCGAAAGGGACAGGACCTCCCCGGATTTTGTAGCGACCGGGACAAGCTCGCGGGACTCCCCCGGAGACCCGCCGGCCCGGATCATCGCTTCCATCGAGGGGAACAAGGCAGCTGCGGCATCCCGGTCGACCACCGCAAAAACCTCTCCGACCGGCCTGCCGGACGCATCGTCGCCGTTCCACCCGAGCATTCCGGCTGCTGCCGGGTTGAGAAGGACGACGTTCATATCCTGGTCCGCGGTGATCACTGCCTCTTCGCCGACAGGCGGTTCGTCCTGGTCGCGGTGGAGTTCGAGCTCAAGCGAATCGGTGGCAAGCTTCCGTTCGGTCAGCTCGATATAATGGAGGAGCCGGTGGAGCTGGCTGCCGGACCTCTTCTGTTCCGCGGAGCTCCTCGCGAGCATCGCCTCGAGGTGCACCCTGCATTTCCTGAGATCGACTTCGGAGTGCCTTGCTGCCCGGTCGGTATCGAACCGGTTCTGCGCGAACGTGAGCGCCAGACCGAGCTCCCGGTCGCTGACCGGCGTCGCGAGGAACCCGTAGGTCATTGCGCCCCGTGCATGTTCAGCCAGCCCGGAGTCATCCGGGGGCGCGATAAATATGACCGGAATGTCCTGTCTTTTTCCGTGGCCCGCGGCATCCGTCCGGGCACCGGGCCGGACCGGTGACCCGAGGTCTACCAGGGCGATATCGGGCCGGATTTCCGGAAGGTGGGCATGAGCTCCGGTCCCTCCCGCAAGGATTGGTTCGTGCCCCAGCCGTTTCAGGGCTGCGCTGAGTTCGGAGGCCAGGGTCGCATTGCCGGTCGCGACCATCACCCGTATGCTCCTCACGGGCGATTGTTCGGGAATCCTTTCCTTCCGCTGCGCGGGTTTGTGCTGGTCGGTTTGTTTCATCGCGGACCTCGAACCTAGATACCGGGGATCTTCAAAAGTCTCATGCAATACTCGTCTATGGAATCGATCATCGCCTTCTTCGCCTGCTTCACCTTTCTCTCATCGTCGGACAGGAAGTCGTGTGCCACGAACTCGAGGAGGATCACGTAATAGTGCCGGGCCCCGAGTTTTATCTTGATCTCTTCGAGGCACGCAAGGGCCTCGTCCTGCTTCCCGCTCACGAGCTCGAACGCAAAATCGAGGAGCAGCAGGGCGCTTGGCGGGATATTTTTCAGGAGCGCCAGTTTCCGGAACCGGTAGTAGGTCTCCACCCGTGCCGTCATAATCGAAAGCTTGAGACCGTAATAGATCGGTTCGAGGTCATCGGGATACTGCTGGGTCATCTGTTTTACGACCCCGGCAACCCCGCCTGCATCGCGGTTCTCGAGCTTGAGCTTGTACAGCTCCCTCAGGAAATACATGTCGTTGAAGAACCGCTCGATCGCTATCCCGAGGAGTTCCTCCTTGATATCCCGTTTCTGGTCCCGGGTGGCCTTCTCAAGGCCGATCCGGAAAAATTCGCGTTCGCTGGGGAACCACGTGATCGCCTGCTTGATCATGAACCAGAAGATCTTGTTGATTCCGGGGTCTTCGGTAATATCCATCTCCCGTAAGCGGTTGATGGGCGGGTTGAGCCGGACGAGTTCAACCATCTGTTCGCGTGCGGCGAGCGCGGTCTGGCCGGGGCGGAGGCCGGGGTTATCCGGGCCGATCGAGCCAGGCTGCTGGGTTGAGAGGACAAAATGGCAGTACGCGATAGCCGGGCAGATGATGGCATCGACGTTCCGGTACCGCTTGAGTTGTTCGATCGCCTCTGCATATTTCCCGGTGCTGATCATCCTCATCCCGAGCATGATGTCATACAGCGCCCGGCCTGTCTGCTTCCGCTTGTTCCGGATCGCGTGCTCGAAGAGTTTCCCGACGAAGGTGAGATCCCCGGACCTCCTGCTTGTCTCGAGGAACCTTATAGTGATCCCATCGATGAACCGGTCGTACAGTTCGTCGTTCACTTCCGGGAAGGTCTTTTCGAGCGTGGCGATGACATGCCCGTAAAAGACCGGGACATTGTCATCGATCTTGTCGCTGTTTTTTTCGATGTACTCAAAAAAATCTTTCTTGAGGAGATCGAGCCGTGCCCGTACGATCGCATCCGGCTGCCACTCCTCTTCCATGCACAAAAATCTCCTTCCACAGGGTATTAAGTATGTCGGAACAAGAACCTCTCCGGAGTTTTGCCCGGTCCGGGCGCCGTTTTTCCGGAGGGAATGGCAACCTTAATCCTTCCGGTTTCCCAACAGAGAAGCGAGAAACCGATGCTTTTCATGGAATTTTCCCGCATCTGCGAGCAGCTCGAGGGCATATCCTCCCGCCTGGAGATGATCGACGTCATCAGCCGGGCCCTCCCCGGTCTCTCCGACCAGGAACTCCCGGTCTTCGTCCGGTTCGTTATGGGAAGGATCTTTCCCGACTGGAGCGCGGAAAAGCTCGGCATCGGCCCGAACCTCCTCATCGATGCCCTGGAACAGATAACCGGCGTGAAGAAAAAACAGCTGAACAAGAGCCAGATTGTCGGGACGATCAACCGCACCGGCGACGTGGGCCTGGCAGCAGAAGAGATCCTGCAGTCGAAATCGGTATCTACGATCTCTCCCGAGAGTCTCGGACTCCTCGACGTGTATCGGGAACTCCTCGCGATCGCTTCGAAAGAGGGGGAGCGGTCCCAGCAGGAGAAGGTCCGCACCGCTGCCCGGCTCTTCAGCAACGCGGAACCCCTGGAAGGCAGGTACCTGGCCAGGATCATGATGGAGGAACTGAGGATTGGCGTCGGGGAGGGGAGCGTCCGGGACGCGATTGCAAAGGCTTTCGGCGTTGACCCAAAACTGGTCGAGCATGCGATGCAGGCAAAAAACGACCTTGGCGAGGTAGCCCGGCTCGCAAAGGCCGGGCCGGATGCGCTCACCGACGTCCGGATTACCCTGTTCCACCCGGTACGGATGATGCTCGCACAGCAGGGTACTATTGCGGAGATGCTCCAGGAGCACGGGGCGATCGCGGCGGAGTTCAAGTACGACGGTTCCCGGTTCCAGTTCCATAAACAGGGGACAAAGACAAAGATCTACTCGAGGAGGCTGGAGGATGTCACCGGTGCACTCCCCGACGTTGTCGAAAAACTCCTCGGGGCAACGGACCACGATGTCATACTCGACGGCGAGGTCATCGCGATACAGGACGGCCGGCCCATGCCGTTCCAGTCGGTGCTCCGCAGGTTCCGCCGGAGGCACGATGTCGCCGAGGCGCAGGAGGCAATCGAGATGGTCCCCAATGTCTTCGATATCCTCTATCTCGACGGGGAAACCCTCATCGACCTGCCATTCGCAGAACGGCGGAAACGGCTCACCGGGGTCGTGAAAAAATACCTGGCCCCCCAGGTCACGAGCGACAGCCAGCAGGAGATCGAGAAGACCTACCACGAAGCCCTGGAGGCAGGTCACGAGGGGATCATGCTCAAGGTCCCCGACTCCCCGTACACCCCGGGACAGAGAGGGAAGAACTGGATCAAGATAAAACCCGAAGTGGATACGCTCGATCTTGCGGTGATCGGTGCCGAATGGGGGGAGGGCAAGCGGGCCCACGTCTTCGGCTCGTTCCTCCTTGCCTGCCAGGACGAGGGGAAACTGATCCCGCTCAGCAGGGTCGCGACCGGGTTTTCAGACGAGCAGCTCGCTGAACTGTACACGGCCCTCAAGGACCGGGTCATCGCAAAATCGGGAAGGAGCGTGAGCTTCGAGCCGTTCCTCGTCTTCGAAGTGGGCTATTCCGAACTGCAGGTCAGCCCCACGTACGAGGCCGGGTTTGCCCTCCGGTTTCCCCGGTTCATCAGGAT
>Ga0187779_10002301_pt1 | contig 11740 bp, 12 predicted proteins | sample 1015_Q2_SP10_10__FD_132435 | JGI IMG/M metagenome (GOLD analysis project Ga0187779, IMG submission 132435) | Tropical peat soil microbial communities from peatlands in Department of Meta, Colombia - 1015_Q2_SP10_10_MG | ecosystem: Environmental > Terrestrial > Soil > Wetlands > Peat | place... | reverse complement strand
TTCGCGCTGGTGGACGTCTTCATGCTGATTTATTACAGGCTGGTCGGGTTCATCGCCGATATCGCTCTGCTGATTAACTGCATCATGGTTGTGGGGGCGCTCGGCATGTTCAACAGCGTGCTTACGCTCCCCGGTATCGCGGGCCTTATTCTCAGTCTCGGCATTGCAGTGGACGCGAACGTACTCATTTACGAGCGACTGCGAGACGAAATCAAACAAGGCAAATCGCTCCGGATAGCGATCGATACCTCTTATTCAAAGGCGTTTAGCGCGATTTTTGATGCGCACGTCACACAATTTCTAACAGCGGTGATTCTTTTCTGGCTGGCCAGCGGCCCGGTGAAGGGTTTCGCGCTAACTCTGACGATCGGCATTGTCGCTTCAATGTTTTCCTCGTTGCTCGTCACCTATACCTGTTTTTCGTGGGCGTTCGCTCTCAACATTTTGAAGGGCGTCTCAATGCTGCACCTCATCCGCTCAAAGGGATTCGACTTTTTGGGGCACGCCAAAAAGTTTGCGCTGGCCTCGGCTCTTGTTGGTGCATTGGCAGTAGCCGTCCTGTTCGCGCGCGGTGAACGCAATCTCGGTGCTGATTTCAAAGGCGGCGATTTGATGGTTCTTTCCGCGAACGAGAAACTGACACCGGATCAAATCCGGAGCGCTCTCGCCAACAGTGGATTTCAAAACAGCGTGATCCAGTCCGAGAAAGTCGCGAATCGCGATTTGATCAGCATTCGCGCCGATTCTGGCGCGGCCGACAAAATCAGAGCACGTTTGAATGAAGCTCTTCCCGGGGCCGGCTTGAAGTTCGAGCAGACCGACCATGTCGGCGCACTCGTGGGGAAGGAACTTGCGAGCAAAAGCGCGCTCGCCCTCACACTCGGATTAGTCGGGATCTTCATCTATGTCAGCATGCGGTTCGGCACCTCTTTTGCCGTCGGTTCGCTGGTAGCTCTGGCACATGATCTTGTCATTACCCTCGGAATTTTTTCTCTCAGCGGCCGAGAGCTTTCTTTGATCATGGTCGCGGCTGTCTTGACCATCGCCGGCTACTCAATTAACGACAAAATCGTTGTCTTCGATCGAATTCGCAGCGGTCTGCGTGATCGGCTTTCCGGATCAGTCGCCGAAGTAATGAACACATCGATCAATGACACTTTGTCGCGTACAATTCTTACCGGCGGCACCGTTCTCTTGACCGTATTGGCTCTCTATTTTTTTGGCGGACCGGTTTTAAATGACTTTGCCTTTTCTTTCCTGGTCGGCGTGATCGTTGGCACCTACTCGTCGATTTTCATCGCGTCACCGATCGTTCTTTGGTGGACGCGCGCCCGCGGTGGCAGCACCAGCTCCCTTCGCCGCGAGGTGACCCAAGGCCGGACGACAGCCAATCCGGCAGCATCGTAAGGCCGAATTTTCGTCAAATTTGACGCCACCGGCCCACCGGTTTAGGCTCGGCTCCTGCTCAAGGAGTTGATTATCGATGCCAGAAGTGATTGTTCGAAAAGGTGAACCGGTGGACCGGGCGCTAAAGCGGTTGAAAAACAAGCTGGATGCCGAGGGCATTCTCGAAGAAGTCCGGCGGCTGCGTGCGTTCGAAACGCCCAATCAAAGGATTCGCCGGAAAGCCAAGAACAACGCCAAGCGCGGCCGGACCAAGTTCCGTTTCAATCCCTAGAACCTGACAAAGTTAGCGGGATTGTTCAGATTTTGTCTCCCGAAATCGGGTTGAATTCTGTAAATCCGGTCGAGTCGAATCAATCGCATTCGCAGACGACTCGGAACCCGACGTCGTTGCAGGAAAAGTTCGGCGTATTCGAGCCTCTGGTGGTCGTTCGTAAACTGCTGAACCGCGATTTCCAGCTTCCACCTCGATACACGCGTTTCGAGCCTGAAGACGGTCCGTGCGGATTCAGCTTTTCGCCGCCGCGATACGGCTCGTAATAATCGGCGCACCATTCCCATACGTTTCCCGCCATGTCTTCGATCCCAAATGGGCTGGCACCCAGCGGAAACGCTCCTACCGGTGAAGTCTCGGCGTAACCGCAGTCGATTTCGCGATCGCTCCAGGCGAAGACGGTGTTTTTGTCTGCAAAATTAGCAAGATCCCCCCGTCCATCGTAATTTCCCCATGGATATCGGCGACCATCCGTGCCCTTCGCAGCGTATTCCCACTCTGCTTCAGTTGGCAGCCGGTATTTCTTTCGTTCGCGCACCGTAAGCCACTGACAAAACTTCATCGCATCCTGGCTGCTGACATAAATAACCGGATGACGATCCCCCGCGCCAGGTGCCCGTTTACTCTTATGGGACGAATCGAATTGTTCGTACTGGGCGTTCGTTATCAGATGCCGGCCAAGATAAAAACGACGGAGCGCAACATGAGTAAGCGGCCGTTCGTTCGGCGGCGAATCTGGCGTCTCGCTGCCCATAACGAATTGCCCTGACGGAATGAAAAACATCTGCCCGGCGAATGAATTTTCGAAGTTGGAGAACTGCGCTCGTTCAGCTTCGACGTTGATCTCGATCCTGGGCTCGGGTGCGGATGACTTTTCCGATTGGGTTGCCGGAGCAACGGTCTTTGGCTTGACCTCTACTTTCACTGGAGGCGGCGCCACGGCAGCTGTGCCAAAAGCTTTCTCGTCCGCCTCATCAAGAAAGATATCGACCAAGTCTTCGGCCTCTCCTGGGTCGAGGCCGAGATTTTCGGCCATGTCGATAAAAGTGTCGCGTTGGTCGTCGCTCATGCTCGCACTGTCAAGATTGCTCAAGCGCAGCAGGCGCAAGAACTCTTCCTGAGGAACCACCGACGCGCCGTTGCTCGCTTTCCCGGCGGTCACGACCGGTTCCGAAGGTGGTGGTTTGGCTCGGGTAACGCCAGTTTCAGTTAATTGTTGTTCGATCAGCAATATGGTTTGGGGTTCGCCCAGTCCTTGCACGGCACCAAAATGGCGGAGATTTTCTTCCTCGTCAGCGCTGAGAACGCCGCTCGCCGTTGCGAACCGGAAATACTTCTTAAATTCCTCGACCGAGGCGTCATGCTTCTCGACCGCCAATTGTTCGTCAAGTGCTCGACGCCGTTCCGGATCCAGCAGCTCCACCCGGGCCTCGGTCAAAAATCGAGACGACTCATCGAGACCGGCACGAAGCATCTGCGCCAGCGGATTACTGGGCTGATTTTTAAGCGGCAGCTTTTTCTGCCACCATCGCAACAGCTCGCGGCAATGTTCCTCGATCAGCTCGTTGCTCGGATTGGAATACGGATCAAGGCAAAGCCGATCGTAGAAATTCGGCGAACTATAATTGTTCCAGCCGCCCCATTTTCGCGGATCGTCTGGCAAGGGAACCGGAAAAGTGATGTCGCATTTGGCCATGCTTAACTGACATTCAACTCCTCAAGTCCCGAGGTTGCCTGCTGAATTTCGCCCGGCGCCAGGCCGGTATTGCGACCAATCGATACGGTCCCCTTGTTACCGGCCGCTTCGACCGCCACTTCAAGCACTTGATTCGCGTTGTATTGGTAAGTTAGCTCGACCGGAGAACCTTTTGGCAAAAATGGCGGCAATTGCACATCGCAAACGCCAAGCGGAGTGCATTCACCGGGAATTGTGCTTTCGCCCTCAACCACCTTCACGACCGCACGCCGCATGTTCGCGTTAGCGGTCCCAAAGGAATTTTTCACAACCGCCGGAATCGCGGTCATCTTTCGAATCATCGGAAAAACGTACTCATGAAGATGACGTTCATCCCAAAGGACAACGCCAAGTGTATGCGACGTGATGTCGGTCACTTGAATCAGCGCACCATCAAGCGACGAAAACCTCTTGCGGGTGTGGTCGTCGACTAATTTTTCGCCCGAAGTTGTTTCTTCGTTCAGCTGCGAAAGGACACCCTGGATCGCAGCGCCAATCGCCACGACTTCATCCGGATTAACGTGATCGCTCACTGGAACAGATGAAAGTTTGCCGATCATCTCGCGAATCATCGGCATCCGGGTCATGCCGCCGACGAGAAGCACCTTGTCGATCTTGTCCCACTTCATGTTCGCTTCCTGCATCACCATTTCGCAAATCGTCTTGCATTTCTCGACCAGGTGACGCGTCTCTTTCTCAAATTGCTTGCGCGTGAATTCTACTTTCACGCTTTTCCCCGCGTGATGATAGACAACCATGCTCCGCGGCCGGGCTGAAAGCTGGATTTTTGCCGCCAGCGCGCGATTGTGGAGTTCCTGATAGCTGTTTAGATCGAGCAAAGGCGTCTCGCCGTGCAAGGCGTCAAATTCTTCCGCGACGCGATTTACGATTACATCGTCCCAATCCTTGCCCCCGAGACGATGGTCGCCGTTTGTCGCCAGCATCTCGAGTTTGTGATCCTGAATGCGCATGATCGTGACGTCAAAAGTCCCGCCACCGAGATCGAAAACAAAAACCGTTTGATTTTCATCGAGCCGATCAAGTCCGTAGGCCAACGCACCTGCGGTCGGCTCGTTGATAATTTGCAGGACATTCAAACCTGCGAGCTGGCCGGCGGTAATCGTCGCCGTTCGCTCGGCGTCGTTGAAATAAGCAGGAACGGTAATCACCGCATCGGTAACCACCTGCCCCAGATATTTTTCGGCATCGTTTTTTAATTTCTTGAGGATCAGGGCCGACAATTCTTCAGCCGAATAAATTTTACCGTTGAACTCGCGATGGAATTGCTCTTTCGGCTTGCCCATCTCACGTTTGATGAAATCGACAATCTTCTCCGGCTCGGCGACGGCGCTGTTTTTCGCCTGTGTGCCAACGATCACATTCAGTCCATCGAAAAGAATAACCGATGGCGTGATGCGCTCGTTTTCGGCATTCGGAATGATTTGCGGTTTGCCGTAATTGTCGATATGCGCGACCGCGGAAAAAGTTGTGCCGAGGTCGATGCCGATTGCTTTGCGAGTTGCCATGGTCAGAAAAGTTGCGTGCTGAACCTTAAGATTCGCGATCTTTCAGTGCAGCTTTCGTGCCGGATGCGGATAGAGATCGCGCTGCCAACTGACAGCCCCTCCGCTCAGTATCCGCCTGAGCAAGCCGGGCTTGAAACAGCCTGGCGAAAAGCGCACACTCAACTCCCGTGAGTCCATTGCCGATCCGAAGCCCCAACGTCAAAACCGGCGGCCTGGTCTACTTTGCCCGGATGCTCGATAAGATTCGGGCGAACGAGAAAGGTGAGCTGCCGCCGGAATATCAGGCTAATCTCGGCAAAGGATTTGACGGCGACTGCGCAACCTTTCTGCAGGTCGATTACGGCGAGCTGATTGGACGCGTGAAACAGGGTGGCGACGACGGCGAAATCTTACAATGGTGTTTGGAAAATGGACGCCGCCCTTCTGAAAGGGAGATTTTCATTTGGAACGAATTCATGCGCAAGCGCGGGTGGAACGACGAAATAACGGAAATCCTGAGCCGGCGCAAAAAAGAGGCCGGCATGGCGGGACGCTCGGAAATCAAAACCATGTTCGCCTTCATCGATGCCGATGAGGGTCGCTCGCTGGTCAACTCCCACTAAGAATGCGCAGAAAACCCAACGATCAGGGCGTTGGCGCCGGAACCGGAATGATGATCCTGTTTGGTGGCGGCGGCGGTCGCATTCGATAGTCGATAAATTTCCAGACCGCGATCACCAGTAAGACGACAATCGCACTTGCGATCCACGAACGAATGCTTTCGCGCGGCCGCATCAGCGCGCGTTATTCCGAAAGCGTGTCGATTCGCTCGGCCAGCCCGAAATCCAATTCGGTCAGGCCTCCCTTGCTGTGAGTTGAAAGCACCAGTCGCACCTTGTTGTAACGGATGTCGATGTCGGGGTGATGTTCCTCTTCGTCCGCTACTTCGGCCACGGCGTTCACAAAATCGATAGCGTCGGCAAAATCATCGAACTCAAATGTCCGCTCGATGTGTTTCTTCTCCAGCTCCCATTCCGGGATTCTTTTCATGCGGTCTTTCAGCTCCGCCGCCTTCATCAAATCAGCCATAACGCTGGAACGAGTAACACCCGAAAATTCTTTTGCAACGCTGAAAATTGAAACTTGCAACCGGCTAACAACCGAGAATTCTCCGCAGGTTTTTAACGGAATCGAAAACCTCGACTGCGCATTCTCTTGCTCGCCGGGATTGCCGTGGCCAATCACCCAGAACTTTTTGAACCGCTTTTATGGCCTGTTCTTCGCCGATGACAAAATGGAAGCCGCTTTCACGCGGAATATATTTCGCCGCGCCCGTGTCTTCCGTAATCACCGGCCGACCGGACGCTAGAAACGTCGCCGCCCGATCACTCAACCAGCCGGTGCGCCAGGCCACGTCCACTCCTTTGACCGCGGTAAACTCAGCCAGGCCGCTTGCGACATAACGTCGATACATTCGTGGAGTTCGCGCCACTTTATGCGGATCGATAACTCGCCAGCCGCGCTCTTGCAGCCGCACCCGTTCCGGATCGTCGACGTTGATGTTCATCGCCAGCTCAAATTTTGCGCCCGGCACTCGCCTCGGAAGGCCAAGATATTTTTCGAAGGCAAACTTCTTTGAAAGATCGGGAAAACCGCCGTCCACTTCCACCGCGCCGCTCCAATACCATTGACCGATCGTTGAAAACTTCGCGACACGCGGTCGTGGAAGTTTGCGAACTAATTTGGTGTCAACGAGCGGATAAAATGTTTTCCACTCGATCCTCGATTTCGGCAGCTTGCAATCCTTTCCATGAACGTTGAGTCCGATTGTCCAAAATTCATGATGAGTCGATTGGCCAAGCTCCATCTTTGTCATCCAATAAAAAATCTCGCTCGGGTCGAGATCGCAAAAAACCCGCCGCTCGAATTGGAGCAGCAGTGGCGGATGGATCGAGTAGCTGAGATTCAGCAGTGTGTTTGGGCCAGCCAGCCGATCCGCCAATTCCCGTTTTGAGATTCCGAGGCACTGGACCACATCGAGATCGTGCGCGTCACTCGCCGATTTCTGCTGGAGCAAACAATAGCGCTTCGCCAGGCCGTGCTCCCGCAGCCGCCACCGGAAGTTATCGATCCTGGCGCGGTCTTCGCACGAATCTCCACTCGGTGACAGGATTTCCAGCCAGATCGCGTCTCGTTTCAAACGCTGCAATCCGAGCATCCATTGCAACGGCACGGAGAAATTTCCGCCGCCGGCCAGATATTTTGCCGCAAACCCACAACCGACAAAAATCGTCACCCGGTTACAGAACAGGTAAATCGCCTAACGCTCAACATCCGACTCCCGATTTCGAAATTCAGTGTTGGACGCATCTGCTCAATGCTCGCCGCGGTTGACGCACCCCGCTTCCTTCGCAAATTAGGTGGCTCTCGGCGCCCGTAGCTCAACTGGATAGAGCATCTGACTACGGATCAGAAGGTTTGAAGTTCGAATCTTCACGGGCGCGCCATTTTCAACACGTTTTTAGATCTAACAGGCTTATTTTGACCTGATAAACTTCGCTTCCTTCGTTATCTTCTGCGAAGATCATGCCTTCTGAAGCGCGCCGATATCCTTGGAAGACTGTCTTATTCCTGATCGCTGCGGCCACACTGACCAGCCCGCTCGTCATTCCCTACGCGATCGGTCTGGAGATGATCGCTCCGAGTGGTTCACCACCTCCGGAATCGTTGCTTTCAATGGTGATCGGCGGTTTCAAAGGGAATCTCATGTTCCTCATCCCGGCGGCAGCCATTGGATTTTGGGTCGCGCCAAGAATCGGTCTCGGCGCACCATATCTCGAGCACTGGTTCGACCGCGCACCACAACCTCGTCCGCCGTTTTCATCGATCGTTTGGCCGGCGTTCTTTTGGGCCGTCGTGACGGCGCTTATCGCCTTTGCCATCGATGGGTTCTTTAAGTATGCGCTTCGGGTCGATTTTCCTGCGCCGGAGATTCATGCACGCATCAATGTTCCATGGTGGCGCTCGGTGCTGGCGAGTTTCTGGGCGCCATGGGCGGAAGAAACGTTCGACCGACTGTTTCTACTTTCGCTGATTGCATGGCTATTGATGAAACTCTTCCGCGCCACCGGCGATGGAGCCAGCCGATCGGTTGCACTGTGGATTGCCATCTTCGTGACGTCGCTCTTTTTTGGCTGGTATCACATCAGTAACGAAAGGACCTTCGCCAATCCGGTTCCGGCCATTGTGCAGCTGCGAACAATCCTGATCGTCGCTCCCGTTGGGCTCGCCTTTGGCTGGATTTACATTCGGCGCGGACTCGAGGCCGCGATTCTCTCTCATTTCATCATCGACCTCATCGTCCACGGCGTCCGACCACTAGTTGAGGGTCGCTTCTAACGGCAAGGCCAGAATACCTACAGAGGAAGAAGGTTTGACGTTCAAATCTTCTTGAGCGCGCTTCCTCAGACTTCATCGCCGGTCTCTGTGCGGTGCAAGAACAAAACGTTCGCATGCTACAAAATTAGGCCATCTGGTATTAAAACGGCGCCACCGCGATAATACCGGATCTTACGTAATTAAAAAATCTGCAATGCGTAAGTGATTGGCCTCCAATCGACAGCTGCCAGGCGCTCCGGAGAGCCCAATCGATCAGGCACGAATGTTGATATTAGGCAGTTGAAATGAACGCATCGAAAATCAAAAAAAACAGAATTGCCGAGGATCCAAAGTGTCCTGGAACCCAAAGAGATTGCATGGCCCTTGTTCATTCTTTACCAAACGGACACCGGAAGGATACGAGGGTTGAATGGCAGCGAGGAGAATTGTCGCCACGAATTGGCAAATTAATTTCCGCGGCGGTCCGAGTCTGGGAGCTCAAGCGAGGAATTCGCGCAAGCTGCCTCACCCACACATAGCCTGCCGGAAGGCCTGCCCAGTCACTGAACGAGTATTGCCATCGGCTTTATTGCTTGGTTAGGCCGCCACGCCTCTTGCTCTTCGCAACTTTCCTTTTCGCAGAAAATTCAATCAGCTCTATTGGTGCACCGTCGTGTACAATCATAGCCGAGCGAACGCCTTCGGATGGCGAGCTAATCGGATAAATAACGTTGAACCCGGCAATCGCCTCTTCGATATCATCTACTTCAAACGCGACATGCGGGACCTGCTTGATTAATTCGTGAATCTCGCAATCAGGTTCGAACCGCATCCATTCAATGCCGAATGGGCTTGCCTCGAATCCTCGAACGAACACCTTCAGATGCTTCAAATGGCGTTCTTCGGGATGGGGAACCGATGTCGGTATGCCGAGATGGTGATACCGCCAACCTCTCCCGATGATTGGCGGTGGCTCGTAACCTTGCCGCACTCGGTTGGGTCCCTTCGTGTTCATCGATTTTACATTCGACCGCTAATCTTTGGTGGGAGTCGCCTAACGAGAAAGAGCTGAGCGACCGCTGGCGAAAACTTGGTCAGGCAGCATGATCAATGTCTCTGACCTCAACCTCGACGCCGCCAAATAGCTTGGCTAACAAATTGTAAATCGCGCCGAAAATGACAAAAAAGACAAAACCGAAGACCGCCATGATGACTGGCATGAAAAGATAAATAATCCCAATGACTCTGAGTTGCGGCTTATCGGACACGATCATCGGAATTGCAATGAGCGTGTAAATAAACCCTGTCAAAAAATATAAGGCAGTCAGAACCTTGCTGGATTGCAGAATCGAGATACGAACGATTTGTTTTTTCATATGGGTATGTTTTCCGGTTTTGTTGAGCAGGGTTCAATGCTGCCTGACGAGAATAAGATCGGCGAATCGCCGCTGAGAGAAGACAGCGGCAGCAGCCGCAGGGTAGACGGAACAGCCGCGTAGGATAGCGGCGACTGAGCGGGGCGAAGGAGTCGACAAAGCTGATTCTAAATGCTTAGCGGTTGCGCCAACCGAAACGTCATGGGTGTTCCATGAGGAAAGACGGTGTGGCGTCCATAAATTGCCACGCCACCATTGGTTCGGTAGGCGTTTGGAGCCTGCAGCTCATATGCGCCAGACGTCTTTAGCGGGATCACTCGTCCATCCACCGAAATGGCGGTCATGTCGAGGCTCAGATGGTCCGATTTGCGGAAATCGCCGACTGCTGTTTCGATTTTTGCTTTCGCAGGCGTTCCGGCTTTGAGCACAACCTTGCCGTTAATCACCACATCCCGGGCGAGCCGGATCTCAACACTTCGCCCAACCGTTGAGCGGGCGGAGACCGAGTTCACGGTTTCGACCGCCAGAGTTGTCCCGGCAGGAATGGTGGCAGCAAAGGAAGATGAGTAAGCGCCGATCCAAATGCAGATTAAAAGCAAAAGATACCTATTAGTCTTCATATATGATTAAGGCTCAAAATTGCTGCTAGCTTTCACAAGAATGTGGGAGGGCGCAAGGAATCAACGGCCGCGGAATCGAAAGCCTGCCAATGTGAACCGCAGATGATGGCGATGCGTCCGTCGAGCATGTCCTGCGCGCAACGGGGTAGCCGTTACCTCCAGCGCATGGTTAGATCGTTGTTCCATCACGGTTTCGCTCTCGGCAGCGATTCGCCTATCTTAATTGAAATAGGGCCGAAGTTTTTCGTATTTCTTGTCGCCAACACCTTTTACGTTGCGCAGATCGTCGGCACTTTTGAAAGGGCGCGCGGCGATGATCCGGCCGGCCAATACCGGTCCGACACCAGCAAGATTTTCCAGCTCTGCTTCCGATGCGGTATTGATATCGAGCTTGGATCCAGCAACAGCAGCAGGAGTCGAAGGCGCGCTCGGCGCCACAACAGGTCCGGAAGCAGTCTGTCTGGCGACGTTTGCCATCGGAGACGCCGTCGGTTTCGCAAACGGCCAATCACCTGTCGGCCCCGCGTTTTGTTCAACTCGTTCCGGGTGGAAAAATTGATCGAATGAATCGACTCCTTTGACTTGCGGACCACTCGTCCGCGCAGTCATGCGGCCTTCATTCGCGCCCCAGCCGCCAACTTTTTCGCGTTTGGCTTTTCGTTCGAGAGTTTCCAGTTTCTGCCATTCCTGCCGCGCCGCCGTGATTCCATCCGGGCTCGCCTGAATTCCATGGATGCGCGCCATTCCGTTCTCGACCAACTCTTCCCCGAGATCGCCCGTGGCGGTCTGAACGAGCGCGTAAAAGCGCTTTAGTCTGCTCCGGCCCATCGCATCTTCCCAACAGGTCCGGATGACGAAGGGTCCGACTAGTTTTTCTTTGGTGTACAACTTGGCTAGTTCGCCGAGACTGACCGCCTGGTATGCGCTAATTCCAAAATAGCCCGCCTGCTCGTCAACGCGATCGCGAAACTCGGCGTCGGTTTCCGGGGCATCGACAAAATAAAGGCGAAAAATGTATTCCCTGCCGTTCACGCTGACGTGAAAACTGTCGCCGTCATTCGCGCGTTTAACCAGATACTGACAATTTTGCAGCGTCACCCACGGGCCGCGCGCGCTGAGATTGACAATGGCGAGTTGGAGCGCCGCCAACGCAAGAATTGCCCTAACGAATTGATTCATCACCCCGAGACTTCGAACTGGCTCATCAGTTTGAATGTTTCGTAGCGCTGGTTGATCTCGTCCATTGACAACGTGCGCAGCCGCTCCAGACTGAATCTTTCCACGCAAAAACTGGCGAGGACGCTGCCGTAAATCATTGCCCGCCGTAAATCGCTAAAGTGGACGGTGCCGACATTGCCCGCGAGATAACCGGCGATTCCGCCAGCAAAGGTGTCCCCTGCTCCGGTCGGGTCGTGAATATCTTCGAGCGGATACGCGCCGCAGCTGAA
>Ga0187779_10002300_pt1 | contig 11743 bp, 13 predicted proteins | sample 1015_Q2_SP10_10__FD_132435 | JGI IMG/M metagenome (GOLD analysis project Ga0187779, IMG submission 132435) | Tropical peat soil microbial communities from peatlands in Department of Meta, Colombia - 1015_Q2_SP10_10_MG | ecosystem: Environmental > Terrestrial > Soil > Wetlands > Peat | place... | reverse complement strand
ATGTAAAGTCAATCGAGCGTGATGTTCTTAATAAGAGGTTTTTGGAAAGGTGCCGTTGATTACAGGTTGGTTTCTTTATGAGGCCAGAAAAGATATTAATAATAGCCGTTCCGGGAAGCAAACATCATTGCGTAACAAGTCCGTTCATGAGCACTACCTCGAAATTCGATCCTTTCACGCTCCCGAGCTCGCTCACAAGGGCATCGTTGTTCCATCGGGGATCCGGCGCTCCGCTGATGAACCAGCTGGAGCCGTTGTCGGCAACGAACATGCCATAGGTCTTGAGCGCCTGGAGGATTGCCTTGGTTTCCGTGCTGAAATTTGCCGGAATGACATAAGAGGATTTGAGCCGCACGCGCATGCCCATGGGTGGCAGATCGGGGCTTGTGTTGCTTGATGCCCAATGCGTGGCGGGAGGGACGTATGCCCGGCGCGTGGAACTGACCGTGAAGCGGAGGGCATGCCGTATGACCCCGCTCGATGCTTCCTCGTATCGAACAAGTCCGGGGAAAATGGGCAAGCCTGCTGCGTCGGCGCTGGTCCAGCCCGGCTGCACGGTAGGCCGCACGATGTTTGAATCCAGATGGAAGATCGCTCCGCTGCCTGCCTGCCAGGATCCGTCGCTTTGCGGGTAGGCACTGAACATTTCATACAAGCGGTTTGCGTCACGGTCGATGACCAGCACGTGCCTGTCGCCGCCGAATGCCGAGCCGTCGGCCGTCTGCCCTTCGATCGGAGCGTTCATCGGGACCGGATACGGACCAGGGTCGCTTTCATCTCCGTAGGCCACAAACTGGATTGGAACAGACGGCTGGCTGCTCGAGACAACGATGTAAGGAATGCCCATAATTGCGCCGGCGTAAAAACCGGAACCGAAATCCGGGTGCAACCCGGCGCTCGTGCCGATGCTGCCGATGATGGCGCTGGAATTCGTGTCCACCGGTGCGGAGGAGATGTCCATGTTCCAGGGATTGTCCGCAGGGAAAGGAATGGCGCCGTTCAGATTCGCTCCCGCGCCGGTATCAGCCGCTTTCATGTCCCCATAGGTCACTGCCAAGGCGCCCACCGTAACGGTTACCGAAGCAGCAGAGCTTCCGCTGCCGTTCGTCGCAATGAGTGTATAGGTCGTGGTCGTTCCGGGGCTGATGGTCGTTCCGCTGCCGGCGGCACCAACGCCATTCAAGGTTATGCCGGCCGCATTAGTGATCGTCCAGGCCAATTGACTCGACTGTCCCGGCGTGATCACTGAAGGCGAAGCGGTAAAGGACGATATGACCGGGGCAGCAGGGGCTGATGTCGTTTCCTTGGAGCCGCTTCCGTTGCAGGCGGGGAAGGAAAGGAGAAAGATCAGCAGGATCGTATGTGCGACGTATCTATGCATTGATAAGATGCCTTCATGTCCGGCAAAGAAGAAAAGGTCCAAATGATTTAAACGGGACTGATCACAGATCGGTTTTCCGCTGCTCCCTCTTAGATGATAAGGACAACCACAATGATCAGAAGCAAAATGATTATGATATCGCTGTTTTTCATGCCCCCTGCCTGAAGAGCATCGATGTTTGTTGCAAGCAGATGCACCTGCTCGTCCGAAAGACCACCGATTTTCGCGAGCGCGCCCTCGGGGGAAAGCCCGTAATCCACGAGACGTTGCTTGAGAGCCTTGGATTCGAGCGCCTTCTGAATATTGGCCATGTCCGCTGACCGATCCAAAAGCGGCGCTGTCTCAGAGTGGGGAGCGGAAGGCGTGAACATCGCATCTGCGGGTCCTGCAATGACCAGAATGGCGAGCAACGCGAGGGTCAAAGAGACCCTGAGCCGAATTTTAATGACCGCAGGAAGTACGTGTTTCATTGGATGTTCTTTCATAATTCAAGGATGCACTAATCCGCCCTCATGAGGCACGCAAGCGACGAAAGCCGGTGTCGACCGGAACAAACGGGATGCTATACATTGTGAATATCATGAAATACAGTAAACGCCATGGGACGGTCGAAGCTTATGCTATGAGAAGTATAAGAGAAATTTCTGCGTTAATCTGTGATCATGATTACATTTATTAAATGTTCTGTGCTCAACATATCCCCGAACTTGAAATAATTGACTTAAACCGATACAGCGCGAAGACCAAGGCCTTTGGCCTATGCGATGTTCTCGTGCAAGGAATTGTAATGGCAGTCGTTAACAGTAGGGAATGATGTGATGGTACTCTGGCAGGTCCAAAAAATCAATGTTTCATGAAGATGAGAGCTTCCTCGATCCATTGCCCTTCGGAGTAAATTTTATTCGAGATGGGCGGCATGCTGCCCGTGATTGATCGAGGCGGTTATTGATGGGTTGTACGATGACGGGAACCGTGAGTTCTCCCTTGCATGAAATCTGACCTGCTCCAAATTCGTTTCCGACAAGGCACCTTTTCCTCACGCACGCCAATTTTTCAAGCTGCGCAAGTTTATCATGTCAAGCGACTCACATTTTTGCGATGATTGGTTATTTCTTACATGGTCGTCGATATGTTTGACGATTGATTCCTCAAGACGGCGCCCCTTTTGCATCAGCACCTCAACGGTCGTGTCTTTTTCTCCGAGCGCGGGTCTCGGAGCCGCGCCGGAATTCATTCTGCCGAATCTGCGGACAGCGATCAGCTCGTCCCTCGCGATGTTTCCAAGCGCCGGTGATGCTGCTCCCACCAGTTCTGGCTTCGCCTCGCGTGCATCAACAGGCACGTGAACCTTTACCACAATATTATTTACGCCTTTGATCAACACGACGACGCTTTCGTTATTGATAATTGATACGATATTTTCAAACTGGATCCGGGTCGGCTTCGACCATTTGAAATGCTCCTCATAAAAATGAGAAAGGTCCTCAACCAGGCGGTCAAAGTCGATATTCCTATTATTGTACCTGCGGGTACTGCAGGTATTTGAAACGAGTACGTTGGCGCGAATGTATTTTATCAATTCATCTTCCTTGGCGGAGGGTTTCTGATGATGCTCTTTTTTGGGCTTTTGCGCCGCTTCTTTTGGCTCTTGCGGGACCGCCATCTGCATCAAGAACCATAACCCTCCTCCGACAAAGATGATGCCGATGACCATCCCCCTCATCGAGGTATTAGCCGTGCCCATCAGGCTCATAACTGCAAAAAAGGCTACAGAAATCAATACGATTGCGCCTATGATCGTTCTCAGTATCTTCATGTTACCTCCGCATATCTTAAAAAATTTATCGGTATATGCGGGGTAAAACTTTAGGATTTAAAAGGGGATTTACCGGGTAGGCATAAAGCAACGTGCCGGATTTTCTAGATTCGGGTCAGGGACAATGCTCGCACGTGAAATTTGGCAACGCGATAGGCGGGAGAAAAAGAGCCGTAGGCTGCTCCTGCCATATCACAATACAAATCTTTGATGCATTCCGTCAGATCGGTTCATACAACCCTTATGGACACGCATATAATAAACGAAGCGCGGGAAGGAACCTCCTCCTGCGCTTCGCATTACACTTCCCTCCTCCGACCTGCCTGGTTCGGCATTCCTTTCCGCCTTCGTCCAAATCCAAATCACGGACTTAAAAAGGGTTGCCTGAATGCAGGCGCATGCATCGTCGTTCTCATGCGGCCTTTTTCTCTTTTGATATCTTCGGCTCAGGGAGCTTGGCCGCAAGAACGTCTACCTTTTCAATGACCGGAGGTTTTGCCAGCAGGTCGGGAGCCTTTGCCATGAGAGCGGTTGCGACGCGGCCGGCGAGGTGCGCTTCCCGTCCCTTCTCATCCGGGAAAGCGTCAAAAATGCCGAACGTCGATGGGCCCATGCGGATGCCGAACCATGCCGTCGTTTCCGGCTCAGCCCGAACGACCGAAAGACTGCTCTTGATGAGGCTCTCAACATCGGCCTCTTTTCCCGGTTTGGCCTCCAGCCGAACGTATAACGCCACTTTAACCATATTCCACCTCCATTGAGGACCATTCTCATCTTATATTGTTATTATACCTCCGTAATGTGCACTGTTTGTCATTCTTCACAAGCATGGAGATACTTTAGTGTTCGAATACATCCCATGGCCATGAGTGCGCCATGGATGTCGAACCATCCGCACGGCTTTCACCTCCACCACGAAGGACTAAGCGCCTGGAATAAGATGCGAGCCCTCAGCTCTTCGGGTGTTCGGCCCGACGGCAAGGAAGAAAAGCAGGCCTTCCGGAATCTCCGAAAGGCCTGTGCATCTGCATCCGTTACCACAAGGGCAGCATCTGCATATTCGCAGTATCGTTCCCCGTGCGCAGGTCAACGAGCTGAGGTATCGCTATCGCCTTATAGATGCTCGGCGAGGCCGTCCAGCCGACGGCGTCGATGCCATAGAATGCCCCGGGAAGCGGTGTGCCGGTGGTGCCGCCCGGCAGGTTGGGCATGGCATAGGCCCCTCCGCTGCCCATCTGAGCATCAACTCTCATGGCATTGACGATCATCCCCCCATTCACCGCAATGAGGAGCCCGCTGTCCATTTTCCCGTTCATCATCGTGTTCATCGCGGTCGTGGTCCCCAGCGAGATCACGCCCGACACGCTGTTGCCCTGATAGGGAGACATGACCGTGAGCGGAGAGGCAAATGCGACTGTCATCGTTGCTGATGTGACGACAGCCGGGGCGCTGCGGTCGAAGAGGACCGCGCCGGCAACGGCGCTATAGCCGCCAACCCCTTCCTTGGGGGCCGTCGGCGTCAGCGAGGAGATCACGCCGTTGCTCACGAAAGTCCCGACCTGCACCTGATCGTTGTTCAGCATAAAGGTCTTCTGGAACCCGCCCCACAGGGGATTGAAATGCCTGAACCGGATCTCGTAAGGGAACTCCCCGGGCGCCTGCAGCGTCTGATAGAACTGCACCCATGCGCCGGTCGGCGAAGCGATGGTCCCCGCGACCGTGTAATCATTATTCGGCGTAGTTGTCGGGGAAGTGACGATGGTCCCGAGGTCGGTGGCACCGCTCGTCGGGACCGCCCCTTTCGTGATCGGGACCCCCTTGATGATCACGGTCTCTGTGTTCTCCCCGCGGATCACTACGTCCCAGGTGTTTGTCACAAGCGTAGACACGGGATACAGGATGAACGTGCCGTCAGCCTTGGGGACCGTCCAGCGTCTGATCACATGATAGGTTCCCGTGCTGCCTGTTGCGAGCATCTCGCCCGCCGTGGCGAGACGCTCAGCCTTTATCACGTAATGGGGAGCCGTCGTGAACGTGCCGGATGTCGCGAGCGTGCCTATGATGGCTCCCGCATTGTCGAGATCGTAGCAGGTGAGCCGCGGCTTCAAAACGTAATCTGTCCCCTCATGGAATTCCACAATGTCGTTGCCGGCATCGAAGTCGATGGCAAGCCTGAGCGCGCCTCTTGCCGTCACGGCAAATGTGCCGATCAGTTGGATCCCATGGGCCGCGTCCGGGATATAGAGCGGAAAGGTGGATGTGCCGATGATCACTTCATTATAATACTGATGGCCTGTCGGCGGATTTGACGTATAGGTCGGCACGAGAAACAGCCTGATCTGCAGGTACGTCCCGACGGGAAGACGGATACTGTCCCAGATGGCCTGCATCTGCCCGTTCGCGAGCGACAAGAGATCAACGGTCACCGGCGCCGGAAGCGGGTACTTGTGCCAACCGGTCGTGTTCGGGCTGGCTACGTCGCTTGTGTGGAACCAGGCATCCTTGACCGTGATGTACACATGGTCGTAATCTCCGGGGGCATCGACCAAAGACATGTTGACCGTTCCCTGGGACGTCACATCCCCGGATGATGTGCTATCGGTGCTGCCGCACGAAGCGAGAAATGCCGAAAGCATAAGAACAAGTGCCAAAGTCAAAGCAACCAAACTAACGCGTTTCATGACAGCCTCCTTAATCACCTAATTCAGTTATTTTTGAGCGCCCACGTCAAACACCCTTACTGCACACCGCGGTTCTCCGTATTGTCCGTGCACACCAATTTTCCGACAGTACGATACAAATGTAAAGGTACTATTCACATCGCAAATAGAAAGCGCGGCCACCGGTTCCATGCGTCAACCGCAGACGTTCCTTCTTCCCCTCTTCCTCTCAATCTGTCGAACCGCAACGGGCGCAGTCATTTCCAGTCGGAAATGGGGCAAATTTTCAGATTTGCGTTATCTTTATTCTCGTTCTGATTTTTTTTCACACCTTCCTTGACCGATGGTTCGAGCGTCTGTGCGCATTTATCACATACAACGGTATTCGGGTCGGTTCCCGCATCGCGCGTGATGAGGTCATGACACCTGCAGCAGAAATAGAACGGCATACGACGCACCTCACTTCCTCGCTTTCGTTAGAGGCCCCCGAAGACGCATGACCGGTCCCTCTGGCACCAAAGCGGGAGATTGCGGCTATACGGAATGATCAAGGATGCAGAAAAGTCGGCTACAGGGGAAGGACTGGAGGAGAATGGCCTGTTTTGATCCGAAGAAATCCATCATTCACTCGATGCTGGTAGTCATTGTCAATGGCCAGCCCGGAATGAACGACAGCATGAAGGATTTTGACGGGACTCGGAGCAGCAAGAACGTGTGCTGCAAGGTGCGGATTAAGATCGGCGCATAGACGGATGACGGCGCTTTTTTTCTCGACACGGATGAGGTCGTTGCCCTTGGAGTCGTGGTGATGAAAGTCACCATCCATTTCTTCGGTTCCGGGTTGACGGAACGTTCGATTCGCCAAGGAACTGCCGCTGCCGTGATGCGGCTGTATCAGACCGGTGCCGTCAACGTAGGTCGGGACAACATACGTGGGCAAAATAGAATAGGCGATCACTGATAAAAGGGTCACCTGAGCTATGGTTCGGACGGTCCTGAACATCTGATTTGCTCTTTCTTCGTTTTGCGTTTCTATCTGCTTCGCGGCCTAGTATCCCTTTCCCCTGCTTATCGGTGTTTTCTTTAAAATCTTTAGCCTGAAAGCTGTTGTCATCCAGGCACCCCTTGCTGGCGCCGGTGGAAAGCGACCAGGACTATTTTAATCTGTTCAGGAGAACGGCGGAGAGCTGGAATTTCATCTGTTCTTCTTCCTGAACATTCAAATAAAAATCACACTGCTTGCAATTCTTGAATTTCTGGGCGAAGGATCCCTGCAGCTGACCCTTGCACAACGTTCCTGCCACGACCCAGCACGCACGTCCGGAATTCACGCCATCGTGCACGCCATCCAGTCTTTGCTCCAGAGGCACGGGACAGACACCAAGGTCATGAACATGGATGCCCTGAGGCTGTCTCCCGCAGCGTTTAAACTCCCAGCAGTTCAATTTTGTTTTCCTGTCACTCATGATCTTCTCCTTCAATTTATGATTTTGCTTATTGCTATGTCCGTGATATGCAAGGCCGCCTCGCAAAAAACCATGCAAATGGGATACCGTATTTTTCCAAATTCCAAATTTCTAAATTCTAAAATTACAAAATTCGAACTAATTCAGAAATGGTGATTTTATAAGAACTTAACGTTGCCGGTGAAAGAATAACGGAGGTCATAGCTCGTGTAACGATGTCGGATATTGGACTAACAGGGGAAAGGCGTCGCCAATTTGCGTCATTCCAATCTCTCGCAGTCGAGAACATGCGCGGCCGGTATGGATAATTTACATCGACTGCGGCAAGGCTTGCTTCGCGGTTATAGAAATGGAAGTGCCGAAAAAGCTTGAGGGACGTGGCGGCTGCATGTCACGACCCCCCCTGACGGGTTGGAAGTTCTTCTTTGTTTTACCCCTCGCAGGGCTTGGAACGTGTGTTTCGCGAACCTCTTAGTCGGCCTGCCGGACGATCGGCGTGAATGACGCATGACGGATCAAATGCGCTTGCGCAGGATGACATGGCAAGCGGCGCGACCGCCAGCCATGTGCTTCACACATTCGTAGCCCAACGCGCGCATATTGATGCCATCAAGAAGATGTTCCCCGTCACCGAGCAGGACCGGCGCGATCACCAGGTGCAATTCGTCAATGAGGCCACCGAGTAAATATTGCCGAATAGTCGATACGCCGCCGCCGAGCCGGATGTCGCGTCCGCCTGCCGCATCCGTGGCCTGCTTAAGCGCATCGTGAATGCCGCCGGTGACGAAGCGGAATTCCGTGCCGCCCGCCATCGTGATCGGTGCCCGGGGGTAGTGAGTCAGTACGAAAACGGGAGTGTGATACGGCGGCTCATCGCCCCACCAGCCTTTCCAGCTGTCGTCCGGCCAAGGGCCCCGGACCGGACCGAACATATTGCGCCCGAGAATCCACGCGCCGATTCCGGCGAAGCCTTCTGCAGCTATCTGGTCGTCTACGCCCGTCTCGCCGCCTTCATTGCCGTGCATCCGCTGCCAGGTGCGTGTGTGGAAGAACCAGTCAAACAACTTGGGACCACCGACTCCGAGCGGATTCTGGAGGTCTTGGTTCAGCCCGGCACCGTAGCCATCGATAGATATCGAAAAGCTCCGTACGCATAGTTTCGACATGATGCCCCCCCTCAGGCTTGATTTCTGTTTCAAGGCGCGGTCGTCTGCCTGACGCGGTCCGCGTCTGTTCGATCGGGATTGATCCGGCGATGGCTCGTGGCTGACCTTTTTGTAGTATAGCAGAGTTACCGAGTATGCGTTCATTGGGAGCTGGGTTCCGAAGGATTACCTCATTGGACAAGATCTGACGCTATTCAATTTTTCCCATTCTCCTAGTCTGCCTCAATGTTCTTGCATGTGGTCAATAACTATAGTATCATCTTCTACGGTTTTCTTTCGTGGAGGAGCAGTTGAGTTATCTTGACGTCGTCTTAATAGGATTTGCTTCGATATGCGGAGGGTTCGTGAACGCGATTGCGGGCGGCGGCACGCTTATCACCTTTCCCACATTGACCGCGTTGGGCGTTTCGCCGGTGATCGCGAACGTGACGAACACGGTTGCTCTCTGCCCGGGGTACATCGGCGGAACTATTGCCCAGCGGTCTGACCTTCGGGGTCAGGAGAAACGCATGTGGATCCTTCTGCCTACAGGCATTCTGGGCGGCATCACCGGAGGGGTCCTGCTCCTTTCCACGAGCGATGCCACCTTCCGCAAGCTCATTCCCTATCTCATCCTGACCGCCATCCTCCTGCTTGCCTTCCAGGACCGTTTGCGGACCTCTGTCATGGCGCGCATGAGCGGCAGCGGCCGCACCCATCCGCATGAATACTGGGCCATTCCGCTGGTTTTTCTCGCCGCGATCTACGGGGGGTATTTCGGAGCGGGACTCGGTGTGATGACGCTGGCAGTCCTTGGGCTCGTGTTCGATGACTCGTTAACGCGCCTGAACGCATTAAAGCATGCGCTCTCATTCGTCATCAATAGCGCCGCAGCCGTCTTCTTTCTCTTCTCGGGCAAGGTCCTGTGGACTGCTGCCGCGGTAATGACCGTGGGCTCGCTCGCGGGCGGTGTGATGGGCGGCAGGGTGGCGCGCAAGATAGAGCCGAGCATCCTTCGTTGGATGGTCATCACGGTGGGATTGATCGTAGCCATCATCTATTTCGTGCGATGAAGCCAAGGCTGCCTGTGGCGATCGGTTACACCGCTCGACACTACGCCTTCACAACGAGCACTGCGCAACCGGCGGTCCCGATCACTTTCTCTGTTGAACTTCCCATCAGGAGCTTCTTAACCCCTGTTTTCCCATAGGTGCCCATGACGATAAGATCGACGCCTCTTCCTCCTGCCGTTTCAACGATGACATTGAACGACCTGCCAATGGGTGCAACTGCCTCAGCCGAAACTCCCTCCTTTTTTGCGATGTCAGCGGCCTCAATTGAAATCTTCACAGCCTGCGCCCGCTCACTTTCGTCACGCGTGGCGGAAAGCCCTATGATATGGCTGCCGCATCGCTTCGCTATGGCTATCGCCTCGGTAACCGCTGCTTTTGCATGCTCTGATCCGTCAGTGGCGACAAGGATGTTCCGATAGTCTATCTGGGCGGCCTTCGGTACGACGAGAACCTTGCAGGGGGCATGAGCAATGACTTTGGCGGCAGTTTCTCCCATCAGCGCTTTTGCTACGCCTTTTCGGCCATGCCTGCCGATGATGATCATATCGACTTGCCTATTACTTGCTTCCTCAACGATGGCCTGCGCAGCGTCCATCGATTCATGCAGGACGTATTCGGATGAAACATTTTCTTTCGCTGCCCGTTCCTTGATGGATTGAAGATGGGCTTGCGCCTGTTCTTCTTCTTTCTCGAACACATTCGATCCGATGGTCTCGTATTCAGGGTTCGTTTCGAGGGTCATGCACGCCAACATTTTGCTCGAACATTTGGCCGCGAACTTGATCGCCTCACGAATTGCGCCTTCGCTATCCGCAGACATGTCGGTCGCCAAGAGGATCTTTTCCAGTTTTCCAATGGGGCATAATGGTCCTGTGGACATAGAGATCTCCTTTTCTTGCTTATTTTGCGGCTGATTCCACTATTCTGCTAGTAACTTAATAGCCTGAACGTGAACAGAAAATCATATCACCGGTTCTTAATAATTCCCTGCAGCTCCCGATGGTAGCCCAGATACCGATTCAAGGTTATTTCGTTCTTCCCGTATTTCGGATAAGTCCTGAGAATCTCCTCGAACCGCTCCTCAGCGTCTACCTCTTTCTTTATCGTCACGATCCCGTCATGAATGATGTCCACAAGGCGGTCCGCATAAATGACGATTCTTTCCTCCAACCGTCGCAGCGTATAATCCTTAACCGGCAGTCCAAGCTCCGAAGCTTCGGGTCCGGTCAGTCCCCCACGGATGTGTTTTTCCATGATGTCTGTGATCTCCCGCGGCAGGCCAATATCTCTGCCCAAATCAGCGCCGATCCTGCCATGCTCGATCTCATGGGTTTTTGCTTTTCCAAGGTCATGGAAAAGACCGCCCCTTCCCACGAGTTCCATGTCAATGCCGTTTCCGCCGATACGCCCGGCGATCTCGAGCGCCTTTTCAGCGACTTTCTTGCAATGCGTGATGTCGTCATCCGGAACACCGGCGCGGTGCAGTGCCTCAACATCGCTTTCTGATATTTTGTAATTCATGACAAGGCTCCTTTGCTGCTTCTATTTCACCCCAAAATACGAGAGGATATCAGCCATCTGTTTTTCCAGATCGTGCTGAAGATGGGTAAATTTGGCCTTCATATCATCATGTAGATGCCGGATATATTCCTGACGCCCTTCAATCCCGTATTTTTCCTCGATCATCTTTCCGTTTTCATATATTTTTGTGATATCGTGCCGTTCCGCTTTCAGCTGCGGGTCCATGTCGAGCCATTCATGGACTTCTTTATATTCTTTTCCCGTTCTCTCAATGCTTGATTTTGTATGACTTGGTACTGGCGGCATAGCGATCCCTCCTTAGTTCTGCTTTCATCAGTTTACACGATCACATTCCGACCCGGTAAAGTTTGGTCTCCCATAACCGGGATACTGCCTGCTCTCCAATATCAGGATTTGGATTGATACAGCATCTCGAATACCGTCATGCCCCGCTCAAGCCCATCAGCGTCATTCTTGGCTGTCTTGCGAATGCCGGCAAGGATGTCCTCAACACCGGCAGCTTCCGGCTTGTTGTATTTTTCGTCCTTCACGTCGAGGTCATGGACGATCTCAGCGATCTTTTTGACCGCCTTGTCTTTTATCCCGAAGGACTTAACCAGCACCTCGAACGTGCAAAGATCACCCACATGGGTGAATTCCCCTCCGCGCATATCGAATGCT
>Ga0187779_10002299_pt1 | contig 11745 bp, 8 predicted proteins | sample 1015_Q2_SP10_10__FD_132435 | JGI IMG/M metagenome (GOLD analysis project Ga0187779, IMG submission 132435) | Tropical peat soil microbial communities from peatlands in Department of Meta, Colombia - 1015_Q2_SP10_10_MG | ecosystem: Environmental > Terrestrial > Soil > Wetlands > Peat | place... | reverse complement strand
TGCGTGGTTGCAGAGGAAGTCGAATAGACTTCCCTGCACTTTTCTATTTGCACCGGGACGCTTTCCCGTCTCCTACTACACACCATAAACTGAGTTTTCCCGCCATATTTGGTTGTAATCCAAAATCGGCAGGCCGCAGTGTTACTTGCCTTCAGTCGCTGTTCTGAGAGTCCGGAATTCCACTCCATCTCTTACCCTCATCCAGCATGCTTGTCACCCATTTGATACCTTTCCTGCGATTTTATATGCTAGCAAGGAAAACAGGGCCGGTTTAAGCTTACCGAGGATACTGTAGTGGCCTAGCCTCATAAGCGCCAACAACGCGATTATTTCTAGGATCAGGTGTCGGCCTTGAGATCTGTAAGTGGCAAGAAAGCAATGAGGCGCACGGCGTACATGGACATTGGTCTTTCCCGGCGTATATGTTTTCCTCAAAACCACTTGACAACGTTATATAGCACAGGTATAAATAGTTGCTGTTTACGAAATGATTTTACGAGGTGGGGCAATGACTGTTGAAAAAATGGAATTTAAGACTGAGGTAAAAGAACTTCTGGACCTTATGATCCACTCCCTGTACTCCCACAAGGAAATATTCCTGCGGGAGCTTATCTCGAACGCGTCTGATGCCATCGACAAGGCTCGGTTTGAGGCGCTCACCAACAAGGACATCCTGGAGAACACAGGCGCATGGAAAATAAAGATTATCATCGATAAGGCTGAGGGCACGCTTACGGTGAGTGACAATGGTATCGGCATGACCCATGATGAGGTGATCGCGGAACTTGGGACGATAGCCCATTCGGGCACGAAGGATTTTTTGCTTGCCCTGCATAGCAAGGAGCTGAAAGACAAGCCAGAGCTTATCGGCCAATTTGGCGTCGGCTTCTATTCGTCGTTCATGGTAGCCGACAAGGTCACGGTCCTTACTCGAAAAGCGACGGAAAAGACGAAAAAGGCTGTTAAATGGGAATCAACTGCAGATGGTTCGTTCATCATCGACGACGCTGAAAAGGACCGGGCAGGGACCGCTGTCATCCTTCACCTGAAAACAGACGATAAAAACTACCTGAACGAATGGGAAATCAGGTCTGTTATCAGGAAATATTCCGATTACATCGAGCATCCCGTTGTCATGGACATTGAACGGGAAAGGGAAGACCCACAGGACAAGAACAAGAAGATCAAGAGCACAGAAGAAGAGACGATGAATGCCGGCAAGGCCATCTGGCTCAAGGACCCTTCGGAAGTAAAGCCGGAGGAATACAACGAGTTTTACAAGCATATATCCCACGATTTCAGCGATCCCGCAAAAATCATCCATTATCGCGCTGAGGGGACGTCTGAATTTACGGCACTACTGTACATCCCCGCAAAAGCTCCCTACGGGATCCTGTATCGGGACTACAAAATCGGTCCGACTCTATATGTCAAACGGGTCCAGATCATGGACCACTGCGAGCAGCTCATTCCAGAGTACCTTCGCTTCATGAAAGGTGTTGTCGACTCCTCTGACCTTCCGCTGAACGTATCGCGCGAGATCCTGCAGTCCAACAAGCACGTAGAGATCATCAAGAAAAACATCACCAAGAAAGTGCTCGATACGCTTTCGGACATGAAAAGGAATGATTACGATTCCTATGCCGCATTCTATAAGGAATTCGGCAGGGTGCTGAAGGAAGGGATCCATTTCGATTTCTCCCGAAAAGAGCAGATCGCAGATCTGATGTTGTTCCTTTCCACCAAGACTGATGCGGGGAAGTTGACCACCCTGGAAAACTATATGAAAAACATGCCGATTGCCCAGGGCGAGATTTATTACATTACCGGTAAGCCCGAAGAAAATATCCTGGCGTCTCCCTATCTGGAAGCATTCCGCGAAAAGGGCTACGAGGTCCTTATCATGACCGATGACATAGACGACATCATTATGTCGTCTCTCCAGGAATATAAGGGGAAAAAGATCAAGTCGGTCATTAAGGGAGACATCAGTCTAGATACTTACGGCGAGGCGGAGAAGAAAAAATCTAAAGAGAAATTCGAGAAGCTTCTCGCGATGATCAAAGAACAGCTCAAGGACGAGGTAAAGGATGTGCGGCTGTCGGGCAGACTCAAGGACTCGGCATGCTGTCTTGTTGCAGATGAAGGCGGTCTCGATCCGCAGATGGAAAAGCTCTTGAAATCCATGGGTCAGGATGTGCCTTCGGATAAGCGGATACTCGAGATCAACCCCGGGCACCAGGTTTTTTCGGCCATGAACGAGCTTCTCGCCAAGGGCGGCAGGGAAGAAATACTGAAAGAGTATATCGGTCTGCTGTATAATCAGGCGCTCCTGCTGGAAGGTTCTAAGATCAAGGACCCTTCCACTTTTGCAAAGACAATGGCTAAACTCATGCTCGAGAATGCAAAACAGCAGACCTCATGATGCCTGAGCATTCGCAGCTTCACGCATCGGTCGAGACAAAAAAGTTCATACTCATCATCGCGGGGCCTGCTGGTATGCGCAGTTTTTTTTGAACGATGCACTCTCCTTAAAGGCAAAGGGCCATCGAAATCTGTAACTCTGGGCCGTTCGCGGCGTGAATTTTGGACCGAAAATGCCAGCGAACAATCCGAAAGGTGCTTCTTCAGGATGTTCCCATCGCCATTCTACCTGTGATGCACAAAGAGTCATTTCCTCCGAATTTTCTTGCCATTCCTATGAAATATGTAGTACTCTCTCCGAAGGAAAAACACCTGAAAACTCGAAAGGAGATTCGAAAGCCATGGCAATCGCCGCGAAGAAAAAAAATCCGGATAAGAAAAAGGCAGCCACAAAGACGTCAGCAAGTCATACGTCATCGGTAGAGAAAACGGCTGGACCCAGGTTTACCGCGAAGACGGAAAAGGAGATTACAGCTACGTTCGAGGACAGTGTCGGATTAACAGCAAAAATTGCAGCAGCTCTCGCGGCGGAGAATGTGAATATTCTCGCCGGAACCGGCAATTCTGCCAGCGGTGCGCGACGTAAGGCGACCTTTACCCTGATTGTAGACGATCTCGCAAAAGCGGAAAAGGCCCTCGATAAGATTGGAGCTGATGACATCCAGGATTCATCTGTCATTCTGGTTGAGACGGAAAACAAGGTCGGCGCTCTGGAGCGTATATCCAGGATCATTTCCAATGCCGGCATTAACATCTACTATTTTTATTCCACGACGACTTCCGGTAAGACCGCTAGCTGTGTGTTCAAGACGGCTGACGATAAAAAAGCGATCAAAGTTCTGCAGAAGGCCTAAAACGACACAACGTACGAGAAAACGAGGCTTGCACTGACCCGTGGTATGGCAAAGGTATGTGCTTATCACTGCTATATGTCTTCGCTGATTAGTCGGGTGTGTTACGCGAAACCTGACTAATCAGCCTTGAATTTCTCTTGGATATTCTTTTCTTTCGCACAGCCTGCACACGTTCCCGAAATATATCGATACCATTGCATGCAGTATCTAAGCCTCCATGACTTCTGTATTTCTTAACCATGCGAGCTAATATAATGAGATATGTCTATCTTATTACATAAAAAATGAAGATACCCAAGATCTCTAATCGGAAAGGAATATTGACGCGGGATGCGGGGCTTTAGAAGCATGCGTTTGCTCTCTAGCTCCATTGTTCTTCTCCGATCTCCACGAGCTTCTTTTGACAATAACAAGCTATGATGGTTTGAGCGATTTTGAATGGGGATCATATGAGCAGATTATTTTCTTCTTTTAAATTACGTGAATTGACTTTTCGGAACCGCATATTTATGTCTCCCATGTGCCAGTACTCGAGTAACGATGGTCTCCCAACGAGCTGGCACCTGGTCCATCTGGGAAGCCGCGCGGTCGGCGGTGCAGGAATGGTGATGGTGGAGGCAACTGCAGTGAGTCCCGAGGGCCGGATAAGCCCTGAAGACAGCGGTATCTGGAGCGACGTCCATGCTGAAGCCTTTACCCCTATTGCAAGGTTCCTTCGCGATCAGGGTGCCGTTGCAGGAGTCCAGCTTGCCCATGCAGGACGCAAGGCTTCAACGGACCAGCCTTGGCGGGGGGGAGGCCCGCTGGGACCAGAGAAGCGCGGGTGGCAACCCGTCGCTCCGAGCTCGCTGCCTTTTACTCCAACGCATCCCATGCCTCGTGAGGCGACTACAGCGGACTTGGATGCAATTTGTACTCAATTTGCAGAGGCAGGCAAGAGGGCAAAGGTTGCAGGCTTTCAGATCATCGAGATCCACATGGCGCACGGTTATTTGCTGCACGAGTTCCTTTCACCACTGACCAACCATCGGACGGACGACTATGGGGGTATTCTGGAAAACCGCATGCGGTTTCCCTTAAGGGTCGCCCGAGCGGTGCGGGAAATCTGGCCTATGGAATTGCCGGTCTTCGTGCGAATATCGGCTACTGACTGGGTAGAAGGGGGCTGGGACTTGGCACAGTCCGTCGTGCTGTGCCGAAGGCTAAAGGATATCGGCATCGATCTCATCGACTGTTCGAGTGGCGGTTTAATGCCACATGCTGTCATTCCTGTCGGGCCTGGCTACCAAACGCCATTTGCTACAGCAATCCGAAAAGACGTTGGGATTGCTACGGGTGCGGTCGGTCTCATCACCGAACCTGCGCAGGCTGAGCAGATCATTGCCACGGGTCTTGCCGATGTAGTAATCCTTGCGCGTGAGCTGCTTCGCAATCCCTACTGGCCCATGCTGGCGGCGAAGGCCTTGCAGGTAGATCTTTCCTGGCCGGTTCAGTATTTACGGGCCAAGAGTCAGTAGCATTTCAACATGACTATCATGGGATATGGGGACTGTTTTATCGTTTGATCACATGCTCTCGTTTCCGATGGTCCTCGCTGCGGGTTTCAATGCCGGGGCAGTTAGCGACCGATCAGTGCCATCAGGGCATGAATAAAGCAAGATGTTGAAAGTGAGATTCTTTGGTCGTCGTTATCATAAAGAAAGTAAAAGGACCACTCAGCAATTGTGCTGTGAGCTTTTCCCTATGCGCTTTGCGTACAGCGTCGGGAAACGCGTGTCATCTGTGCGAGAAATATTCTTCATCAAATCAATTGATCAATGCTGTTAAAGGAGTTCGTTATGTTCACGAGAAGTGATGCTACAGGTTATAAAGAAATCTTGGAGAAAATCACGATGAAGACCATGGTGTACGGCGAGAGGACGCTCCTTACTGAGTTCAAGCTCGGGAAAGGGGCGATCTTGCCGAAGCACAGCCATCCTCATGAACAAACAGGTTACCTGGTATCGGGCAGGATAGATCTGACGATCGGCAATGTTACTTACCAGGTTTTACCTGGCGACAGCTGGTGTATTCCGGCCAATGTGAGCCATCATGTCCGTGCACATGAAAACTCTACCGCGGTAGAAGTCTTTTCTCCGGTAAGGGAAGACTATCTACCGTAGTTAGACCATCAACCGCATACAATCTAATTTTCATGAGCAACGGTTGCCTCTGCAAAAGGTCCGACGTGATGAAAACAAAAAGGCCTTGCGTTCTGTGGGATGAATTGCAAGCCGAATCTGTGCAGGGGGTACCCTGCTTATACGACGGTCATCCCCCAACGAGAGGAAACAAGCCAGTGCGAGGACTGAAGATCATAAACAATCCGCATGCGCGTTTAATAAAATTATTGCATACTTGTAGGTCATTAAGAGCCGATTGCTGCTTTGAAAGGCCTCCGAATAGAAAGCATGCAATCCTCATCAATTATTTTCAGGAAATTCAGAATATGGCCATTGCTCTTTTCTCAAAGAGGACAGGAGAAAGATCGATACAGGAAATGGGGGTATCCCATGTTAGCCTAACATTAAATGATGCTACTGCGGCGTCAGGAAAAGCTCTCTTGGCTTACCCCGTCCGTAATCGTATGCCGCCGCAACATCTCACAGCATACAGCTACTCAGACCGATTCTTTTCCGCCAATTTGCCCGTTGACCTGTTCCTACCTGCGTTTCCCCTTATGCAGGGCGTCGAGGATGAAGCTTCGGCTGGTGCCGGTCACGGTGAACCATGAGGCGATGCCCGGGGGACTTCTCCGCAACCTTGCACTCCGTGAGGTCGTCTTTCTCCATCCGTCACAACTGCTGGGCGAGCATCATCTCGCTGATGACCGCAACACGAGTATAACTTCTCTGAACCTTTTCATGCCTGAGTAGTGTTCGCAAAGGATCAAGGCCTTCCATTTATTCCCAGACTTGCCAGCGTCCTCTCTGCCGGATATTCCAAGTGCACAAGTTCATGCGCGCCTCCGCTGGATATGCGGGAAATGAAGACGCCATTTCGTGGTGGTGCACACAGGAGGCCTGGGGCTTTTGTGGGCACCCCTGCTTTACGGGAAATCCTTCCTCTTTTTTGGGGACCTCGTCCAGTCAAAGCCAGTAGGTCCTAATGTGCCACTTCCTTGAATGGTTGCACTTGCTCGTTGTCGGAGATAGCAAACCCGGGATTCCGAATGACAAGCTCACCGTCATCAAGCCCGGAACTGAGACGAACTACCTTGCCATCGCTGTCAGCGACGACAACGGGCCGATTTTTCACTTTATTGTCAGCTGTAACAACTGCTACGAACGTCTGTTCTCCCTTCATAACGAGAGCGTCGGCGGGAATTTCAATCGTAGGCGCTGTTTTGAACTTAACTGAAACCTGGACGAAGCTTCCGGCTAAGAGCAGCCCCTGTTCATTGTCAACGTCTAGTTCTGCAAGAAGCGTCCGGGTCTTGGGATCCAGCTCTCCGCTTATTCTCGTAATGGAGGCAGCAAGCCTGACATTAGGCCGAGAGGAATCAGATATTTCTGCGCGGTTGCCTGCCCGCACGACTACCGCGTCTTTCTGGGCAAAATAGATATATACGCGCAGTTTGTCCGTTTGGGAAAGCGATACGACCGGCAGGGCAGTTGTCTGCGAGTTTGCAGCACTTTGTACGAGCGCTCCAGGGTCGGCAAAGCGGGCGGTCACGGTGCCGCGAAACGGCGCGCGAAGAATTTCGTAATCCTTCTGTGTTCTTAACGATGCCGCATTAGCCTCGGCTTCCAGAGCTGCGGTCTCAGCATGGTCCGCATCCTGCTGGGAAATCAGGTTCTTTTCGACCAGGGTTTTTTCGCGCGTTGCGTCCCTGCGTTTGTCCCGGGCGTCAACAACCGCCGAATCATATTGAAGGTCGAGCTCAGGCGATTCGATAACGGCAAGGACCTGGCCTGCGTTGACCCGATCGCCCTTATCTACCATGATTTCTTTCAGATATCCACTTACTTTGGCATACAGGGTCACGGTAGCATAGGGCTGCGCATCGCCCGTGAGCGTGACCAGCCGTTCTCCGGATGCGCGCCTTGCAACGATGACGCGCACCTCATGGCCGGCTTTCATGGCCAGTTGCCTGTCCCTCGTTTCATTCATAAGATAAACTCTTCGATTTTCGAACAGGACCAGGAGCAGGATTAAGGCGAGAGCGACGAGACAGATCCCAGAAATGAAAAGCCTGCGCGCTCCTTTTGACGTTGAAACTTCCTCTGCCATGATCACCTCCCGCGTCGCACCAGATGTATGGTTCATTATATCGTGGAGATATTCCTAAGTTCTCTGCCGAAGCTCAGCCTCGAACTGCTTATCCAATTCATGCTTTGACGGCGGCTTTGTGCGCAGCAACGTGTAAATAACCGGCACCACATAGAGCGTCACGAACGTCGCCATCAGAAGACCGCCGATCACGGCGCGACCCAGAGGCGCGTTCTGCTCGCCTGCCTCTCCCATGGCAAAGGCCATCGGCAGCATGCCAAGGATCATGGCAAGGGCGGTCATGAGCACGGGACGGAGCCGTGCTTTGCCCGCTTCCACCGCTGCCTCGTATGGCGTCACGCCGGTCTCAACCCGGATGTCATTGGCAAAGCTCACCAGCAGAATAGAGTTAGCCGTTGCGATGCCGACGGCCATGATTGATCCCATGAGCGATTCCACATTGATCGTTGTGCCGGTCAGCGCGAGCATCCAGAGGATGCCGATGAGAGCGCCCGGGACCGACATCATGATGATGAAAGGGTCGAGCCAGGACTGGAAAAGGACGACCATCAGGAAGTAAACAAGTATGATCGCGAGCACAAGCCCTAAGGCAAGGCTTTTGAATGACTGGGTCATCACTTCATTTTGACCGCGAACATGGATCCGGGTCCCCGGAGGAAGAGGCCTTAGCTCATCTATCTTCTTTTCTATATCAGCTGCTACGGAACCGAGGTCCCGCCCCTCAACGTCGGCTTCGACATCAAGCACCCGCTGGACGGTATAGTGCGAGATATTCTCGGCACCCGCCATGTGATAGACCGTGGAGAGGTTCGCGAGCGTCTGTGCCTGCACTTGGGGAGTGTCCGTTGGAGCCGGTGATGTCGAGGGCTGGAGCAAGGTGGAGGCTCCTGAAGGCGTCAGTGGCACCGAACGGAGGCGGTCGAGCGAGTTGATACGGTCCGGAGGCACCTGGACCGCAACGGTGTAATTCACGTTGTTTGCGGGGTTCAGGAAAAAAGACGGCGCCACGAGAACGCTTGACGCCAGTGAGACGAGTGCATTGTTCGCGACATCGCGCTGGCTCATTCCGAGTTCTGCGGCGCGCGTCATGTCGACATCCACCTGCAGTGCAGGGTAATCCAGGACCTGGTTGATGTGTATGTCCGCAGTGCCCGGGATTTGGTGCATCGCATCACGAACCTTGAGAGCATAGTCGTAGGAACGGGTGAAATCGATGCCTTCGACCTGGACATCAAGGGGGGAGGCGAGCCCGAAATTGAGAACTTGGGTCACAATATCGGCTGCCTGGAAATAGAACTGCGATCCAGGAAAGTAGCGTGGCAGGTCTTGGCGGAGCTTTTTGCGATAGGAGGCAGTTGGCCGATGCCCCGGTTTGAGCGAGACAAGTATTTCTGAGTCCATGCCGCCGATGTTTTCGGTTTGGATAAAAGCAAGGTTATAAAAAATTGGCACCCCGATCATGTCGTTGATCGTTTCGATCTCGCCGGCTGGGATGATCCTGCGAATGTGATCCTCAACCTGGTTGACCATCTGCTCCGTATCCTCAATGCGGGTGCCAGCTGGAGCCCGAAAGTGCAGTTTCATGAGCCCTGTGTCCACAGAGGGAAAGAAATCCATCCCGATCACAAAGATGACCCCCATGCTGATCACGGCGAGAATGCCGGCAATGGTTAAGGTAAAGACGCGATGATGGAGAACTGTTTCGAGGGAACGGCCGTAGGACTCCTGGAAAGAGGAATAGATCTGGTTGCGCCGGCGATTGAAAACGAGGGCTATACGCTGGAAGCGCGAAAGCTCGTCGCCCCGGTTTTCGGTCCCGGGATGCTCGCCTTTCATCAGCATGCGAGAGAGCACGGGGACGAGTGTCCTGGAGAGGACGTAGGAAGCGAGCATCGACGTCACCACAGCCAGGGCAAGAGGCGAGAAAAGATATTTTGCTGCACCGTAGAGAAGTACAACGGGGAAGAAGACTACGCAAATGGCGAGCGTAGACACGATGGCCGGGACTGCGATCTGCGTCGAGCCGTCCACAACCGCGGATGTAAGCGGCTTGCCCAGAGCGTGATTCCGATGGATGTTCTCCACGGCGACGGTAGCGTCGTCCACGAGCATGCCGATTGCCAAGGCCAGGCCGCCCAGCGTCATGATATTGATACTGTCTCCCGCGAGATTTAGGCAGATGATCGCCGCAAAGATGGAAAGCGGGATAGAGGTTGACACGACCACCATGCTGCGCCATGAACCGAGGAAGATGAGTATCATGAGCGAAACGAGGATCGAAGCCAAAATTGCTTCTCGCACTACGCTCTCGATTGCCCCGCGGACGAATACGGATTGGTCAAAATTGATTTTAAGCTCCATGCCCTGGGGAGCCACCTCACGGATCTGCGGAAGCACAGCTCGCGTAGCGTCAACGACTGCCAAAGTTGAGGCATCGGCATGCTTCAAGATTGCCAGATACGTAGCCCGCGATCCATTCACCCTCACAATATTGGTCTGCACCGCAAAACTGTCAGATACGGCTGCTACATCTTTCAGATAAACGGGCGCACTGCCTACGATTTTAATCGGTATGTTTCTAAATTGATCGAGTATTTTCGGACTTGAATTCAGCAAGACGTTGTATTCCGTACCGCCCAAACGAGCTGTTCCTGCGGGTAAGATCGAATTGGACGTCTGGAGCGCATTCACCACATCGGCCGGAGAAAGTCCGCGACCTGCAAGAGCTTCGGGATTCACGTCGATCATGATCTGGCGGGTCTTCCCGCCGAAGGGCGCCGGGGACGACAGCCCCGGAATGGTAAAGAGCCGAACACGGATGAAGTTGAGGCCGTAATCGAAGAGCTCCTGTTCGGGGATCGTCCTGCTCGAGACCGTAAGCTGGGCTACAGGCACGTTGGTGGCGCTGAACTGGACGATGATGGGTGGCTGGATACCCGGCGGTGCGCTCCTTAGGATCGTAAACGAGACCGAAGATATCTGCGCTATTGCGGCGCCGATGTCGCTTCCTGGCTGAAAGTAGACCTTCAGCATTCCCACGCCAGGGATCGACTGTGATTCGATCCGCTGGATGCCGTTTACGGTGGTTGAATATGCCCGCTCGCTGATGAGAACCACGCGGCGTTCCATGTCCTCAGGTGAGAGGCCGGGATAATTCCACACAACCACGACCACCGGGATATTGATGGCAGGAAAGATATCCACGATCATCCTGCTTGCGGAGAGCGTACCGAGCACGATGAGTAAAAGGGACATCACTGCCACTGTATAGGGCCGTCGTAAAGCCCATTGTACAATCCACATAGTGAGTTAACCTAGTTATACTTGCCTGTACAGGCAAATAAAGTCCGTATCACAATTATAACTAAAGTTGAGAGCTTTGTGATTTTTTAAGGAGGTTAGTTTAAAAATATTGCAATAAGGGCAAATACTGCATGGCGGGACGATCGGATTCAGCTACCCTAGCCTTAGGTAATGCTTTTAAGTGAGTCATTTTGATCAATTAAAATATTGTACGGTCAGAGACTGCAGGAGATAATTTGGGATACCGTCGCGTCCATACCCCCTCTGCGTGGTTGTGGCCGTTCATCTTCAGACATTGTCAATGCGTAACTGATCTGTACTTGTCGAGCTCAAGATTGGAATCACGCCCGCAGACAGCAAACTTAAGTATGACGAAGAATTAATCTCATGAAGTCAAGTCTTGACAACTTTGAGAAGAGTGATATTTTTTAAGTAAAGAGGAGTAATTAAGGTTTCATTCAAAATTATTTAATGAGAAAGAAAATATGTCAAGAGTGCAGATGTTAATGACAAGATCGTTACAGAGGACCGACAATGCTTCCTGAGAGGGGATGCCTGCATCATACAATTGAGTGCAGGTCATTCGGCACCTTTTTTCAGGGCGTCACGGGAAGCGTGGTGTCCATAAAATAGTGAGGATTGGCGTCAGCTATCACGTCAAACCCGTTGACGTCAGCATAAAGTTGACGTCAGCATAAAAAAGACTATCGCGGTCGATTCGTAAGCAGGAAGGACCAGGGATCCTGATAGCGATATTCTTGATGCGCCGGAGGCTAAGAGAGGTTTTGAGGTGGAACGCGGCATGGAGTCTAAAAGAGTCACGTTCAGCCGGCAGTAAATATACAGTACTTTTTTTGTGAGAGAAAATTTAGCGTTTGTAGCGAGTAAGATG
>Ga0187779_10002297_pt1 | contig 11753 bp, 9 predicted proteins | sample 1015_Q2_SP10_10__FD_132435 | JGI IMG/M metagenome (GOLD analysis project Ga0187779, IMG submission 132435) | Tropical peat soil microbial communities from peatlands in Department of Meta, Colombia - 1015_Q2_SP10_10_MG | ecosystem: Environmental > Terrestrial > Soil > Wetlands > Peat | place... | reverse complement strand
GCCGGGCCGGCCACCGTGCCCCCGGTGGCATCCGAGTGCCCGTTGATCCACTTGGTCGTCGACTGGAGCGCGTAGTCCGCCCCTTGCGAGAGCGTGCGCTGGAGCGCCGGGGAGCTGAAGGTGCCATCCACGGCGAAGACGGCGCCGACCTCGTGAGCCACCCGCGCCAGCCGCGGGAGGTCCGGGACGGAGAGCAGGGGGTTGGTGATGCTCTCGGCGAGGACGAAGCGCGGGCGAAGCGAGCGGATCCGCTCCGGGGCCTCGGCGGCGGACAGGACGAGGGCATGGAGCTCCACGCCGGTCCGGCCGGCCAGGGCCTTGTACAGCGCCCGGGTGGCACCGTAGCCGTCGGCCGGCATCACCACCCGGTCGCCGCGGCCGAGCCCCTGCGCATCCCACAGCGCCCGGAGGGCCGCCATGCCGCTGCCGAACACCGCCGCCGCCTCGGCCCCCTCGAGCGCGGCCACCGCCTCCTCGAGGAGGACGGAGTTCTGGCCGCGGATGCGCGCGTAGACGAAGTCCTTCCCGTCGAGCGAGGCGTCCAGGTCCTCGGCCGAGTCGAACCAGCCCACCGCGCTGAGGTGCAGGGGCGGAACCAGGTCCACCGTCCTCGAGCCCTCGATGCGTGTCCCGGCGTGGATGGCCACCGTCTCCGGCTTGCCGGTCCGGCTCACCGCCCCTGCTCCACCAGGAAGCGCTCGGCCTCGATGGCCGCCATGCAACCCGTCCCGGCGGCGGTCACCGCCTGGCGGAAGACCGCATCCTGGACGTCTCCGCAGGCGAAGACGCCCTCGAGACTGGTCCGCGTCGAGCCGGGCACGGTCTTGATGTAGCCGGTGTCGTTCGTCTCCAGCCTGTCGGCGAAGAGCTCCGAGTTGGGCCGGTGGCCGATGGCCACGAACAGCGCCTGGGCGCCGAGGGTGGTCACCTCGCCGGTCTTGACGTTCCTCACCCTGGCCCCGGTCATCGACCTGCCGTCCCCGAGCACCTCCTCCACCACCGTGTTCCACACCACGCTGATCTTGGGATTCTTGAGCACCCGGTGCTGCATGATCTGCGAGGCGCGGAAGGCGTCGCGCCGGTGAAGCAGGGTCACCTGGCCGACGATCTTGGCCAGGTGGCTGGCCTCCTCCATGGCCGTGTCGCCGCCCCCCACCACCAGCACCCCCAGCCCCTTGAAGAAGGCCCCGTCGCAGGTGGCGCAGGCGGAGACGCCGCGGTTCCGGTAGGTGGACTCGCCCGGGACGTCGAGCCACTTGGCCGTCGCGCCGGTGGCGATGATCAGCGTCTCGGTGGACACCTTCGCCCCGCTCTCGGCTGTGAGATGGAACGGACGCCGGGACAGGTCCACCCCGGTCACGTTCTCCATGTGGATCACCGTTCCGAAGCGCTCGGCCTGCTTCTGGAACCGCTCGATGAGCTCCGGGCCGGTGACCGCCTCGGGGAAGCCGGGGTAGTTCTCCACGTCGGTGGTGATCATCAGCTGGCCGCCCGGGACCCGGGAGGGATCCTCCTCGGCCGGACCGCCGGCGTAGATCACCGGCGAGAGGTTGGCGCGGGCCGCATAGATGGCTGCCGTGTAGCCGGCCGGACCGGACCCGATGATGGTGACCTTGTTCATGGCTCTCCTCCGACGGTACCAGAAGGGCGCGCGCCGGGCCTGGCGTGATAGGAGGTAACCGGATGGACATCGCTCCGCTCGCCCAGGTCGCGCTCTTCCAGGGGCTGAACCAGTCGCAGCTCCGCAAGGTGGCCGCCATCTGCAGCCCCGAGTCGCTCGCCGCCGGGGCGCTCATCTTCCGGGAAGGCGAGCCGGCCCAGTCGATGTACATCCTCGTCTCGGGCAAGGTCCGCATCTCTCGCCGCGTGCCGGGGATGGGCGAGGAGGCGCTGGCCATCATCGAGTCCGGGCAGTACTTCGGCGAGATGGGGGTGGTGGAGGAATCGGTGCGGAGCGCGGACGCCTACGCCCACGAGCCATCGACGGTGTGGCGCATCGACCGGGCCCAGTTCGACCAGCTCCTCTTCACCGACAAGGACCTGGCCTACGCCGTGCTCTGGACGCTGGTGCGCACCCTGTCCACCCGCCTCCGCGAGACGAACGAGAAGATGAAGGCCTTCTTCGCCATGTCGAAGTTCTGACCGGCCGGCTCCGCGGACCGCCTCCTCTCCGGACCCGGACGCTCCACCGACCTTGAACGCACGTTCAGACGGGCACGCCGGTTGCTCGGGTGTGCCCCCCTGGGGGCCGGGCCGGCGAAGGCGATGGACGACATCTCGAGGAACGGCGCGGGCCGGAGCGGCCCGGACGGAGCGCGCGAGCGCCTCCTGCGCTCCGGAGCGGACGGGCTGGCCGACGCCGAGCTCCTCGCCCTCCTCTTCGGGGCGCCGCGGGAGAGCCTGGGCTCGCTCGCCGAGCGGCTCCTGGATGCCGGGGGAGGCCTCCGGGCGCTCCTCAGCCTCGAGCCCCACGAGCTGTGCGCGCAGGGCGGCCTGGGACCGGCCCGGGCGGCCCAGGTGCTGGCCGCGGTCGAGCTCGCCCGGCGCGCCCAGACGCAGGCCGAGCGCCGGCCCTGCCTGCGCAGCCCGGACGAGGTGCACCACTACCTCGCCCCGCGGCTGGCCGTGCGCGGCAAGGAGCAGTTCCACGTCCTCTGCTTCAACACCCGCAACGTCCTGCTCGGCGACATCGTCGTGGCGCAGGGCACGGTCGACGCCTGCCCGGTCGACCCGCGCGAGGTCTACCGGGCCGCCCTGAGCGCTCGCGCCTCGGCCATCGTCCTCGCCCACAACCATCCCTCGGGAGACCCGAGCCCGTCGCTCTGTGACCTGGCTCTCACCCGGCAGCTGGTCGACGCCGGGCGGATGCTCGGCATCCGCGTGCTCGACCACCTGATCATCGGAGACGGGCGCTACGCCTCGTTCCTGAAATCGCGGCTCCTCGACGCGGATGGCGGCTGGACCGGCGAGGGAGCATCGGAACCGGCCCGCCGGCTGACGCCGCGCCCGCTAAGATGGACGCCATGACCGTCGTCGGCGTGGGGGAGGAGGAGGCCGCGGCGCTGCGGCGCCACTTCGGGCTCTCCGGATTTCGCCGCGGACAGGCGGAGGTCATCGCCTCGGTGCTGGCCGGGCGGAACACGGTGGTGGTCATGCCCACCGGAGCGGGGAAGAGCCTCTGCTTCCAGCTGCCGGCGCTCCTCCTCCAGGGCATCACCGTGGTCGTCTCCCCGCTCATCGCCCTGATGAAGGACCAGGTGGAGCAGCTGGAGGCGCGCGGAATCCCCGCCACCTTCATCAACTCCACCCTCACCGAGCTGGAGCGCACGGAGCGGATGCAGCGCCTGCGGGAAGGGGCCTACCGGCTGGTCTACGTCGCTCCGGAGAGGTTCCGGAGCGCGGCCTTCCTCGAGGCGCTCAAGGGCCTGGGCGTGGCGCTCTTCGCCGTGGACGAGGCCCACTGCATCAGCCAGTGGGGGCACGACTTCCGGCCCGACTACGCCCAGCTCGGCCAGGTGCGCAAGATGCTGCGGCCGGCGCGCACGGTGGCCCTCACCGCCACCGCCACGCCCGAGGTTCGCGAGGACGTCGTCCGTTCGCTCCTGCTCAAGGACCCGGCCGTGTTCGTGGCCGGGTTCGACCGGCCCAACCTCTTCCTCGAGGTCTGTCCGGTGAGCGGCGACGACGACAAGCGCGCCGCGGTGGCCGCCCGGGTGGCGCAGGGCGGCTCCGGCCTCGTCTACTGCGCCACTCGCAAGGCGGCCGAGTCGATGCACTCGGCGCTGCGGCTCCGCGGCCACGAGCCGGTCCTCTACCACGCGGGGATGGAGGAGGCGGACCGGCGGCGCGCCCAGGAGCGCTTCATGTCCTCGAAGGAGGCGGTGGCCATCGCCACCAACGCCTTCGGGATGGGCATCGACAAGGCGGACATCCGCTTCGTCATCCACGCCCACATCCCCCGCGCGGTGGAGGCCTACTACCAGGAGATCGGCCGGGCCGGCCGCGACGGGGCAGCGGCCGAGGCAGTGCTCCTCTTCAACCACGCGGACGTCTACACCCAGGAACGGATGATCGAGGGCAACCATCCCTCCGAGGCGGTGGTGGCCGACGTGTGGAACGCGCTGGTGGCCGCCGGGGACTACGAGCGCGGGATCCAGCCCCTGGCCGACGCGGTCGGCGCGAGCGAGTTCGAGGTCTCGGCGGCGCTGCGCATCCTCGAGCGGGAGGGCCTGCTCGAGCGACGCGACCCGAGCGCAGGGAAGTGGAGCCTCCGCCTGCGCGAGGCGCCCCCGCCGGCCCAATCGAGCCGAACGGGTCGGGCGCTGCTCGAGGTGGTCCGGGAGATGGCCGGCGGCGGCTCGACGGTCAGCGCCCGCCTGCCCGTGCTCGCCGACCGGGCCGGGCTCACCCCGGACGCCGCGCGCCGGGCGCTGGCGGCGCTGGAGAAGGCGCGGCTCCTGGAGGTTCGCCGTCCCTTCGCCGGGCGGAGCCTCAGGCCTCTGCGCCGCGTTCCCTTCCAGGTCCTCGACCTCTCGCTCGAGCGCGTGCGCGCACAGGAGCAAAGGGCGCTCCTGCTCCTCAAGCGCATGACGGATTACGCCTACGCCCGGCGCTGCCGCCGCAGCTTCATCCTGCGCTACTTCGGGGAGACCGAGGTCGAGGCGTCCTGCCGGGGGTGTGACGTGTGCCAGGGGAGGCGCACCCGGACGCCCGCCTCGCTCCCGAAGAGGGCCGAGCCGACCAGCGTGTACAAGGCTGGCCTCGCCGGCCCGGAGGGCCAGTTCAGCGAGCGCGCCGCGCTCGAGCTCCGCCGCTTCCGCCGCGAGCTGTCGCGCGACCTCGAGGTCCCGCCCTTCATCCTCTTCAACGACAAGACGCTGCGCGCCCTGGCCACCGCGCTGCCGGCCAGCCGGGAGGCCTTCCTGGCGGTGAAGGGCACCGGCCCGACCCAGTGGGAGCGCTTCGGCCCGAAGGTGGTGGAGATCTGCCTCGGGGCGCGGCTGGCCGCGACCTGATGGGACGCTAGGGGACCGGCGCGTCGCCGTGCTGGAAGCAGCGCCGGACCCCGGCGGTGACCGCCCCGAGGACGAGCGCGAGGAGGAAGATCACCCCCAGGGCCGTGCAGCCGAAGACGGCGCGCAGGCCGGCTTCGGTGAGGCGGCCGCCGAGGTAGGCGTCCCGCAGGGGCTCGAGCAGGCCGAAGAGCGTCAGCACCCGGGCGGGCAGCGCATCCAGGGCGAAGGAGACGGTGAGCACGGCGCGCGCCGGATAGAAGCGGCGGAGCGTCTCCACCATCAGCCCGAGCGCGAGGTAGCCGGCGGCCAGGGTGAGCGCGTTGCCCAGGACGAGGCGCGTGAGCGAGGGCGGCTCGGGTCCGTCCACGCTCACTTGCCGCCCGTGGTCTTCTTCTTCAGCGTGGGGAGGACCTTCTTCACCCGGGCCGCCTCCGGAGCCCGCGGCGCGAGCCGGAGGAAGGTCTGGTACTCCGAGAGCGCCCGGGCCAGGTCTGCATCCGAGCCGGTGGCCAGGGCATCGGCGAGGGCGAGCCGGAAGGAGGCGTCACCCGGATCGAGCTGCACCGCCCGGGCGAGCTCGTCGCGGGCCCGGGCGTCCTCCTTCTGGCGGCGGAGCACCGCGCCCAGGCTGGCGTGGCCATCGGCCAGGAGCGGCGCGGTGGTGGCCGCCTGCTCCGCCGCGTGTCGCGCTTCCTTGGCCGCGCCGGCCGCGAGCAGCGCCCGGGCCAGGGTGGCCGAGGCGGCGGACCGGTCCCAGACGCGCGGCGCCTGGGCGGCGAGCGACTGGAGCAGGGCGCGGGCCTTGGGCGGCGCGCCGGCCGGCTTCACCGCCCAGAGCCCCACCCGGCCGCAGACGCTGTGCGGGTCCTCGCGCACCGCCGCCTGATAGGCGCGGGTGGCCTGGGCGGCGTTGAGCTGGCGGAGGAATCCGCGGCCGATGGCGCAGAACGTCTCCGAGTCCTTGGGATTGAGATGATTGGCCTTCTCCAGGGCCTGCATCCCGCCCCGGACGTCGCCCTTGGCGAAGAGGAGCTGCGCCCGGAGGCGCTGCGCGTCGACGTCGGAAGCCTCGCGCTGGAGCGCCTTGGCCAGATGGCCCTCGGCCTCCTTCAGCCGGCCGAGCTGGGCCTCGGCGAAGGCCACGTCGCGGGAGGCGGCGGCGGAGGACGGGTTGTCCTGGAGCCAGGCCTCGGCCTGGCGCAGCCCCTCCTCTCCCCGCCCCAGGGACAGGAGCGCGCGGCTGAAGGCGTGTCGTGACTCGCCGTGGCTGCCGTTGCGCTGGACGGACACGCTGAGCGGCTCGAGGGCCTTCTCCGGCGCGCCCTTGGAGAGCAGGAGCCGGCCCAGCGCGCAGGCCCCCTCCCAGTCGCGCGGGTCCTTCATCGCCTGCTCGAACTGCGCCCGGGCCTGGTCGATGACCCCGCGCTGCCAGTTGATCTTCCCCAGCGCCACGCTGACCTCGGTGCGTGGCCGCTTGGAGGAGGCCTGCGTTCGCTCGAGCAGGCTCACCGCCTTGTCCGCCTCACCCTCGGCGGCGTCGGCCAGGGCGAGCAGGGCCACCGCCTCCACCGGCACCCGGCCGGCGACCTGGGTGCGGGCGAGCTCGGCGCGGGCCCGCTTCCAGTCCTTGAGGCGCACGGCGGCCTCGCCCCGGACCAGCGCCATCTTCCGGCCCTCGTCCGCGGCGAAGCGCTGGAGCACCTCACGCTCCCGGTCGCGCGCCAGCAGGACCCGGGCCAGCCCCTCGCGCGCCTCGTCGCTCTTCGGGCGGGCCGCCGCCGCGGCCTCGAAGGCGGCCTGGGCGGCGGGCATGTCTCCGCTCCCGCGGAGCGCGTAACCGAGCGCCAGCTGGAAATCGAAGGAGCGGTCGGGGAAGGCCTTGCTGCCCTCCTGGAGCGTCTGGACGGCCAGCGCGTGGGCTCCGGTGGCCGAGAGGAGCCGGCCGAGCACCAGGCTGCGCCGCGCCTTTTCCGGTGGGGTGAGGGCGTCGCCCGGCGCGGGGAGCTTCTCCACCGCCTGCACCGTGGCCGGCGTCTCCTGTCCCAGCGCCAGCTGGCTCTCCGCCTCGCCGAGCACCCGGCCCGGATGGGTGGGAGAGGCCTGCCCGGCCGTGGCGTAGAAGCCGAGCGCATTCTGGTCGTCGCCCGCCTCCCGGTAGTAGTCGGCCAGGGCCACCAGCGCGCGGACGTTGGCTCCCTGCAGCTCGAGGGCGCGCTTGAAGCGCAGCACGGCGGTCTTGGCATCCCCGGCGGCGAGCAGGATGCGGCCGGCGAGCTCGTGGACGTCGGTGAGGTCGAGCGAGCTTCCGACGACGGATGCCTTCTGGCCCGCGCGACCCGGCGCGTCGGCCAGGAGCCAGCGGGCGACGAGCGCCGCCCCGGGGACCCTCTCCGCCACGCCGGGATGGGCGAGCGCCGCCTCGGCCGCGGACCGGTCCTCGGCCGCGCCCCCGTGCTCGGCGAAGAGGCGCGCGTGCCCGAGCGCGGTGAGCGCCCACGCCTCCTCGCTGCTCGCGTCCATGGACACCGCCTGGCGGAGCGAATCCAGCCCCTGGCGGTATCCGGCGGCGGTGTCCAGCGAGAAGGACTTGCGGGCCGAGGCGAGCGCGTCTCTCAGGTCGCGCCCCTGGTTGACCGCCCGCGTGTGGCGGTAGGCCCACGTTCCGGCGGCCAGGGCCGCCAGCACCACCAGCGCCAGGCCGAGCTTGGCCCAGTGCGCCTGGAGGAAGCTCTTTCTCCGGTGCGCCTCCTCCACCTTGGCGCGGAGCCGCTGCTCGAACTCCTTGGCGATGGCCTCGGTGGCCTGGGTGGAGAGCCCGGCCCGGGGCAGCGCCGGCACGGTGGAGGCCTCGGAGAGCTCGGGGATGTCGGCCAGCACGCCTCCCCCGCCCTCGCTCTCGACGGCCGTACCGGACTCGGTCGCCGCGCCGTCGCGGAAGAGCGGCACGGGGATGATGTCGCGGGTGTTGGTCGGCGAGGGGGAGCCGAGGTTGGTGCGCGAGGCGAGCACGGGCGAGAGCCCGGAGGGAGATGCCCGCGGCGGAACCGCGGCCACGGCCGGGATCTCCGGCGGCGGGCCATCGCGGGGGGGAACCGGGGTGAGCACCGGGGGCGGCGTGGCGGCCGCGGTGGGAAGGGCGGCGGTGAGCACCGGGAGGGGACGCCCGGGGTCGGTGCGCTCCATCGTCTCGGCCAGGCTGCGCGTGGACGGGCGCACCACCGGCGGCGGCCCCCCGGCCAGCGCCCCTTGGGTTTGCTCCAGCCAGCTCTTGAGCTCGTCGTCGTCGGGCGCCAGCACCGAGGCCTTGCGCAGGAGCGGCAGCGCCGAGCGGTAGAGGCCCTTGGAGAGCAGCACCTCGCAGATGAGGTGGTAGGCGTAGGGGTCGTCGCGGTTGACGGCCACCGCGCGGTCGAACTGCTCCATCGCCTCGGCCGGGCGGCCGAGGTTGATCAGCGCCTTTCCCCACACCACCCGGCCGGCGACGCTGCTCTGGTTGTGCAGCACTCCCTGCTGGCAGACGGCGAGCGCGCGTGCGTTGTCGCCCTGCTCGACCAGGGAGTTCGCCAGCTCGACGAAGAGGTGCGAGGTGGGGTCCTGGGCGAGGATCTCCTCGTACCGCTCCACCAGGGACTTGGCCATCGGATACCCCTGGCGACGCTAACACGGAAGGGACTGGCGGCCGCCGCGGCCGGAGGGCATCCGCGTGCGGGGGGCAATGGTAGGGTCAACGCTCACCCGTGAGCGCCTCTCGCACCCGAACCCTCCTATTGTCCACCGGCGTTCTCTCCCTTGCGCTCGCGGCGTCCTGCAGCCACGGGATCTTCGGACCCGGTCCGGATCAGCTCCGCTCGTCGAGCGAGGACTTCGAGAAGAGCCTCCGCTTCCAGGACTACGGCGGGGCGGCGGCGCTGGTGGCGCCGGCGCGGCGCTCGGCCTTTCTCGCCGCCCGGCGCAAGGAGGCCAACGACCTGACCATCACCGACATGGAAGTCATCGACGTGCAGATGGGCTCCGACGGCCAGAAGGCCATGGTCCTGAGCCGCATGCGCTGGGTGAAGCTGCCCTCGGTGAGCGAGGTGAGCGCCGAGGTGCAGGCGAACTGGCAGGTCATGGGCACGAGCTGGTACCTGGTCTCCCTCGCCGGGGGACCCTTCCCGGAGCTCGCCCCGGCGCATTGAAAAAGAAACGCCCACCGCCTCGGGGCCGGCCGAAGCGGTGGGCGTCGGGCGTCCCCCCATGGGACGTCCTGAACAGAGCTTTCCCGTCCGGCCACCACGCAAACGGGATGCCGGAGCATCGGTCGACACGGAAAGGCGATGAGAAACGGGGGCTTGCCCTCGTAGTTCACGCACTGTGAACAGGCACCTCGCGGCAAAACCGCGACACCGGTGTCAGGCCTGGGCGGGCAGCTGCGGCTGTGGCGCCAGGGCCATCTCCCCCTCGACGCTCCGGATGGTTTCCCGCATCGAGTAGCGCGGCGACCAGTGGACGTCGCGTACCCAGGCGCTGCCGTCCACGTTGCAGAGAAACTGGATGTGGTCCAGCTCCGGGGGCGGAAAGCCGGCCAGCCGGTAGCGAAAGAGCACCGAGAGCAGTGGACGCGCGACCACGTGGGGGACCGGGATGGGCGCCCGGCCGAGCTCGCGGAAGACGGCGGAGAGCGGAACCTCGCCCGGGCCGACCACGTTGTAGACGCCGCGCAGCCCGGGAGCGAGCGCCTCCACCATGGCCCGGGCGGCGTCCTCCTGGTGGACGAGCTGCACCATGGGATCGAACCCGGCCAGGACCCAGGGGTGCTTGAGCCGGAGGTAGTTCGACGGCGCGTTGCGGATGGTCGGCCCGACGATGTGCACCGGCCGCAGGATCACCGTCTCCAGCTCGGGGTGGCGCCAGAAGAAGCCGTGCGCCAGCATGTCCACCTCGATCAGGTCGCGCACTCCGGAGAAGCGCGAGGCGGCCATCAGCGGCGCGTCCTCGGTGAGGAAGTTGGAGTTGTCCGGCGACGGGCCGTAGACGTTGGCCGAGCTGAGCACCACCACCTTCTTGACGCCGTGACGCGCGCAGGCGTCGAGGATGCGGGTGGTGCCCACCACGTTGAAGGAGTGGTGCTCCTCCTGGCTCATGCGCGGGTCGTGCATGATGCCCATGTGGATGACCGCCTTCACCGGATAGCGGCGGAAGGCGTCCTCCGCCTTCTTCTTGCGGAGGTCGATCTGGAAGACCTCGACGTCCTTGGGGGCACCGACGAACGGGCGCCGGTCGATCCCGACGATCGGCTCCCGGCGATGAAGGAGCTTGGTCAAGGTGCGACCCAGGTTGCCGCTGATCCCGGTGACCAGCACCACCGGCCGGTCTCTCTTTCGCTCGGCGCTCACCAGAACACGTTCTTCCGCTCCTCCAGACCCTGCTGGAGAAGCGCCTGGATGGCCGACTTCACCACGCGCACCTTCTTGTCCAGCTCGACGTCCTCGTCGTCGGGGCGGCCGGTGAAGGTGAGGGGGTCGCCGAAGTAGATGCGGTACTTGGTGGGCAAGGGGAGAGGGGTCACCGTGACCGGAAGCGCGGGGAATCCGATCAGCCTGCCCAGCGGCTTGAGGTTGAGCACCGCCGGGGCCTGCTCCTCGGCCCCGATGACGCCGATGGGGACGACGGGCGAGTTGGTGTCCAGGGCCAGCCGCATGAAGCCCAGCCCGAAGTCCTGGAGCTGGTAGCGCTGGGGCCAGAGCTTGCTGATCCCCCGCACGCCCTCCGGGAAGACCATCACCGCCTCGTCGTCCTCGAGCAGCCTCCGGCAGTTCTCCGGCGTTCCGACGATCTGCCCGCTGCGGGCGAAGATGGTCGAGATGTAGGGAAGCGTGGCCGCCCACTTCTCGGTCATGCTGCGCACCGCGCGCGGCGGGTTGGCCTCGAGCAGCATGGCCACGCCGATCATCGCCCCGTCGATGGGAATCTGTCCGCCGTGGTTGGAGACGAGGAGGACGCGGCCCCGGGGGACCTTCTCGATGCCGTGCGTCTCCACGCGGAAGTAGTTCTTGTAGAGCCAGATGAAGGGGGCCATCACCGCCAGGAGGTAGTCGACGTTGAAGCCGAAGCGGTCGACGCCAAACTCGTTGCTCGGCCGGTTGAGCGCGGCCAGCGCCTTGGCCCTCTCCTCTCCGGCCAGGCTGTCGGTCCAGGCGCGGAGCGAGTGCTTCAGCTCGTCGGAGAGGTTCTCGAGCACGCCGGGTCCATTAGCACAGGGGGCGCGGAGACCGGCGCAGCCGACGGCACGCCACCGAGTAGGGCCCCGACGGAGACCGGGGAACGGTCTCGTCGCAGCGCCCCTCCCGTGCGTGCCGCGCCCTCCGCCCCTCCAAGTCCGTCACGCGAACGGGCGTGCTCCGACGCCCCACCCTCGGTCGCGGCCGGAGGGTAATCAGGTCACCTCATTCCCCCCGAGCGGTCGAAAGCCTCAGTAGTTCAACGGGTTGAGTCGAAGACGGCCGAATCAGGGGACCTGATTCGGCCCAATTCCGGAAAGCCCCGTTGTTCTCATTGCTTAGCTCGAAAATGCGAAATCAGGTGCCCTGGTTAGGCTCCGACCCTGACCGACCCGGGCCGCTCCCTGCGCCCGCGACTGCAACGCCCGGCCTCAGTGCCGTCCGAGCTCCGCTGCAGCGTCGGCGAGCGTCGTGCACGTGAAATCCCGCGCGAGCCAGGTGAGCACCTCTGCCAGGCGCTGCTCCTTGCGCTCCTTCG
>Ga0187779_10002295_pt1 | contig 11759 bp, 14 predicted proteins | sample 1015_Q2_SP10_10__FD_132435 | JGI IMG/M metagenome (GOLD analysis project Ga0187779, IMG submission 132435) | Tropical peat soil microbial communities from peatlands in Department of Meta, Colombia - 1015_Q2_SP10_10_MG | ecosystem: Environmental > Terrestrial > Soil > Wetlands > Peat | place... | reverse complement strand
GCAGCGCCGGGAAATCGGCGCGCAGCTCGGGGTCGATGAGCTGGTAGACGTGCTCGCTGCTCGCGAGATCGCGCAGCCGCACCGCGCCGAGGTCGAGCAGCGACATGGCGTCCGGCAAGCGGTCGCGCACCTGGTCTGCGACCGACTGCGACACGAGGACCTGGCCGCCATGAGCCGCCTTCATGATCCGGGCGGCGCGGTTCGCTGCGCTGCCGAAGAGATCCTCGTTGCGCCGCTCGACTACGCCGGCATGCAGCCCCGCACGAACCTTCAGCGCCACATGGCCCGCGTCGGCCAGGCGATCGAGCGAGCGCTGCAGCATCGCGGTCGCCCGCAGCGCCTCGAGTGCATCGGTGAAGGCCGCGTACATGCCGTCGCCGGTCATCTTGACGACGACTCCGCCGTGGCCTTCGACGGCCTGCCGCGACAGCGTGTCGTGCTCGGCGAGCGCGCGCGACATTCTGTCGGCGTCGGTTTCCCAGAGCCGAGTGCTGCCCTCGATATCGGTAAAGAGCAGCGTAGTGATGTCGGGCGTTGACACGTCCTGGATCGTATACGGCTTCAGTCGGAGAACTCTACCGCCGCGGGTCTCCGCTGCCAATCCGGAAAAGCATGAGGCCGGCTGGCGAATAATCGCCGCGGCCGGCTTGGGGTGCGGACCGAGCCCGAGCGTGGGCGGCCGGGAAGAGGGGTGACTTGGCGAGCAGGCAGCCGGGAAAGCGGAAGCGAGCTGGGAAGGCGGGCGGCCGGAGAGCGGCGAGCAGGAGGCGGGCACCCGGAAAGCCGCGCTGATGACCTGAAACGCGTGCGGCCGGACAGTGGAGGAGTAGCCTATCCCTGGAGCGCCGTCGACGCTCCAGCAGGGACTTGCAGCGCGATGCGACCCGGGCTGCTGCCTGAGCCGCGTCTTACCAGGGCATGCCGTTGAGGTCCGGCAGCTTGGCCGCCGAGGGCTCCGGCATCCCCCCCGCCATGCGCAGCAGCGCGATGAGCAGAATGCCGGCGACCCCACCCCCAACAAATGCCGCGATCAACCACCAAGCGGAAACCATTTGTCGCCCCCGTTTCCCATGGTCTCGTGCTGCCCGGCTCAAACCGCCTTGTTACCGCGTCCCGGCTCCGCGTCTGCGCCTAAAAAAAATCCGGGCGACGCCGGACCACGCTCAAACTTGTGCGGCGCATCCTTCCGATCGGGTCCCTCGTGCCCCGCCGGCGAGACGGCCGGATTGCAGCGAACAAGCTGAATCCTACGGCGCCTTCTTCTGTAGAGATCAAAGCCCTCCGATCAGGGTTCCGCGGCAGAGACCCTCGCTCGCCCCTCCAGCCACCGTCGGCCGCCGGTCAATCTCACCTCCGTACCTGCGCCGACGAAGGTTAATTCGTCAAACTATAGCTTCCTTCGTCGCCGTTTCAAGGTATTAGGGAGAAAAAATCCGCAACGATCGGCGCTCCGGTCGCTCGGCCGTGAAAGCGCTCGCCAGAACGTGAAAGAAACCGATCGAGCACGCCGGGAGCCCGAAAAGCTTGTGGCCGGAACGCCGGCTGCCGACGATTGAGCGCTACGCCCTGGCCGCGCCGTAGTCTACGGGACGCGCGGCGATGCGATGCGCTCTTAGCTCAGCGCGCTCGGGAGCTCGCGGACCGCGGTCGACGCTTGCGGCTCGTCTCCTGCCATGCGCACGAGAGCCAAGAGGAACACTCCGGCCGTGCCGCCGCCCAGAAACGCTAGGAAGATCCACCAGAAGGAAAACATCCCTGCACCCCCTTCCATCGCCAGAGCTGCTCTTTCGCGGCTACGCCGCGGCGAAAGAGAATTCAGCGAGCATGGTACGCAGGGGGGCGAGGCGCTACCTTGCGCCAAGTCAAACGCTGTGAAGCACAAGCTGCGCGGCACGGGCGCCTCGACGATAAGACGTGGCCGGCGCGCTCCGGCCTGCCGCCGAAAGGGCAGGAAAAGAGGTGGTCGAGCCGGAACGGCGGCCTCGAGCGAGACCGTTTCGTCGAGACCGTTTCGTCCAGCGAGGAGCCGCGGCTACGAAAGGTCCGTGGCAGGCCTGCGCAAATGGGCACGAACTGCCCGCTTCGGCAGCGGCTCCCTCGTGACCTCGCGCGCCGCCGACATGATGGCCATCACCAGCATTCCCGCATAGCCACCGATCAAGAAAGTCGGAACAAGCCACCAAACCGAAATCATAAATCCTCCATTGCTGCATGAACCGTTGCTCACTCTGCAAGAACCATGCCCCATCCATCACGCGAATGTTTCACCTCGGTCGATACCGACAGGTTCGCGGCGCTTCGTACGACATATGCAAGGGCGCAGCGCACTACACGGCGGCCGTAGGCGACGGGCTGTCTATCTCAAGTTCGATCGCTGACTTCGGCGCCCGTGCGGCCGTTCGCGTGGCCGACGAATAAATCGGACTCCGGCTGACACGGGTCGTCCGTCCCGCCCGACAGCTTTTCGGCTGCCGCCGGGCTAGCATTTTTTTGTCTCAAAGGCGGTCCCGCTCACTGGGGGCGGGGCCAGACATGGAGGTGACATGAAAACGATGTTGAAGGGTCTGTTGGCCGTGGCGGGCGTCACGCTGGCCATGCAGGCCGGAGCGCAGGTTACGTTCTATTCAGGCGAAGGGTTCCACGGCCATTCGTTGTTCGTCGACCGGCCGATGCGCGACCTCGATCGCACCGACTTCAACGACCGCGCCCAATCCGCGGTCGTCCGGAACGGGAGCTGGCAGGTCTGTTCGGACGCGCATTTCGAAGGCCACTGCGCGATCCTGCGGCCGCGCGAATATCCGTCGCTTGGTCGGATGGGCCTGGATAAGCGCATCTCTTCCGTTCGGCCCGTGGAGCAGTACGGCCGCGCCGACGAGGGGCGAGACCGGCCTTATGAGCAACGCTACGACTACGACCGGAGGTAACGCATGCCAAGGATCCTGAAAGCCCTCGTCGCCGTGGGCGGACTGGCCGTCGCTGCGCAGGCCGCGGCGCAGGTCACGCTGTATGAAGGCGAGGGGTTCCACGGGCGGCAGTTTTTCGTCGATCATCCGATGCGGGACCTCGATCGGACGAACTTCAACGACCGGGCCAATTCGGTGATCGTTCAGGGCGGCGACTGGCAGTTCTGCACCGACGCCCGGTTCGAGGGCCGCTGCGTGGTGCTCCATCCGGGCGAATACGGCTCGCTGCGCGAATTCGGCCTCTCCGACCGGATCTCGTCGATCCGGCCGATGGGCGGCGCGTATCAGTCCGACTACCGCGAACAGCCGGGTGGGCCGCCACCGCCGGCCGCGCCGGTGTATCAGGCGAGCGGACAGCTGTATCAGGCGAACGGCGTGTCCGTGCGCGCGGTCGTGGGTCCGCCCGAACAGCGGTGCTGGGTCGAGCGCGATCGCGTCGGAGGCGGCGCCAACGTCCCGGGCGCGATCATCGGCGGCATCGTCGGTGGCGTGCTCGGTCACCAGGTCGGCAGCGGCCTTGGTCGCGACGTAGCGACCGGCGTCGGCGCGGTAGGCGGCGCGGCGATAGGCGCGAACGTCGGCCGGGGCGAGCCTCAGGACGTGCAGCACTGCGAGAACGTGTCGTCCGACATGCGGCCCGACTACTGGGATGTGACGTACGAATTCCGCGGCCAGGAGCATCGCGCGCAGCTCGGCTATGCCCCCGGACCGACGATCACCGTGAACGAATACGGTGAGCCGCAGGGACGCGGATAAGCCTAAAGTCTCGATGCAGCGGGGAAGCGGCCCGGCCGGGCCGCTTCTTTTTTTGTATGATTGTGGCTCCCGTTTGGCGTCCACATATTCGTGTCGCACCGGGCGCGAACCCGCTTCATGTCGACCTCCAGGAGAACGCGTCGCTTGGCTTCAGGCCTGCTCTTGGTTCTCGGGCTGCTGACCGCCGGCCCTCTCTGGACGCTCGCCTCGGGACGCGTGCCGCTTCACGGCGATTGGCGCAATGCAACGCACCGCTCGAGCGGCCTCGCGCCCGACCCGGCCGCGCACCCGGAAGCGGTGGTTCAGGTCTATTCGGCACGCGTGTTCGGATGGCGCGGCGCGTTCGCGGTCCACACCTGGCTCGCGGCGAAGCCCAAAGGCGCGACGCGATATGCGCGCTACGAGGTCATCGGCTGGTACGCGGGATCGGACCGGTCCGTGGTCTGGGCGTCGAGCGCCCGACCCGCGGATGCCGAGTGGTACGGCGCAGCGCCGACGATTCTCGCCGATCTTCGGGGCCCGCAGGCGGAAGCAGCGATCGCGAAGCTGCCGGATGCGATCGCGTCCTATCCGTATCCGAAAAGCTACGGCATGTGGCCGGGTCCGAACAGCAACACGTTCACCGCGCATCTGGCGCGCGAGATCCCGGAGCTGCACCTCACGTTGCCGTCCACGGCGATCGGCAAGGACTATCTTCCGCTGTCTCGAATCGTGAGTCGCACGCCGAGCGGAACGGGATATCAGCTGTCGCTGCTCGGCGTGCTCGGCGCGAGCGTGGCGGCAGACGAAGGCCTCGAAGTGAACGTCCTCGGGCTCGTGTTCGGCGTGGATCCGCGCAACCTCGCGCTGAAGCTGCCGGGCATCGGACGCGTCCCGGATCGGCCGCAAGCCTAGTCGGCCCGCGACAGAGTCCTTCCGGAGGAGACCATGAAGCGTCGCCTGCCCGTCGCGCTGGCGTGTCTCACGGCTGCGCTCGCGTACGCGCAGCCGGCGCCCGTCGTGCGGACGGTCAACGTGATCACGTTCCCCGGCGGCTTCAATCTGCACACCTACGTCGCCCAGCGTCAGGGCTTTTTCGCCAGGCACGGTATCGACGTTCGCCTGAGCTACACGCCGACGTCTGTGTTCCTGATGACCGGTCTCATCGAAGGCCGGTACGACATCGCGCTCGCCGGCATCGACAATCTGGTCGCGTATCAGGAAGGGCAGGGCGAAGCGCCGACCAGGGCGGCGCCGGACCTCGCCGCCATCCTCGGCTTCGACAACGCCTTCCTCAATCTCATCGCGGTGCCCGAGGTCAAAAGCATCGGCGATCTTCGCGGCAAGGAGCTCGGCGTCGACGCGCTCACCACGGGTTTCGCATTCGTCACCCGGGAGATGCTGGAGCGCGCCGGCCTCAGGGATGCGGAAGTGAAGCCGGTGCGTGCGGGCGGCACGGCATTGCGCTACGCCGCGCTCCTCGATCGCAAGTTCGCCGCGACCATCCTGTCGACGCCGTTCGATCTGCAAGCCGAGGCGAAGGGGTTCACGCGACTGGGCAACGCAACCGAGCTCCTCGGCGCCTACCAGGGACGCACCGCGTTCGCGATGCGCGGCTGGCTGAAGGACAACGAGGCTGCCGCGATCGGCTTCATGCAGGCGATGCGCGAGGCGACCGACTGGATCTTCGATCCGAGGAATCGCGCGGTCTGCGAAGCGATCCTGCTCGCCAACGACCGCGACATGACGCCGGAGCTCGCGAAGAGGACCTATGACATGTTCGTCGACCCGAAGATCGGCTTGTACCGCGATCTCCGCGTCGATCCCGAGGGCCTGAAGGTCGTGCTGGCATTGCGCAGCAAGTACGGGCAGCCGAAGCGCGAGCTGGCCGACCCGATGAAGTACGTCGATCAGGAGCTCTACACGAAGGCTTTCCCCGGTGCCCTGCGTTGACCCCCGCGATACAGGGTCGCGACCGGCGCCAGCAGCACAGCCCGATTTCGCGTATTCTCCGGCCGGGGAGCCCGGAGGCGGTCGCCGTTGCTTCGTTCGCTCCTGGATCAAACAGCCACGCCGTGCCGTCGAGGGAGGAAGATCGATGATCCGTGTCGCTTCGGGGATGCTACTGCTCGTGTTCGCCGTCTGCGCGTGGGGCGCCAAGCTCCAGAACGGCAGCTTCGAGCTGGGCAGCATCCCCAATACATGCAATGTCTACGACCTGCCCGCGGGCAGCACCGTGATCACAGGTTGGACCGTATCCGTGGGGACCATCGACTGGGAAGGTCCTCCGCCCTGCGGGTGGCGCGCGTCGCGCGGAAACAACTCCATCGATCTCGTCGGCAAATTCTGCATCGGCGGCATCCGGCAAACGTTCGCCACGACGCCCGGCCAAGCCTATGTCCTGAGATTCGATCTGGCTGGCAACAACGGCGCCCCGCCCGTGGTCAAGCCGCTGGCGGTCACCATCAACGGCGTCACGACCAATTTCACGTTCGACACCACCGGGACGAGCGCGTCGCAGATGGGCTGGGTGCGGAAGAAGATCCATTTCGTCGCGGCCTCGACCAGCAGCACAGTCGAGTTCGTGAGCGATGTGAGCGGCTCCGGATCTCCGTGCAATGCCGGCGCCGCAATCGACAACGTCAAGGTGAAAAAGGCGCTGACGATCGCGCCCTAGATGTAGCGCTTCCGCGGCCCTGCCAGCGCCACCGCCTTCCGGTAGGCGGGTCGCGCCTCGATGCGCTTCAGGTACGCCTGGATGTGGGCGTGCGGCCCGAGATCGTAGTCGAGGAAATGGCGGAGCGTCGTGAATGGAAACACCATCATCACGTCCGCCGCGGTGAACGCCTCGCCCGCGAACCAAGGTCCGGCGCCGAGCTCCCGATCGACGAAGGCGAGCATCTGGCTCATCCGCTCGCGCATCCGTGCGGCGACGGGACTCGCGCTCGCTTCCTTGACCCGGCTCAGCACCAGCACGATCAGCAGCAGCGACATGAGGCTGCCTTCGGCGAAATGCAGCCAGTAGATGTAGCGCGCATAGGCGGGATCGCTCGGCTCGAGCGCGAGGCGCCCGCGGGCGTGGCGGTGGACGACGTAGTCGACGATCGCGCCCGATTCCGCGAGCACGGTGTCGCCGTCCCGGATGGCTGGCGCCCGTCCGAGCGCGTGGATTTCCTTGAACGGCGGCGGCGCCGCGCCGTTCGGCTCGCGGGGAAATACCTCCATCTTGTACGGGAGGGCGAGCTCTTCCATCAGCCACACGATGCGCTCCGAGCGCGACGTCTCGAGGTGGTAGACCGTGATCATGTCCTAAGCCTCGTCGGCGCGGACGATGCGGGCGTCGGTCGCGGCCTGCGCGGCGTTGCGAAACGCAAGCGGCGACTGGATCGACGCGAACGGCTCCTTGGTGCCGCCGCTGCCGGTGAGAACGATGTCGCCGTAGCCGAACAGCCGTCCGGCGAGCGTCTGGTGCACCGCGATCGCCTCGACTTTCGAGAGCAGGAGCTCGATCGATCGCACCGTGAGCACTCCGGCCTTCATCACCACCCGCTTGTTGGTCACGACGAACTCCGATGTCTGCCGCCGGATCAGCGCGGCTAGGAACCACAGGAGCGCGATCGCGAGCGGAATCCAGGCGAACGCGTTCCACGTCCCGGCGTAGGCGACCCACGCCAGCGGAACCGACACGATCAGCGCGAAGGCGATCGGCGCGATGAAGACCTTCCAGTGCAGGCGCGTGCGATAGACCACCTCTTCGCCCGCGAGCAGATTCGCATCGACGTAGCTCATGGCCCGCGTTGGAGCGTCGGCGCAGCCATCATGGCGGCCATATTGCCGCATACCGCCCCGGCGCTCAACGCGGTGTCCCGCCGCCGCTCGTCTTTCGGCATCATCCGGACTCTTGCCTGGCCTGCCGCGCGTAGATCGCCCGCACCGTGTCGATCGTGTCGGCGTCGTGCGCGCGCTTGTCGGGCCGGTAGCCCTTCACCCGCGCGAACCGCAGGGCGAGCCCGCCCGGATAGCGCGGGCTCGCCTGGAGATCGTTGAAGGCGATCTCGACCACGAGCTCCGGACGCACGTGCACGACCCAATCGTCGCGCGACACGGCGCGCTTCAGAAGCTCGTCGGTCTGCCATGCGAGCATCGCGTCGGTCATGCCCTTGAACGTCTTGCCGAGCATGACGAAGCTCCCCTGCGTCGAATCGAGCGCGCCGAGATGCAGGTTGGACAGCCAGCCGCGGCGCCGGCCGTGGCCCCATTCGGCCGCCAGCACGACGAGATCCAGGGTGTGCGCGCGCTTGACCTTGAGCCACAGCGCGCTGCGCGCGCCGGGCTCGTAGGCCGCGTCGAGCGCCTTCACCATCACGCCCTCGTGCCCGCGGGCGAGCGTATCGTCGTAGAAGGCGTGTGCCGCCGCGGCGTCGCCGGTGACGAGGCGGGGGATCAGAAGCGTGCCCGGAAGCGCGTCGGCGAGCGCCGCGAAACGCTCGGTCGCCGGCGCCGGCACGAGGTCGCGATCGTCGACGCGAAGGCAGTCGAAGAAGAAGACCGACAACGGCATTCTCGCCCGCATTGTGTCGATGTCGAGCACTCGGCCGAATCGGCTCATCGTCTCCTGGAACGGGTAGGGCGCTCCGTCGGGCTTGAGCGCGATCGCTTCGCCGTCGAGGATGAGATCGCGTGCGCCAGCGGCGGAAACGGCTTCTACGATCTCGGGCGCCGCGGCCGTGACTTCGTTGCCGGTGCGCGTGTAGAGCCGGACGTCGCGCTCGCGCTTGTGCGCTTGCACCCGCGCGCCGTCGAGCTTCCACTCCAGCGCCGCGGCGGGAATCTGCGCCATCGCTTCCGCGATGTCGTCGGCAGGCTGCGCCAGCATCGGAGCAAGGGGCTGGAACAGCGCGATCGCGTAGCGGGCAAGTCCCGCCGCGCCCTGGGTCAGCGCCGCGGCCGCGATCGCCGCAACCCCGCCGCCGACCATCGCTGCGCGGCGCACGGTGGCGGCGGGAAGGTCCGCCGCAGCCGCCACGGCTTCGATCATCAGGCCCTCGAGCGCGCCCTGGCGCAGCTCGCCGAGCAGAAGACGGGCGAGGAACGCCTGCTCGGCGGACGTGGCGCGCTCGAAAAGCGCTCGCAGCTGCGTCGTCCGCGCAGCGGCGGAGCCGGAACCCGTCGCGCGGGCGATCGACTCGAGCGTCGTGTCGGTCTCGGTCAACGTGACCTGTGGCGCGTCGGCATGGCGATCCGGGGCTCGCGCCTCGCCCAGCAAAGCCAAGCCGACGCCGGTCTTGCCCCGGCGCGTCACGCCGGAGAGATAAGAGACGCCGAGCGCGATCTCCTCCGGTGCGAGCCGCCGCAGGAGCGCGGCAATGTGCGCGATCTTCTTCTTGCGCGACGCGTCCTCGCCGACGCGTTGCGACGTATCGACCAGCTCGGCGAGAAGCGTCGAGGCCACGGGTCCTGCGAGAGAGCCGCGGCCGCGAGGCCACGGCGGTTGCGAACGCGAGACCTACTTCGTCACCTGAACGGCATGCTCATGCCGCAGCCACCGGTCATCGCTCAGGCTCGGGGCGGGCGCGGCGAGCCGCCGCGCCCGCCGTCGCTCAAGGCTTCAGCTGGGCGCGGATCTCGCCGCCGGGATGCGCGGCGCTGTGCACGTTGACGTAGAGGCTGCCGGCCTTGAAGGCGTCGTATTGCGCGTCGGTCAGCTTGGCGCCGTCCGGAGCGGCAAACGTGTTGTCGCCCGTCTTCGTGAACGGCACGATGACCGGGCCGTTGGCGCCGGCGGCGCCCTGGTGGATGTGCGATGCGGTGGCCGTCATTCCGCTGACGCTCTCCGTCACGCTGACGGTGTGATCGGGCCGGATCGTCACCGTCGCCGTGCCGGTGGCCGATGTGGTCACGGGCGGGACTTCGTTGGCGCCGGACAAGGTGACCGTCTGCGTGTACATCGAATCGGACATCGTGGTGCATCCGGCTCCAAGCCCCGCGACAACCATCAGGGCGAGAGCGCTTCGACGAAAGATCTGCCGGTTCATTGTTTCCTCCTTCTAACGGTAGGGTCGATGCCCCGTCGCTTAGAGGCTGCTGCGCTTCGGGGGTTCCTGCGGCGCGTCCATCATAGCGCGATGCGCCGGGCTCTAGTCGCCCGACTTGATGTTGTTGTCCTTGATGACCTTCGCCCAGCGCGTCATCTCCTTGCGCACGAACTCGTCGAGCTTCGCGCCCGGGGCGCCGGAGACCTCGATGCCCTGGGCGACCAGCTTCTCGCGCACGGCCGGCGCGTTGATCGCCTTGGCGAGCTCGCCGTAGATCCGCTCCGCGAGCGCGGCCGGCATGTTGCCCGGCGCGAACATGCCCCACCAGGTGTAGGCCTCGAATCCCGGCACGCCTTGCGCTGCGATCGGCGCGACGCCCGGCAGGCTCGGATCGGGATTCGCCGACGTCACCGCGATGGCGCGGAGCTTCCCGCCTGCGACGTGCGGGCTCACCAGGAACACCGAGCCGATGGCGAGCGGGACCTGATTGGCGACCGCGTCGCCCATCAGCGGGCCGCCCCCGCGATAAGGCACGTGGATCAGCTCGACGTGCAGCTGGTTGGCGAGCTGCGTCATCGCGAGATGACCGATACTGCCGGCGCCGATGGTGCCGTAGGCGACGGTTCCCGGCTTGGCTCGGGCGGCGTCGATCACGTCCTTGAACGTCTTGTAGGGCTGCGCCACGTTGGCGACGATCGCCATCCCGCCCGTGCCGACGAGCATGAGCGGCGTCAGGTCCTTCAGCGTGTCGAATGGCAGATTCGGAATCAGGGACGGATTCACTGCGTGCGTGTCGAACACGACGCCGAGCGTGTAGCCGTCCGGCTCCGACTTCGCGAGCGCCGCGGTGCCGATCGATCCCGATGCGCCGCCGCGATTGTCGACGATGAACGTCTGCCCGGTCTGCACCGAGAGTTGCTGGCCGAGCACGCGCGCGACCTGATCGACCGAGCCGCCCGGCGGGAACACGGCGATGATCCGTACCGTCTTCGAAGGCCAATCCGAAGCGGCGGCCGAAGCCCCGGTTGCGGCGAGCAGCGAAGCGATTGCGAACAGGGCGAATGCGAGGCGTTTCATCTGTGCTCCCCGAACCGTCGAGTGTCGATGAGCGAACATGGTACAGGAACCGGCCGGCGGGCTTTACAGCATGAGCCCGCCGACAGGATCGCCGCTATCGCGACGCGCCGAGCGCTGCCGCCGTTGGCCGCTAGCGCCGAGGTGCGCAAGTCCGGACCGTGTAGCGAAATGTTGCAATCGGCGACGCCGTCTTGTCGGCGCCGCGCGGCTTCGCCGCGTTATAGCGAGCGTGCGTTCGTCATCTTGACCGCGACCGCGATACGGTGGCAGGCTCGCAGCCGCTTCAGGCATGGCGCGGCTCGAGGCAGGGGACGCGCGTCGCATTCAACGGAGGCTTGCATGAAGAGAGCAGTGATCGCTGTCCTCGGTCTTTGGGCCTTGCTCGCCGCCGGACAGTCCGTGGCGCAGATCGTCTTCTACGAGAACGAATACATGCGCGGCCGCGTCTTCAGCGCCGATCGTCCGATCGAAAACTTCGAGAACTGGGGCTTCAACGATCGCGCATCTTCGGCCATCGTCGAAGGCGGCGAATGGGAAGTGTGCGAGGACGCGTACTTTCGCGGCCGGTGCGTGACGCTGCGTCCGGGACAGTACAGCTCGCTCGCCTCCTTCGGCATGAACAAGCGGATCTCCTCCGTGCGGCCGATGCTGCCTCCGCCGCAGTACGGCTACGCGCCGCCGCCTCCGCCGGCGCCGACGTACGACTATTACCCGCACCACGGCGAGCAGCTCTATCAGGCCGATGTGGTCGCCGTGCGTGCCGTGGTCGGCCCGCCCGAGCAGCGGTGCTGGGTCGAGAAGCAGCAGGTCGTGCGCGAGAATCAGCCCAACATCGGCGGAGCGATCATCGGCGGCGTGCTCGGCGGCGTGCTCGGTCATCAGATCGGCAGCGGTCGCGGGAACGACGTCGCGACGGCGATCGGCGCGGTCGGCGGCGCCGCGGTCGGCG
>Ga0187779_10002294_pt1 | contig 11759 bp, 8 predicted proteins | sample 1015_Q2_SP10_10__FD_132435 | JGI IMG/M metagenome (GOLD analysis project Ga0187779, IMG submission 132435) | Tropical peat soil microbial communities from peatlands in Department of Meta, Colombia - 1015_Q2_SP10_10_MG | ecosystem: Environmental > Terrestrial > Soil > Wetlands > Peat | place... | reverse complement strand
GTTTCCGTCCGTTCATCGAAGACCATCGAATTCCTTCCTTGTCGAGGCCGGGATAACTGACCCCGGAATAGATGGGCACCAAAGACGCGATCTCCTCCATGATTTCAGCAGGACTCTGATATTCCATGGGATAACCCATCTTTGTCGAAAGGGCGCAGAGGATCTTCCAGTCGGGTCTGGAATCCCCCACAGGCGAGATGGCTTTCCGAACCCTTTGAACTCTTCTTTCCATGCTGGTGAAGGTTCCGTCCTTCTCCGCAAAACTTACTCCTGGTAAAACAACATGGGCACGACTCCCAATGTTGGTCATGAAAAGATCTTGAACCACTAATAGTTCTAATTGACGCAGCCCGTTCTTGATCTTCTCCAAGTTGGGAAGATGGATGAAGGGGTCTTCACCGAAGATATAGAGGGCTTTGATCTTCCCTTCTGCAATCTTGTCAAACATCTCCATATAGGTGAAACCCGGTTTCTTTGGAATCTCTCTCTCCCAAATTTCTTCAAACTTTTTGCACTCCATTTCGTCTTCCACCCTCTGATAACCGGGGAGGAATTCAGAAAGAGAACCCATATCGAAAGCGCCCTGGACATTATTCTGAGCGAGCAGGGGATAGACGCCCCCTCCCCTCTCTTCCGTCTCTCCGGTCAGGAGGGCCAGGTTGCAAAGGGCTTTGACGATATCCGTCCCCTTGGCATGCTGGGTGACACCGGAACCAAAGACGATCGCCCTTTTCTTCGCCGAGCTGTAAAGAGCGGCAACGCCCTCTAAATCTGCCTGAGAGATCCCCGTGGTATTCTTCACGACCTCGGCAGAAAATTTCTCTACAGAGGATCGTAGGCTCTCAAAACCCTCTGCCTTCGCCCCGATAAAGGTCTTTGATTGCATGCCCCTCTCGACGAGAAGACGAATCAGACCATTGATCCAGGCGATATCCGTTCCCGGCAGGGGTTTCAACCAAAGGTCGGCCCATTTTTCCCATTGGGTCCTACGAGGATCGACCACGACGATCTTCGCGTTGTTCTTTCGGATCGCCTCTCTCATTTTATTGCTGAAGATGAGGTTATCATCATACGAATCCGCACCGACGATAAGGATGAGGTCAGACTGGGTGACCGCGTCCATTCCGTGAGTCATTGCCCCGCATCCCGTAGAAGCCATCATCCCGTAGAGAGAGGACCCACTGGACAACCGCGCCCCATTATCGATATGGTTTGTTCCAATGCCAGCCCTCATCCATTTCTGGAAGAGGTAGTTCTCTTCGTTTGTTCCCCTGGAAGAAGAAATCCCTCCGATGCTTTGGGCACCATACTTCTCTTTTATTTCCTGGAGTTTTGTAGCGACCACATCCAGGGCTTCTTCCCATGAGACCTCTGCGAAAACTCCAGATTTCTTGATAAGCGGTTTTTGAAGCCTATCCGGATGATGAATAAAATCGAAACCGAATCTCCCCTTGACACAGAGGCTCCCCTGATTGACTCCGGCCTCGCCCTTTGTCGTCACCTTAACCACTTTCCGACCAGCCAGGGTGTTCAATTCGAGCTGACAACCGCACCCGCAGAAAGTGCAGGTGGTCTGTATTCTATCCAGTTGCCACGTACGGCCTTTGATGGGGCTGAGATTCTCTGTGAGGGCACCCACCGGACACATGTGGAGGCACTCTCCGCAGGAGATACAGTTCTCCTTCCGAACCGCCTTCACGTGAGAGGGGAATCCATGCTCCGCCACCTCGAGAACGTCCGCTCCCGGCACATCCAAACAGGACTGGATGCAGCGGAGACACATCACGCAGCGATCAAACCATTGCCGGATCAGGGGCGTTCCGTACGGGATAGAAGGAAACTCTCTTTTTTCAGCTGGATACTCGTTCTTCTGGATTCCGAATTCATACGTTCGATTCTGGAGCTGGCATTCTCCGCCAGCATCGCAGACAGGACAGTCCAGAGGATGATTGACCAGCAATAATTTCAAAGCCTCTAACCTCATCTGTTCAACACGCTCCGTGCGGGTTTGAACCACCATGCCCTCCAGCACGGGCGTTGCACAGGAGGCCATCGGCATCTCAGCACCCTGAACATCAACCAAACAGATTCGACAGGACTTGAGCAGAGTCAATCTCCGGTGATAACACAAGGTGGGAATGTAGATCCCGTTTTCTTTGGCCACTTCATAAATCGTTTGATCCGGCCTTCCCGTCACTTCTTTGCCATCAATGGTCAGCTTTAACATTCTCTATTCGGTCCTCCAACTCCAAAACAACTGAGATGCCGAAACAAGTTCGGCATGACAAAAAGGGATCTCATAGTATAGTAATGTCATTCTGAACCATGCCCTGAAACAAGTTCAGGGTCTTCGATTTCAGAATCTATTTCCTCTAAACGGCGAATAGCCCCACTCTCACGCATCGCAGGCAGCGCTCTGCTTCCTTTTGAGCCACGGGAATGGAAAACCCCTCCTCCACCTCGTCAAAGATCCATTTTCTTGAGTCAGGAGGAAGCATGTTCAAGATCGCCCTCTTCTGCCCGCCGGAGATTCCGATCTTCTCGTTCTTATTGTAAACCTTGACTTTCTCAACCATGGTCTCCAGAAGTTCCTCTTCGGACTCCTTCACTTCCATTCCCCGAAGGAACAGGTGGATTTTTTCAGCGGCTCTCTTGCCATGACCCGCTGCCCGCACTAAGACATCCGGCCCGGTCACACAATCTCCGCCGGAGAAGATGCCCGGACGACTTGTCATGAAGGTCCCTTCCTGGATAGTAATGGTGGATCGCTTTGTCGTTTTCACCCCGTCCTTCTCTTCAAGGAAAGAGAGATCAACCGCCTGTCCAATGGCAGGGATAGCGATATCCGCCTCGATGAAAAATTCGGAACCTTTGATTGGGATAGGTCTTCGCCTTCCGCTTTCATCCGGTTCCCCCAATTCCATCCGGATGCATTCCATCCCAACAACCTTTCCCTCCTTCGCAATGATCCGGACTGGATTGCAGAGGTAATGGAATTTCACACCCTCTTCCTCTGCATCATGGATCTCTACCGGGTCAGCAGGCATCTCCTTTTTCGTCCGACGATAAACCAGGTTCACATCCGGCTTACCAATACGGAAAGAGGACCGAACACAGTCGATGGCTACATTTCCACCACCGACGACCACCACCCTTTTCCCTTCGGGATAGGGATCTCTTCCCAGATTGATCTCCAAGAGGTAATAAACGCCAGGGATGAATCCCTTATATCCTTCATCTTCCCCTTCCACACCCATGGGTGTATTGGTCTGAGCCCCCACACCGACAAAGACCGCCTTATAACCTTGCTCAAACATCTGTGAGATCGTAATATCCTTTCCCACTTGAGTGTTATACCGAATCTCTATCCCTAACTTCTTTTCAATCTTTGCTACGTTTTCAACCATAAATCTTGGGAGACGGTAGTCAGGGATCCCCATGGCTGCCATCCCACCTGGTTCACCTAATCTCTCGAAGATGGTTACGGGATAACCCATTAATGCAAGATAATAGGCACACGAGAGGCCTGCCGGACCCGCCCCAATGACAGCAACTTTTTCTGAACGAGCCCCTTCCTTCTTTAAAAGAGGTTCCCTCCTCTTCTCGATCTCATAATCGGCTACAAACCTCTTCAACCATTTAATCGAAATACATTCGTCCACGTTTCCTCGACGGCAATTATCCTCGCAGGGGCGGACGCAAACCCTTCCCAGAATTCCGGGTAGACAGGTCGCCTCTCGAATGGCAGCGAGAGATTCTTCAAATCTCCCTTCTTTGATCAACTCGATATAACGGGCAACTGGAAGATGGGAAGGGCAAGCGCTCTCGCAGGGGGCTGTCACCTTAACCTTATATTCCTGGCGGGGGATCTTTTTATGCAATTGAATCGCACCCGAGAATTGGTCCTCAAAATGACCGATCGCATCTAACACCGGCTTGGGACCGGTCTGCCCGAGGTTACATTTGGAACTCTTCAGGATCATCTCACCCAAATATTTTAATTGTTTTAAGTCATCGACCTTACCTTGACCATCGGCAATCCGGTTCACAATGGTGGCCATGATCCGAGTCCCTACCCGGCAGGGTGTGCACTTCCCGCAGGATTCACCTTGAACGGCTTCAAGGTAAGCCCGAATCAGATCGACAATATTGACATCGCTGTCCCTAAGGACGATCCCGTCCCATCCAATGAAGGCTTTGACCTTTCTCTCTTTATCAAATTCCAGGGGGAGATTCAGAGTGGAGACCGGTTGTCTCTCTGCTTCAGGTTTCCCTCGATTATCAGCGACCACTCCACCCCAACTGCTGAAAAGAATGTCCGTCATAACAACCTCTCAAAAATCTTCAATTTAAAATGCAAAATGAGCAGTCAGCATCGCAAAATCTGTCTTGTTCCAGTTTCATTTTCTCAATTTGCATTTTGCAATTTACAATTTGCAATGTTCTCTTATCGATCCACTTCTCCCAGGACGATATCAATGCTTCCGATCACTGAGATCACGTCCGCAATGAGACGTCCTTCAATCATTTTGGAAAGAGCGCTTAGGTTGGCGAAAGAAGGAGTGCGAATCCTGAATCGGAATGGATGGTTTGATCCATCGCTGACCAGATAGAATCCCAGTTCCCCTTTGGATGCCTCTACACTCGCATACACTTCCCCCGCTGGCGGCCGGAATCCTTCGGAGACAACCTTAAACTGTCGTATCAATGAGGCGATATCCGTGAGGACGTCGTCCTTTGGCGGAAGCGTGATCCGCGGATCGTTGGCAAGAACAGGACCTCTCGGCAACCGTTCAACCGCCTGCTCCACAATGGAATTCGACCATTCCATCTCTCTCAGACGGACGATGTACCGATCATAAACATCCCCTACCGACCCAATCGGTATATCAAAATCGAAATCTTCATAGCTCGAATAAGGAAACGCCTTTCTCACATCGTACTTCACGCCGAAACCCCGGAGGGTAGGCCCTGTGACACCAAAACTGATGGCATCCTCTTTGGAGATGATTCCAACCCCCTTGGTCCTTTTGAGCCAAATGACATTCTTTGTCAGCAGGGTTTCATACTCCTTAATGTGGTCGGGGAAGGCCTGGACGAATGTCTTGATCTTCTCCCCTATCCCTTCTGGAAAGTCTTTGGAAACCCCGCCGATCCTCAGGTAGGTGGGCGTCAGTCTTCCCCCTGCGACCTCCTCAAAGATTCTCAGGATATCCTCCCTTTCTCGAAAGGTATAGAGGAGAGGGGTCATGGCTCCGATGTCTAACGCATGGGTTCCCAGCCAGATGAGGTGGGCGGCGATCCTCTGTAGCTCCGCCATCATCACTCTGATGTATTGGGCTCGCTTGGGGACCTGAATGCCCAAAAGCTTCTCCACCGCCAGAACATACGCGAGGTTATTACCCATGGCATTGGTGTAGTCCAGCCGGTCCGTCAGGGGAATAGCCTGATGGTAGGTCTTACTCTCTGCAAGCTTCTCCATCCCCCGGTGGAGGTGGCCGAGGTGGGGAGTGGAACGAACGATTATCTCTCCATCCAATTCCAACACGACCCTCAACACCCCGTGCGTCGCCGGGTGTTGGGGACCCATATTGATGGTCATTAACCGCGTCTCTGCCATTTCAACCCCATTCGACATAACAGCCTAAAGGCCGTGGTTTGCCCAGGATTGACCCTAAGCAGCAACTTTATCCCTTTCCTGGAAGGTAGCGCTTATGCGCCGCCGGAGGGTCAAACCTCAGGAACAAAGGGCTTATCGAAGTCCGGCCCTTCGACCGGAAAATCCTTCCTCAACGGGTGACCTTCGTAGCCATCCCACAGCATAATCCTCCTCAAATCAGGATGGTTGTCAAAGGTGATCCCGAGGAGGTCATAGACCTCCCGCTCATACCAGTTTGCCACTTTCCAAATCGATTCCACACTGGGAATCGATTCCTTCTCTCCAACTCTTGTCTTCACCCTCAGCCTCTGATTGCTCTTCAATGAATAAAGAAGGTAGACGATACCGAAACGAGGGGCTTGCGGAAAAAAGTCGAGGCCGCAGAGATCCGTGAGGAGACGGTACTGAAGGTCCGGATCCGAGTGAAGAAATTTGCAGATATCAAAGATCTCTCCTTTCGATACGGTCACCGTAACTTCGTTACGAAAGGTTGTCACCTCTAAAACGGAATTCGTAAATTTTTCTTTCAATTTCTTTACGGTGAGATTGACTTCGGCCATTCCCCGCTCCTCTTATTCCCTATTTGATTTCAATGGCACTTCGAACATTCTTCCGATCCGCCAGGCTCTCTGTCTCGATCTTTTTCTGGAGCTTCACCAGGGCCGCCAGCAACGCCTCCGGTTTAGGCGGACAGCCGGGAACGTAGAAATCAACCGGAAGGATTTGATCCACTCCCTGTACCACGCTGTAGGTCCTGAAGATCCCGCCCGAACAGGCGCATGCTCCGTAAGCGATGACCCATTTTGGTTCCGGCATCTGTTCGTAGATCCGCTTGACCATCGGCGCCATCTTCTTCGTCAAGGTCCCTGCCACAATCATCAGGTCCGATTGACGGGGGGAGGGCCTAAATACCTCCGACCCGAAACGGGAAATATCCCACGTCGAGGCAGCAGCAACCATCATCTCGAGGGCGCAGCAGGCCAGGCCAAACGTCACAGGCCAGATCGAATACTTACGTCCCCAGTTGACGATCTTGTCCAGCGTCGGCATAAAAGGGGTTTTTTCAAGGTAGGTTTCTATTCCCATTCCAAGGCTCCTTTTTTCCAGATGTAGATATAAGCGATGATTAAGATTCCGAGGAAGACAGCCATCGAGATGAATGCAAACATCTTGAACTCTCTAAAGACCACTGCCCAGGGATAGAGAAAAACCACCTCAATATCGAAAAGCAGAAAAAGCATGGCGATGATGTAGTATTTGATCGGAACCCTTTTGAAGCTTGAGCCAAAGGTCGTCATACCACATTCATAAGGCGCTTGTTTGAGCGCGGAAGGTTTTCTCTGGCCCAAGAGAGCAGAAGCAACAATGGCGAAGAGGGCAAAAATAACAGCAATGGCAATATAAATAAGAATGGCAAGATATTCGATAAGCATATGCCCCCCTGTTTGTGAAAAGTTTCTTGTCCCGCACCAAATAACAAAATTACCTCTCCTTTGTCAATGTCAAGAAAAAATTTTATGTGCCTGTTCAAAAAACCTGAGCTTAAGTGCACCTGTGTGATAACGCCGCCGACCGAACTGTTTGATTCAATCAGCAAGTTGGTTCCTCGACCTCCATACATAAACATGGGGGTCTAATCACCTCCGTTCTGGCCATCGTTTCTTTACCTTGTCTCCCTGGAGGATTAGCACGAGTAAAAGACCAAAAAAATTTAGTGTAACCTTGACAAAAGAGTTCTTTTTCGGCATATTTGAGCTTGTGATTAATTTAACATAGTCAAAAAAGCGTATTCGGTGCAAGAATTGAGAGGAGGATTTTAGTATGGCCGAAAAAAGGAGGGTTTCTATGTCGGAAGACAAATTGATTTTCGAACCTTCGGATGCGGTTAAGATGAAGGCTTCCATCAAACGCATGGAGGACTACAAGGAATTGTATCGGAGGTCTGTTGACGACCCGGAAAAATTTTGGGGAGAACTTGCAGAGCAGCTCGACTGGAGCAAGAAATGGGATAAGGTATTGGAGTGGGACTTTAATAAGCCCGAAATTAAATGGTTCAGCGGAGGGAAGCTCAATGCGAGTTATAACTGCCTCGACAGGCACTTGAACACCTGGAGGAGCAACAAGGTCGCCTTGATATGGCAGGGAGAGCCTCTGGAAGAGAACAGGTTTTTTACGTATCAGCAGCTTCACTACCATGTTTGCAAATTTGCAAACGTCCTGAAAAAGCTCGGAGTAAAGAAAGGCGACCGGGTGTCCATCTACCTGCCCATGATTCCCGAGCTTCCCATTGCCATGCTTGCATGCGCAAGGATCGGGGCTGTCCACAGCGTGGTCTTCGGAGGATTCAGCTCCGAGGCCCTTCGGGACAGGATAAACGACTGCGGTTCCCGGGTTCTCATCACCGCAGACGGATATTACCGGAGCGGCAGGATCGTTCAAAACAAGATCAACGCCGATGAGGCGCTGAAAGATTGTCCCGGCGTGGAAAAGGTGATCGTGGTCAAGAGGCTGGGGATCGATGTCCCTTTCAACAAAGAGAGGGATGTATGGTGGAACGAGGAAATGGCAAAAGAAGACATCAAGCCTTCCTGTGAACCCGTGTTGATGGACGCCGAAGATGTCCTCTTCATCCTCTACACGAGTGGAAGTACAGGCAAACCCAAGGGGGTCATTCACACCACAGGAGGATATCTTCTCTTTGTGTATCAGACCCTGAAGTGGGTCTTCGATATTAAGGAAGAGGATGTTTTCTTTTGCACGGCAGATATTGGATGGGTGACTGGTCACAGCTATGTGGTCTATGGCCCCTTGGCGCTGGGGACGACGACCCTGATGTTTGAAGGGGTCCCGACGTATCCCAACCCTGACAGATTTTGGGAGATCGTGGAGCGGTATAAGGTCAGCATCTTCTACACGGCGCCGACGGCCATCCGGGCATTGATGCGCGAAGGGGAGTCATGGGTGCAACGAAGAGGGATCTCGAGTCTGAGGCTTCTCGGTTCAGTGGGCGAGCCCATTAATCCTGAGGCGTGGAAGTGGTACTACACGAATGTGGGCCAGGAGAGGTGTCCCATTATGGACACCTGGTGGCAGACAGAGACAGGCGGGTTTCTGATCAGTCCTCTGCCGATCACTCCGTTGAAACCCGGGTCAGCCACTTTTCCTTTTCCCGGCGTCGTTCCGAAGGTCATCCGGGAGGACGGAAGTGAATGCGAGGCGGAAGAAGGCGGTTCTCTGGTCATTGCGAAACCGTGGCCAGGTATGTTACGAGGATTCTGGAACGATCCGGACCGCAAGAGGTTTAAGGAGACCTATTTCACTGTCTTTCCCGGCAACTACTTCACGGGTGACGGGGCAAAGAAAGATAAAGATGGCTACTACTGGCTCATGGGCAGGATCGACGATGTCATCAACGTTTCAGGCCATCGGATCGGAACAGCGGAAGTGGAAAGTGCCCTCGTGTCTCACCGTTCCGTGGCGGAAGCGGCTGTCATCGGCATTTCGCACGAGGTGAAAGGCCAGGGGATTTATGCTTTTGTCACACTAAAGGCCGGCCTCAAGGGAACTGAAGATTTACGAAAAGAGCTTCTGGCCCATGTGAGAAAAGTGATCGGCCCGATCGCGACACCGGACAAGCTCCAGTTTGCGGATGCCCTTCCCAAGACCCGGAGCGGAAAGATCATGAGAAGGATATTGAGAAAGATCGCCGAGGGCAAGATTGAGGAGTTGGGTGACACGTCCACCCTCACCGATCCGAGTGTCGTGATCCAGCTTGCCGGAGAGAGATTGTAAAGAGGAAGTTGTTTCTGCATTCAAATGGTTCATTGGCCTGCCCTTGGCAAAAACAGGACCCGGGGCAGGCTGTCCTTCCGAACGATTCCAAATAATTCGACGATGACTTTCTCAATAGCGAAGCTCAACCGACTTCCTAAAGAGGAGCGGAATTCGAATTATCTCCGCCTTGTTCCTGAACCTGTCTTTCAGATGTTTCAAATTGACCGCCACACGTTAACCAATGCCTTCGGGGAAAGGGTCGTCACAGGGGTATTTCCGTCTGACGAGAATTTTGCATGCATCGAGGTGAGATACAGACCCGAAGACAGAGATTGTATCTTCTCGTGCCAGGTCTCCCTGGAGGCATTCATGCAAAGCCTTTATCTCGACTTCCTGATCATCAACGACCCTTTTTCAGAGAGGTTTAATGTCGATATCGACGAGTTAGGGAGGGATACCCTGCTCGGCACACGGTCGAGAAATATTCCTGAGGAGGTTCGGGCCATGGAGGCCGGGCTCGCCCCTGGAATGGTCAGGCACGGATTGCGTTTGATAAAAGAATTTGTAAACTGTCTGAAAGCCTTCATGGAGCCGTTGGAGCTGAAGACCATCACCATGGGGGCTTTTTTTTACCACAATGCCATCCTGTGGGAGAGACATGGATTTACCTACTTCAGAGGCGGCAAGATGATGGAAAGGATCCACAAAGAATTTCAGCCGGGGGGGCTGCTCCACGAAAAACTGGATGATTCCACTCCTTTCCGCAGAAGAGGAATGGACAAAACCGTTCGGGGCAGGAGTTGGGCGATCTATGATGGCATTTTCGCCGAGGTCTTCGATGAGGAATGGGAAAGCCCAAAAATGTATAAGATGCTGGAGAAAGATCTCAAGATTAACACCTTCCCGGATCAGATCTATTGAAAAGAAAACTGCGACTCAGACACCGGACTTTAGACTCCAGACTTTAGACCTAAAGCTTTAGACCCCAGACTTTTCATGAGAATCTAATCCTCGAGGTGGCCTAAAAATTTCTTTCCCGTTGGGATATAACGGTGCAAGACAACTGGCAAGCTTTAAGTGGTTGCTGTCACACGTGGCCGGAATAGTTCGATCAGACCCCACGGTCTCGATTTGGGATTTTAGTTGTCCGAATCGATAACTCTCTTGGAGGCTTCAATCCGCCTGCTTCGCTCTATGCGTTCGAGCTATGCTTCAGGGCAAGCCGACTTTTTTATGGATGGGACCCGCCCACTGTTAAATACAAAATGTTTAAAAGCTCGAGGTATTAAAACTATTTGACAAATAAAGATAGACGTTGTAATGTTATTACAACGTTGTAAATACTTTACAATGCCGAAGGGAGGTGTCGAGATGAGTGCCTTATTTGGTGAGTATTTTAAAAAGAAACGTTTGAAGATGCGAAAAACCTTGAGACAATTCTGTTTAGAAAACGGATTGGACCCCGGAAATATCAGTAAAATAGAAAGAGGAATATTACCGCCGCCACAATCAAGAGAAAAATTGGCAAACTATGCCAAATGCCTGGGAATTGTAGAAGGAAGTGATGAATGGTTAGAATTTTTTGATATAGCACGCACCGACGCCGGCCGCATCCCTGAAGACCTGCTTGCAGATAAGAATATAGTCGCTAAGCTGCCGTTAGTATTCAGAACCATCAAGGGGCAAAAACTCACCGGAGAGCAATTGGAAAAATTTGCTCGTGCGCTGAAGAAACTCAATGAGCCAGAGTGATATGATTGCCCCTATTCTGTCTTACGACGATATCAACAAACGGGCTGAAGATTTCTTAAGGGAACACAAACGAAATAAAATCCTTCCTGTGGACATCGAATCAATAGCAGAATTCGACCTTGGCTTGAATATATTTCCCTTTCCTAATCTTCAAGAGACCTTTGACATAGAAGGGTTTATTTCCGGCGACCTGAGCGTGATTTATGTTGATGAATTTATCTACTACCAACGGCCCGCAAGATATCGTTTTACCCTTGCCCACGAGATAGGGCACTACGTCTTCCATTCAGATTTAATAGCCTCGTTTCATCCCCAAAGTGTCGCAGATTGGAGCAAATTTATTCTCGCTGTCGATGAAGAGACCTATGACTGGCTTGAGTGGCAAGCGTATTCTTTTGCCGCAGCTGTCCTGGTGCCACGAGTTTCATTGAAGCAGAACTTTCGCAAAGAATTGAAGTCATTGCAGCCCAAAATAGACTTTATTCGTTCGAGGGGGCTTTCGGCCGAAGCTTCTCAGGACTATATCGTAAATGCAATCGCGACAAAGCTTATCGGAATATATGATGTTTCGGCT
>Ga0187779_10002292_pt1 | contig 11768 bp, 6 predicted proteins | sample 1015_Q2_SP10_10__FD_132435 | JGI IMG/M metagenome (GOLD analysis project Ga0187779, IMG submission 132435) | Tropical peat soil microbial communities from peatlands in Department of Meta, Colombia - 1015_Q2_SP10_10_MG | ecosystem: Environmental > Terrestrial > Soil > Wetlands > Peat | place... | reverse complement strand
CGGGATGGCCTACCTCACGAAGCGGCCGGACGAGATCCTCACGGCGGTGCACCTGCCGCCGGCCGGACCGGAGTGGCGCAGCAACTACTGGAAGCTCCGGCGGCGGGGCTCGTTCGACTTCCCGGTGCTGTCGGTGGCGGCGGCGGTCCGGCTGGGGGACGCGGGCGGGATACGCGAGGCCCGCGTCGTCCTCGGCGCGGTCGCTTCGCGCCCGGTGACGGTCGCGGAGGCGTCGACCCTGGCGGGCGGCGCGCTGACGGACGACGCGATCGAGTCGGTGGCCGAGGCGGCCGCGGGGCAGGCGACGCCCCTGGACAACACCGACCTGGCCTACGCGTGGCGGAAGAAGATGGTGCGGCGGTACGTGGCCGCGGCGCTGCGCGAGCTGCGCACGGCTGCGAGCTGACGCCCGCCCTGCCCGCCGTCTCAACCGGCGTCCCCTTACTCGGGATTCCCTTGTCCGTCAAGGAGATGCGCGGCCGGCCCGGGCGCCGCGGCGGACCGCGCCGCTGGCGAGATCGGGCCGTCCCGGTTATTTGCTAAGGTCTATGAGACGGTCCGCCATCGCCGCACCGTACCTTCCTGAGCGCATCGACGCCCTGCACGATATCGCCAGCAACGTGTCGTGGAGCTGGAGCCGCGATGCGCGCGCCCTGTTCCGGCTGCTCGACCGGCCGCTGTGGCACCTGACGCGCCACGACCCGCTGGAGCAGCTCCGCCGCGTGGACCCCAAGCGGCTCGCCGCCTGCGCCCGCGACATCAAGTTCCTCCAGGTCTACGACCGCGTCATCAGCGAGCACCGGGCGTGCGACACCAACCTCGGCACGTGGTTCTCGCAAGTCTACCCCGATCTCCAGGGCCGGACCGTGGCGTACTTCTGCGCCGAGTTCGGGCTCCACAACTCGGTGCCGATCTACTCCGGCGGTCTCGGCGTGCTGGCCGGCGACCACTGCAAGGCTTCGTCCGATCTCGGCGTCCCGCTGGTGGCCGTGGGGCTGCTCTACACCCAGGGCTACTTCAACCAGCGCATCCGGCTCGACGGCTGGCAGGAGGACACGGACGAGCGGTTCGACGCGCGGCTGGGGCCGCTCGAGCCGCTGATGGGACCGAAGGGCGAGCCGTGGCTGGCGGTGGTGCGCGCGTTCGGTCACCCGGTGCACGTGGGCGCGTGGCGCATGAAGGTCGGGCGCGTGTCCGTGTACCTGATGGACACCGATCTCGAGGAGAACGATCCGGCCGATCGCAGCCTCGCCGGCCGGCTGTATGCCGGCGGGCCGGAGCAGCGGCTCAAGCAGGAGTGGGTGCTCGGCGTCGCGGGCGTGCGGGTGCTGCGCGCCGTCGGCATCGATCCGGGCGTGTGGCACGCCAACGAGGGACACGCGGCCTTCATGCTGATCGAGCGGCTGCGGGAGTGCGCGACGCAGAACGTGCCGTTCGACCAGGCGATCCGGCAGGTCCGGGCGACGTCGCTGTTCACGACCCACACGCCGGTGCCCGCGGGGCACGACATCTTCTCGCACGAGCTGGTCGAGCGCTGCACCGGGCCGGTCTGGGAGGAGCTGGGCGTGAGCCGCGACGCGTTCCTGCGGCTGGGCTACCACCCCACGCGCGACCACGGGCAGTTCCACATGGCGGTGCTCTCCGGCCGGCTCTCGAGCCGGATCAACGGCGTGGCGAAGCGGCACGGCGAGGAGTCGCGCCGCATCTGGCACGACCTGTGGCCGGGCCGCAAGGCGGCCCAGGTGCCGATCGGCCACGTCACCAACGGCGTGCACCTGGCGACCTGGATGTCGCACCGGATGATGGCGCTGATGGACAACCATCTCGGGCCCGACTGGGGCAACCGGCTGGATGATCCGGCGCTGTGGGCGCAGGTGCTCACCATCGACGACCAGGTGCTGTGGTTCGTGCACTGCGAGCTGAAGAGCATCCTGATGGCGTTCATCCGCGAGCAGGCGCGGCGCCGCTGGGCGGACGAGTGGAAGGAGGCGGCGCACGTCGTCGGCGCGGGCACGCTCCTCGACCCCGACGCACTCACCATCGGGTTCGCGCGGCGGTTCGCCACCTACAAGCGGTCCACGCTCATCTTCCGGGACATCGAGCGGCTGCGGAAGATCCTGATCAATCCCTGGCGCCCGGTGCAGATCGTCTTCTCCGGCAAGGCGCACCCAGCGGACGAGGACGGGAAGAAGATGCTCCAGGAGGTGTACCAGTTCTCCCGCGACCCCCGGCTCGAGGGGCGGGTGTCGTTCCTCGAGGACTACGAGCTGCACCTGGCCCACCGGATGGTGCAGGGCGTGGACCTGTGGCTCAACCTCCCGCGCCCGCCGCTCGAGGCGTGCGGCACCAGCGGGATGAAGGCCGCGCTGAACGGCGTGCCGCAGCTCAGCACGCTCGACGGGTGGTGGTTCGAGGCCTACGACGGCCTGAACGGCTGGGCGATCAAGCCGGCGCCGGAGGGCGGCGACGGGGACGAGTGGGACGCGGAGCAGCTCTACAGCCTGCTGGAGAACGAGGTCGTGCCGCTGTTCTACGACCGCGACACGCACGGCGTGCCGAGCGGCTGGGTGGACAAGATGAAGCACGCGCTGCGCACCGTGGGCGAGCACTACACGGCGCGACGGATGGTGCAGCAGTACGTGCAGGCCTACTACGCCCCGGCGTTGCGCGCCCAGGTGGCGTCCGGTGACGATCCCCCGAGCGCCTAGCGAGGGCTCGCCGGGCGCGCCGCTCGAGCCGGCGCCTCCCGCGCGCTGGCGCGCGCCCGCGTCGCCCAACCTGGCGATCGGTGCGAGCGCCGACGAGCCGGTGGGCGTGGTGCACGTCGTGGCCGAGTACACGCCGTACGCGCACACCGGCGGCCTGGCGGACGCGGTGGCGGGCCTGACGCGGCTCCAGGCGGCCTCCGGCGTGCCGACGGCCGTGGTGCTGCCGATGCACCGCTCGGTGCGCCGCGCCGGACGCGAGCTGATCCCGGTCGGCCGTCCCTTCCCGGTCGAGGTGGGGCCGCGCGTGGAGTGGGCGCGGCTGTGGCGCGTGGCCGCGGCCCCGCGGGCGCCGCGCGTCTTCTTCATCGAGCACGACGGCTACTTCAACCGCCCGGGGCCCTACGGCGCGGGCGGGCGCGACTACCCCGACAACGGCCTGCGGTGGGCCTTCTTCGCGCAGGCGGCGCTCGTGGTGCTGCCACGACTGGCCAGCGCGCCGGTCATCGTGCACGCGCACGACTGGCACGCGGCGCTGGTGCCGGTCTACCTGCGGACCCGGTTCGCCGGCCATCCCTTCTACGACCGCGCGCGGACGGTGCTCACGGTCCACAACGCGGCCTTCCAGGGCTGGTTCCCGGAGGACCTGCTCCACGTGGTGGGCCTGCCGGCCTGGCTGTACGACTGGCGGATGATGGAGTGGTACGGGCGGGTCAACTACCTCAAGGGCGGGATGGCCTTCGCCGACTTCGTCACGACCGTCAGCCCGACGCACGCCCGCGAGCTGGTGACGCCGGAGGGGGGCTTCGGACTGCAGGACGCGTTCGCGGCGCTCGGCGACCGGCTGGTGGGGATCGTGAACGGCATCGACGTCGACAGCTGGGACCCGGCCCGGGACCCGAGCCTCACGGCCAACTACTCGCCGAACGACCTGTCGGGCAAGCGGCGCTGCAAGGCGGCGCTGCAGCGGACCTACGGCCTCCCGCAGCGCTTCAACGTGCCGCTGGTGGGGATGGCGGCGCGGCTGGTGGCCCAGAAGGGGCTCGACCTGCTGATCGACAACGCGCCGCTGTTCGCCGACGGGGCGCAGTTCGTGTTCACCGGCCGCGGCGACCAGCGCTACGAGGCGGCGCTCAGCGCGATCGCGGCGCGCTCGCACCAGCGGGTGGCGGTCCGGCTCGGCTTCAGCGACCGGAACGCGCGCCGGATCATGGCGGGGTGCGACATCTTCCTCGTGCCGTCGCTGTACGAGCCGTGCGGCCTCACGCAGATGACGGCGCAGCGCTACGGCGCGCTGCCGGTGGCACGACGGGTGGGCGGGCTGGCGGACACGATCGAGGACCGGGAGACCGGCTTCCTGTTCGACGCGTACTCGCCGACCGCGCTCGCCGAGGCGGTGGGGGCGGCCGTCGACACCTACAAGACGCCGTCGCGCTGGGCGTGGCTGGTCGAGCACGCCATCGAGCGCGACTTCAGCTGGACGCCGTCGGCGGCCGAGTACGCGGACGTGTACCGCCGCGTGCTGGCGGCCTCGCCGGTGGGGCGCTGACCGGCGCGTGGACTTCGTCCTCGCCCTCCACAGCCACGTCCCCCTGGTGCTGCGGCACGGGCGCTGGCCGCACGGCAGCGACTGGCTGTGCGAGGCGGTGCTCGATTCCTACCTGCCGCTGATCGAGAAGCTCGGGGAGCTCGCCGCGCGCGGGGTGCGCTGCCCCGTCACGGTCGGCGTCTCGCCGGTGCTGGCCGGCCAGCTGGTCGATCCCGCGTTCCCGGGCGAGTTCGACGCCTTCGTGCGCCAGCGCCTGGAGGCGTGCCGCGACGCGCGCCGGACGCTGCCGGAGACGGGCGACGGCGCCCTGCTGCCCCTGGTGGATTTCTGGGAGGCGCGGTTCCGGCGGCTCGCGGGGGTGTTCGAGGCCGAAGGACGGAACGTCGTGGCGGCGCTCGCCCGGCTGCAGGCGGCCGGGGCGCTCGAGCTCATGACCTGCGCGGCCACGCACGGCTACCTGTCGCTGCTGGGGCGCGAGGAGTCGGTGCGGCTGCAGCTGGACGTGGCGGCGGCCGAGCATCGCCGGCTGTTCGGCCGCGCCGCCGCCGGGTGCTGGCTCCCGGAGTGCGCCTACCGGTCGCGCGGGTGGTGGGCGCCGGCCGGGGCGCCGCACCCCGGACCGCGGGCGGGCACCGAGGAATTCCTCGCCGCGGCGGGCTTCCGCTACTTCTTCACCGACGCGCACCTCGCGCAGGCGGGCAGCGTCGTGGGCGGGTATGCCGAGGCTCCGGCGGAGGCCGGGCGCGCGGGTGCCGCCCGCCACGGCGGCGCCGCGCAGCGCACGCCGTATCGCGCCTACCTCGCCGGCACGGCCGGCGCGGGACGCGCCGCGGTGCTGGTGCGCGATCCCCGCTCGTCGATGCAGGTGTGGAACCGCGACATCGGCTATCCCGGCGACGGCTGGTACCTGGAGTTCCACAAGATCCGCTGGCCGGGCGGCCTGAAGCTGTGGCGCGTGAGCGCGCCCGGCTCGGACCTCGGCTCGAAGCGGCCCTACGACCCGGCGGCCGCTCTCGCCCAGACGGCGCTGCACGCGTCGCACTTCGCGTCCCTCCTGGACAGCATCGGCGCGTCCGGCGACCGCGGCGGGGACGGGCTCGTGGCCGTGCCGTTCGACACCGAGCTGTTCGGCCACTGGTGGTTCGAGGGCGTGGACTTCCTGGCGGCAGTGTACCGCAACCTCGGGAACGGCCGGGGCGTGCGGCCCGTAACGGCGTCCGAGCACCTCGACCGCCACCCGCCGGGCCGCACGGTCGAGCTGGCGGCCGGCTCGTGGGGCGCAGGCGGCGACGACGGGATGTGGCTCAACGCGAGGACGGCCTGGACCTGGCAACGGCTGTGGCCGCTGGAGGAGCGGTTCTGGGGCGTCGCCCCGCGCGCGCTGGCCGCACCCGAGACGCACCCGGTGCTCGCGCAGGCGGCGCGCGAGCTGCTCCTCGCGCAGGCCTCCGACTGGCAGTTCATCATCACCACGGGCGCGGTGAGCGACTACGCGGAGCAGCGCTTCAGCCAGCACGCCGCCGACGCGGAGCTGCTCACCGGGATCCTCGAGGACGCCGTGCGCGGCGGGGTGATTCCGGTGCAGGCGCGCCGCATCGCCGAGGAGCTGCAGCAGCGGGACACCCTGTTCCCCGACCTGCTGGCCCAGGTCGCGGGCGTGCTGGAGCGCGGCCGGGTGGGCGCGGCGGCCTGATGCCGGCGCGCGCCGTCGTCCTTCACGGGCACTACTACCAGCCGCCGCGCGAAAACCCCTGGCTCGGCTACGTCGAGGCGGAGGCGAGCGCGGCGCCGGCGCACGACTGGAACCGGCGCGTGGAGCAGGAGTGCTACCGCGCCGTCGCCGCCGCGCGGATCCCCGACGCTACGGGCCGGATCGCCCGGATCGTCAACACCCTCGAGTGGACGAGCTTCGACTTCGGGGCGACGCTGCTGGAGTGGCTGGAGACGGAAGCGCCGGACACGTACCGCGCGGTGCTGGAGGCCGACCGGCGGAGCGTTACGCGCACCGGCTTCGGCAACGCGGTCGCGGCGCCCTACCACCACGTCATCCTTCCACTCAGCACCCGCCGGGACAAGACGACCGAGGTGCGCTGGGGCATCGCGGACTTCCGCCGGCGCTTCGGCCGGGAGCCGGACGGGATGTGGCTGCCGGAGACGGCGGTGGACGAGGAGACGCTCGAGGTGGTGGCCGCGCACGGCGTCCGGTTCACGATCCTCGCGCCCCACCAGGTGAAGCGCGTGCCCGCGGGCGGCCTGCCCGGCCGGTACCGGACCCGGGGCGGGCGCGACCTCGCGCTGTTCATCTACGACGGCCCGCTGTCGCACGACCTGGCGTTCGGACGGCTGCTCGACGACGGTCTCGCGTGGGCGGCGCGCGTGATGGACGTGCGCGATCCCTCCGGCGCCGCGCCGGAGCTGGTGTCGATGGCCGCCGACGGCGAGACGTTCGGCCACCACCACAAGTTCGGCGAGATGGCGCTGGCCCGGTTCCTGGTCGAGCTCGACCGGCGGCCGGACGCCCGGGTCACCAACTACGCCGCGTTCCTGGCGCAGCACCCCGCGGTCGAGGCGGTGGAGCTGGTCGCGCCCAGCGCGTGGAGCTGCCCCCACGGCGTGGAGCGGTGGCGCTCGGACTGCGGCTGCCGGGCGGCGCCGGAGCGTGGCTGGAACCAGAAATGGCGGGCGCCGCTCCGCTCGGCGGTCGAGTGGCTGTCCGGCGAGCTGGACCGGGTGTTCGAGCGCGACGGGGCCGCCCTGCTCGGCGACGTGTGGGCGGCGCGGGACGCGTACGGCGCCGCGCGTGGCGAGGGCACCACGGGCGACCTGCTGGCAGGGCGCGCGGCGCGCCGCCTGGCGGCTGACGAGTCGCAGCGGGCGCGGGAGCTGCTGGAGATGGAGTTCCAGGCGCAGGCGATGTTCACCTCCTGCGCGTGGTTCTTCGACGACATCGGCGGCCTCGAGCCGCTGCAGCTGCTGCGCTACGCCGCCTGCGCGCTCGAGCTCGCGGGGCCGGCGGCTGGCACGCTCGCCGGCGGTTTCGCCGACCGTCTGGCGTCGGCCACGAGCAACGATCCGGCGGTGGGCGACGGGCGGAAGGTGTTCCTCGAGCGGGCGCGTCCGCGGGTGGCGCCCGCCGCGCGGGTGGCCGCCGGCTACGCCGCCCTGGCGCGGTTCGCGGCGGGCCGGGCCGCGGGCAAGGGCGGCGGCAGGCGCCTGTACGACTACGACGTAAGCGGGAAGGGCGACGCGGTGAAGGTCGTGCACCGGCGCACCGGCCGTGCGGGTGCGTTCCGCGTGGCGATCGAGACGCCGTCGGGCCGCGACGCCGGCTTCGCGGTGCGCGTGGCGCCGGCGGACGGAGGGCCGGGCGCGCCGGCGAGCTTCGGCCTCGCGGACCTCGGCGAGCGGGAACGGGACGCCGTGCGCTCCGCGATCGTGGCCGCCCTGGCGCGGCGCGCGCTCGGCGCCGAGCAGCAGGCGGAGCTGTGCGAGGGCCGGTCGGCGCTGCCGGCCGTGGCGATCCGCGGACTGCTGGCGCGGGTGGAGGCGCTCGCGTCGGACCGCTCCGCGGCGGCCGTCGGCGCCGTGCTCGACCTCCTCGACCTGCTCGCCCTGCTCGGGCGCGACCCGAGCTTCGAGGTCCAGACGGCGTTCGACCGGGTGCGCGGCGGCCTGCCGCCGGCCGAGGCGCGGAGCCTCGACGCGCTGGCCCCGCGGTTCGGGTTCGGCACGCCCGCGTGACGGAGCCGCTCCGGCTCGTCTTCGGCGCGCACATCCACCAGCCGGTGGGCAACTTCGACCACGTCTTCGAGCAGCACGTGCGTGAGGCGTACCGCCCGTTGCTCGAGCGGCTCACCTCCCGCGGGTTCGCGCCGTTCGTGCTCCACGTCTCGGGGCCGCTGCTCGAGTGGCTGGAGGCGCACGACCGCTCCTTCCTGGACCTGGTCGGCCGGCTGGTCGCCGACCGGAAGCTCGAGCTGCTGATCTCCGGCTACGACGAGCCGATCCTCGCGGCGCTGCCGCGCGAGGACCGGGTGGAGCAGATCGGCTGGATGCGCGAGGCGCTGGAGCGGCTGTTCGGGCGCGGCGCCGAGTCGGGCGGGCTGTGGCTCACCGAGCGGGTGTGGGAGCCGGACCTCGCCGCCGACTTGGTCGCGGCGGGCGTGCGCTACGCGCTGGTGGACGACCGGCACTTCCTGGTGACCGGATTCCCGCGCGCGCGGCTGCACGCGCCGTTCTGGACCGACGGCGGCGGCGCGCCCCTGGCGCTGTTCCCGATCGACGAGCGGCTGCGCTACCTCGTGCCGTTCAAGCCGCCGGCGCAGATCCTGGGCTACCTCGAGCAGCTGCGCGGTGCCGGCCACCGGCTGGCGGTGCTGGCGGACGACGGCGAGAAGTTCGGGGGCTGGCCGGGGACGGCGAGCTGGGTGTACGAGCGCGGCTGGATCGACGAGTTCCTCGAGGTCATGCTGTCCGCCGTCGGGCGCGGCGACCTCAAGCTGGTGACCTGCGCCCAGGCGCTGGCGGAGGTCCCCAGCGGCGGCCTCGCGTACCTGCCGTCGGCTTCCTACCGGGAGATGGAGCGCTGGGCGCTCCCGGCGGACGCGGCGGTACGGCTCGAGCACCTCGAGAAGGAGCTCGGCGAGCACCGGATCGCCGGCCCCGACGGCGGCCTGGTGCGGGGCACGCTGTGGCGGAACTTCCTGGTGCGCTACCCGGAGGCCAACCGCATCCACAAGAAGATGCTGGCGCTGTCGGCCCTGCGGCGCTCGCTGGAGCCGGGGCGCGGCGGCCGCAAGGAAGACCTCGCGCTGGCGCGGCGCGCGATCGGCCGCGCCCAGTGCAACGACGCCTACTGGCACGGCGTGTTCGGCGGGCTGTACCTGCCGCACCTCCGGGCGGCGCTGTGGCGCAACCTGGCCGAGGCCGAGCGGGCCCTGCGGCGCGACCAGCGGCTCACGGTGCAGCTGCTGGACTTCGACCACGACGGCCACGAGGAGATCTGGATCCACTCGGGCCGCGGCTCGGTGGTGATCGCGCCGGCGCGCGGCGGTGCGGTCGAGGAATACACGCTGTTCCAGGCGCTCACGAACTACGCAGACGTGCTCACCCGCCGCCCCGAGGCCTATCACGAGCCGAGGGACCCGCACGGGCACGGCGGCGGAGGCCAGGAGTCCGGGTCGCCGGCCTACGACGCGGACGATCGCGCCCTGTTCGTGGATCGGATCCTGCCGGCGGACCTCGCGGCGGACGCCTACGCGGCGGGCCGCTACACGCCGGCCGTGAGTTGGGCGCGCACGGCCATGCGCCTGAGGATCGAGGCCGCGACGGCGTCGGAGGTCGTGGTGGTGCTCGAGGCGCCGGAGGGGTCGCCGCCGCTCGAGAAGCGGATCCGCGTCGGAGCGGACGGGTCGCTCGCCGTGGCGTGGCGGTGGGATCCGGCCTCGGCGCCCGCCGGCGCGTGGTTCGCGCCGGAGCTGTCGCTCGCGGCGCCCCTGGACCTCGCGCTCGATCCGGCGGCGGACGCGTGGCGGTTCCCCGTCGAGACCACCGCGAAGTCGGAGCGCGGGCTCGAGCGGACGCTGCAGGGCGAGTCGGTGACGCCGCGCTGGCCGCTCGCGGCGGGCGCGGCGCGCCTCGAGCTCGGGGTGCGCACCCTCTGAGCCGGTTGTGCGCGGTGGGGCCCGCTGCTATCGTCCGGCCCATGCGACGCTCGCTCTGGCTCGCGCTGCTTCCCCTCGCCGCGGCGCCCCTGCACGCCCAGTCCGATTCGGCCCTGATCCGGCACGCGCTGCGCCTGCACCGGGCGGTGCCGATGATCGACGGGCACAACGACCTGCCCTGGAAGCTGCGCACGCGCGGCAGCGACAGCTTCGACAGCACCGACATCGGGCGGGTGGTGTTCTCCTGGGACAGCATGGACATCTCCCGGCCGCAGCCGCGGCTGGCGACGGACATCCCGCGCCTGCGCCGGGGCGGCGTGGGCGGCGTCTTCTGGTCCACCTGGGTGCCGGTGGAGCTGATCCGCGCCGACGCGGCGCGCGTGGAGCTGGAGCAGATCGACATCGTGCGCCGGATGCCGGAGCGCTACCCGAGGGTGTTCGCGCTCGCGCGCACCGCCGACGACATCCTCCGGATCCATCGCCAGGGCAGGATCGCGATCCTGATCGGGATGGAGGGCGGGCACGTCATCGAGGGCTCGCTGCCGCTCCTGCGGATGTACTACGACCTGGGCGCCCGCTACATGACGCTCACCCACTTCGCGACGCTGGCGTGGGCCGACGCGGCCGGCGACGACAGCACCCACCACGGCCTGACGCCCTTCGGCCGGGCGGTGGTGCGGGAGATGAACCGGCTCGGCATGCTGGTGGATCTCGCCCACGTCTCCGACTCGGTGATGGCGCAGGTGCTCCGCCTCAGCGCGGCGCCGGTGATCTTCTCCCACAGCTCGGCGCGCGCGCTGGCCGACGTGCCGCGCGACGTTCCCGACGCCATCCTGCGGATGCTGCCCGCGAACGGTGGCGTGGTGATGGTCAACTTCTACTGCCCGTTCGTGGACTCGGCAGCGGTGCGCTACGCGCGCGAGCAGCGCGGCGCGATCGCCCAGGCGCGGCAGCAGCTCGGCGGCGACAGCGCGGCCGTCCGGGCGGCCGTGGCGCAGTGGACGGCCGGGCATCCCGCGCCTCCCCCGCCCACGATCGCGCAGGTCGCGGACCACATCGACCACATCCGCCGCGTCGCCGGCGTCGACCACGTCGGCTACGGGAGCGATTTCGACGGCATGGACTGCGCGCCCCGGGGACTCGAGGACGTGAGCGACTTCCCGGCGCTCACGGCGGAGCTGATCCGGCGCGGCTGGCGCGACCGCGACGTCGAGAAGGTGATCGGCCTCAACGTGATCCGCGCGATGCGGCAGGCGGAGAGGGTGGCGCGGCGGCTGCAGCGGGAGGAGCCGCCCGCGACGGCCACGCTGTACGACCTCGACAGCCTGCCGCGGCCGTGAGGGCCGCGCGCGTGGGCCCGCGCGCCGCGCGGTGGCTGGTCGCGGGCCTGCTGGCGGGCTGCGCGCACCCGCAGCCGCAGCCGGTGGCGGAGCCGCTGCCGCCGGTGAACCCGACCGCGCCCGTGGTGGCGCCGCGAAGCGCCGCGGGCAGCTACGTCCTGACGACCGACCTCAAGACGACGCAACAGCCGGCGCCCCCGCCGCGCCGCAACCAGCGGCCACGGCCGGCGCCGGCTCCGCTCCTGCGCCTCGACGCGCAGGCCCTGGCGGCGCCGGATGCCACCGCGAGCTCGAGCACGCAGCTCGCGGCGACGATCAACATCCCGGGCTACACGCGCGCACCTGCGGGGCGCGCCGGCCAGGCGGCCGCCTGGTGGTCGCTGCCGGGCGACAGCGTGATCGTGCACTTCCAGACGCCCCGCGGCGACGGCCTGATGGACCTGCGCGGCACGCTCGTGGCCGATACCCTGGCCGGCGAGATCTGGTACACCAGCACGAGCGACGGCACGGT
>Ga0187779_10002291_pt1 | contig 11770 bp, 14 predicted proteins | sample 1015_Q2_SP10_10__FD_132435 | JGI IMG/M metagenome (GOLD analysis project Ga0187779, IMG submission 132435) | Tropical peat soil microbial communities from peatlands in Department of Meta, Colombia - 1015_Q2_SP10_10_MG | ecosystem: Environmental > Terrestrial > Soil > Wetlands > Peat | place... | reverse complement strand
TAGGCATCGGGATCGACCCTTTTAGGGTCCGTGTCCTCGATCCGGAGGATGTACCGGCCACCGTAGTGCCGGACATAAACGTCATTGAGCGCTGCTGCACGGGCATGGCCGATGTGGAGGGGGCCGGAAGGATTGGGCGCGAACCGCATGACCACGCCTTTTTCCGATCCCTCGAGATCCGGGAGGACGTTCTTCCGTTCGTGTTTCGCTGCAAAAATAGCCTCGTACATATCCGGCGCGAGAGTTCTGAGTTTTGCCGCCCGTTCTTCGGCAGAGAGCGCAGCAACCTCGGCAATCGCTTCTTTTGCGAGAGCCGAAACCTCTTTCGCCCGGTTCCGGAGGCCGGGGTTCGCTCCCATCACCATCCCGATAACCGCGCCCGCCTGGGGGACACCGCCGTGCTTCACCGCATTCTGGAGGGCGCACAAAAAGAGCTGTTCCCTGGGGTCCTGCCCGTCCATCCTAAAAGCTCCGGGTCACGAAGAACTCGCCGATGTCCATGAGGAGCTGCCGCTCTTTCGACGCAGGAAGGAGCGCCAGGTGCTGGTTGCTGTCGGCGACGAGTTTCCGGGCCATGTCCTTGACCTCGTCAATAACACCGGCGCGGGTGAGCTCATCGATCGCTGCCTGGATATCCTCTGCGGTGAGCTCGCGCCGGTACTTCGAGAGATCGACTCCCTTGTCCCGCGCCCTGATCATAAGGAGGGTCTGCTTGCCCTCCCGGAGATCGGATGCCTGGTCTTTCCCGCTCTTCTCGGATGGCGTGAGCAGGTCGATTATATCATCCTGGATCTGGAAGGCGACACCGGTGTTCAGCCCGAAGGTATACAGAGCCTTCACCTGCCCGGCATTCCCGCCGGCAAGGATCCCTCCAATCCCCGCAGCAGCGGCATACAGGACACCGGTCTTCTTCCGGACCATCTCGAGGTATTCAGACTCGGCAACATCGGAACGCTTCTCGAAGGACATGTCCATTTTCTGCCCTTCGCAGAGATCTGCGCAGGCCCGGGCGAGCATGGAGACCGCACGGACCCTGGCTTCTTCTGTCCCCCGGGATATACAGAGGAACTCGAACGCCCGGGCGTAAAGGAGATCACCTGCGAGGATGCCGGTCGGCATGTCCCATTTGGTGTGGACCGTCTGGACGCCCCGCCGGAGCGTGTCCTCGTCCATAATGTCGTCGTGTACGAGCGTGAACGTGTGGGTGATTTCGAGGGCGAGCGCTGCGGGCAGGATGCCTTCGGAGCTCCCGCGTTTCACCGCGTCCGCAGCCAGAAGAACCACTGCCGGCCTGAGCCGTTTGCCACCTGCAGCGAGGAGATGGGCAGCCGCCTTGTTCAGTTCGCCGGTCGTATCGACGAAATTGTGGTCGATCAGCTGATCGATCTGTTTTGCGACAACCTCCATGTACTTCACGAGTTCCGACATTTCCCCTGCCTCCTGGTTAATTGATCTTTGCTTTCTGTCCGTTTTTCAGAAGATGGACATCGCTATGGGCGGTATAACCGAGTTCCCCGGCAAAATCCGCATATTGCGCTGACGTCTTCAGCGGCCCGTGGGCGGGGACGATGTGCTGCGGGTTTAATAACTGGATAAACTCGTAATGGTCCTCCCGGTACGCATGGCCACTGACGTGGAGGTCTTCGAAAATCCTGGCACCGGTCAGGTTGAGGTGCTGTTCGACCATGTACCGCTGACCGAAGTTGAGGGGGTTGGGGATGACCTTTGCCGAGAAGATCACCTTATCACCCTTGGTGAGGAGGTATGGCGTGTCTCCGAGGGCGACGCGGGTGAGAATGGATCCCGGTTCCCCCTGGTGCCCGGTGACGATCGGCAGGAATTTTTCTTTCCCGGCCTTCATCATCCGTCGCATGGTCCGGTCGACCGTCCGGCGGTTCCCGAAGACGCTGGTGGTTTCCGGGAAGGAGACGAGCTTCATCTGCTCCGCCGTGACGGAGTACTTCTCCATCGAACGCCCGAGGAGCACCGGTTTCCTCCCGATCTCGTGGGCGCATTCCGCGATCGTCTTCACCCGCGCGATATGGGAGGAGAAGGTCGAGACGAGCATTGCGTTCTTGTCGTCTTCGTAACTCGTGATGGTGTCCCGGACAAGGTCCCTTGCGATCCGTTCGCTCGGGCACCTCCCGGGCAGGTTGATATTCGTGGTCTCGACGATGACGGCGAGCACGCCTTCCTTGCCGATCTGCCGGAGCCGGGCAAAGTCCGGGGGTTCTCCGATGATCGGGGTGCGATCGAGTTTGAAGTCGCAGGCATACACGATCGCGCCGTTGGGTGTATGGAGCACCGGGATCACCGTATCGATGATGGAGTGCTGGCTCCGGACAAACTCGAGGACAAGATTCTGCGAGAGCGTATACCTCTGCCCGGCCTTCAGGGCGAAGAGCTTGTTATTCACGCCGAATTTTTGTTCCCCCGATATCTGCTGCCGGATCAGTTCCGTGGTGTACGGGGTGGATATGATCGGCGCGTTGTACCGGTGGGCAAGTTTCGGGATTGCACCGATGTGGTCGAGGTGGCCGTGGGAGCAGACAATAGCCCGCACCGTTCCCTCGATCGTGTTCATCATCGTGTCGTCCGGGATCGCCTTGATCTTGATGAGATCAAGGGAGTGCATATTCTCGATCTCCGCATCCTCGTGGATCATCACCTGATCGAGACGGAGTCCCATGTCAAAGATGACAATTTCCTTTCCGCAGCGGACGGCGGTCATATTCCGCCCGACCTCGTCGTACCCGCCCACTGCAATTACTTCGATATCCATTGTTGTATCTCCTGGTTATGTTCTGATGTGTGTCTCGTTATAAAACACGTCCCGTTCCCTCCGGCTCACCGCCGGATTCGTGCCGGGTTGCCTTTCTCTATCATCTGCCGGGTCCTGCCCGTGATGAACACCCGCGCAGTGCGCAGGTCAGATAGTTTTTCGGATCCGGTCAGGAACATCGCTGCCGACAGTTCCCGGTGGAGCCCTCCAATCGCCTCGAAGAGGGCATCGTCACTCTTCATTGCGGGTTTCAGGAGGGGGAGTGCCATCCCGCAGAGATCTGCTCCCAGCGCGCAGGCCTTGGCGATATCGATTCCGCTCCGGATCCCGCCGGATGCAATGACCGGGCCACCGGCTGCGAGGACCTCGGTGATGCTCACCACCGTCGGGATCCCCCAGGAAGCGAACTCTTCGCCGAGCGTGGTTAACCGGCGGCTTTCGGTACTGGTGCCCTTCGCCGCACGCACGCTTTCGACTGCCGCCCAGGACGTCCCGCCCCAGCCGCCGACGTCGATCGCGCGGACCCCTGCACCCCAGCATTCCCGCGCCGTCTCGACCGATATGCCGCAGCCGGTCTCCTTGACGATGACCGGGAGGTTCTGCGACGAGCAGAGCTCACGGATTGCCCCGAGACAGCCCGAGGCGTTGTGATCCCCTTCCGGCTGGATCGCTTCCTGGAGGAAATTGAGGTGGATTGCGATTGCATCCGCCCGGATCATCTCCGCAGCACCTACCGCCCATTCGGCGCCATGTTCCCGGAGCTGGACGGCGCCGAGGTTAGCCACAAGGAATGCCGTTGGCGCCTCGTCCCTGACAACCGAAAAGGTATCGGCAAGGTTCTTGTCTTCGAGGGCAGCCCGCTGGGATCCGACTCCCATGCCGATGCCGAAGTGCTCTGCCGCCCGTGCGAGCCGGGCGTTCACTTCTTTTGTTTCCGGGTGACCGCCGGTCATTGCGGATATGAACAGGGGGGATGAGAGCGTGCGCCCGAGGAACCGCGCCCGGAGATCGATCGAGTTCATGTCGCATTCGGGCAGTGCATTATGCACGAACCGGACATCGCCGAACCCTGCGTCGCCGCTCTCGACCTCATCTTCCGCGCAGATCCTCAGGTGATCGAGCTTCCGCGACGAAGTAAACTTCCGCTTGTCCCCTTTCATCGTCCCGTTCCGTTTACGTGTGTACCGCCATGATCGGCTCCGGCCAGGAAGTCCCCGACCCGCGATACATGGAATATATCAGACCCGACACCCGCCGAAGCGAGTTCGAGCAGCTCGTTGATCTTCCCTCTCATTCCACCGGTGACATCGGTATGGTGCGAGAAGCTGATATGGAGTTTCTTCGCCGTTCCGGAATCAATCTCCGGTACAACGCGTCCCCCATCCAGCACTCCCGGTACATCGGTGGCGAGCCCGACGCGGTCGATCCTGAGGCCGACCGCGAGGTACCGGACGATCTGGTCGCCCGATACGATGCAGGCCCCGCGGGAGAGGTCCATCACCACGTCGCCGTGGATCACAGGGACCATACCCAGCGCAAGCATCCTCTCAAGATGCCGGCATTCAAATGCAATAAGCCTGCCGTTATCTGCTACCGCCGTATGAAGCGGGTGGATCCCGACCGCATCCACCATACGCTCCCTGAGGGCGCCCACGACAGCGTCGTTGAGGCCGCTGACCACGCGGTTCGTGACGAAGATCCCCTCCGTCTCTCCCGGTGACGCACCGGTATCAAGGTGGTACCGTTTCGCCTCCGGGTGCCCGCAGGAGCCGGCACCATGGACGATGACGATTCCGTCGCCTTTACGGGCCCCGGCTATGGCATCGGCGACGGTGGCGAGTGCCTCCCGGTTAACCGCGCATTCAGCGCTCTTGTCGGTGATGACGCTCCCGCCGAGCTTGAGCAGCAGCCGTTCAGACATTCTTCTCCTTCCTCGCCCCTTCGGTGTCGATGCCGGTCACGATGGCACGGGCGTCACAGGCTTTGATGGCACCGGCAACCCGGTGCTTCAGCTGCTTCGGGCAGAGGGCAACCATGCACCCGCCGCCCCCCGCCCCGGTTATCTTCGCGCCGAACGCTCCGGCGGCACGGGAAGCAAGCGTCATCCGTGAGAGCTGGGGGTGACCGACGCCGAGAACCTCGAGGAGCGCATCATTCATGTCCATGAACCTTCCGAGCTCCTTCGGATTGTTCAGGTGATGGATCGCGCTCATGCTCACCCCCTCGATGGCATTGAGGACAGGCTCGACGATCTCGGGATGCTTCCGTTTCAGTTCGGCGACCTGCTCGACCATCCGGGAGGTGCTGTGGGAGACGAGCGAGTCCCCGATCACGAGGTGAAGGTTCGTCGGCGGGAGCCTCCGCCGGGCACCGCCGGCGATGAGTACGATCCCGCCATACGTCGCAACCGTCGTGTCGGTCGGGCTCGCACGCCCTTTCTGGACTTTCTTCTCGATCCCGAAGGCAAAATCAGCTATCTCCTCGCGGGTCTTCCCGAGCGCAAATTCATCGTTGATCGCGGACAGGGTGGCTACCGTAACTGCTGCCGAAGACCCGAGGCCGGAAGAACTCGGGATCTGCGAGTTGATGTAAACGCTGCCGGTGACACCGAGCACCTCAAAACAGCTGTCGATGTACGGGGATTTTGCGCGGACCGGCCGTTTGGTCTGCCGGACGGTTACGTACACCCGGGGCTTGATCGCCATTGCTATCCCCGGTTTGCCATACACGACCGCATGTTCGCCGAACAGGAAGACCTTGCCCGGCGCACTCCACGTTGCCAACCTATATCACCGAAATGGCCGCGTACCCCACGACCTCACGACGGTCTCCCGTCACGTCCCCGCTGGTAGCGTACTGGATGAGCCGCGATGTCTTTGCACCCATCTTTTCGCACGCAACCACCATGGCTGCTATCGGCCCGTACCCGCAGGCCGTTACGTCGCGTTCACCGATCCGCCGGTAAAACTCATCGATGTCCAGTTTTACCAGGGATTCGATCGCGTAAATGTCATTGGTCCTTGCCGTCTCGTGCCGGACGTAGTGCGAGAAATCGCTCGATGCCACGATGCGGACATCCCGCTTTGTCCTGTTCACGGCAGAGACGATCTTTTCCGCAAGCATCCGGGCGCTCGCCAGATCCTGCTCCCCCATCAGCACCGGTGCGAGCTTCGCGCCGGGGAACCGGTACCGGATAAACGGGACCTGTACTTCGATGGAGTGCTCGTTCTGGTGCGATGCTTCATCGACTTCGATCCCGAGCGCTTCGACAAACTCCGGATCGTTCTCGACCACCCCTATCGGGGTCTCCCAGGGGATCTGGGAGACGCTGGTGAGATACCCGCGGTGGGAGGGACCTATGACCACGAACGTGCCCGAAAACGCGGGGGAGATCGCGGAGAATGCACTCGCCGCAACCTCGCCGGAATAGACATAACCTGCATGGGGGGACACAATACCGAGCGAATTGCCGGTAACCTTCGACTCCCCGAACCATTTCGCGAGGAGTTGTCCGAGATGCGCGGGATCTCCCGGATAGAACATCCCGGCCACGGCGCATGCACGTGTCTTCATCGAATCAACCCTCTGGTCGTCCCCTTATATCTAACGATCGGTCACCAAAATGAGGGGGTGCCAAAATTTAGAATTCCGTCTCAAAGTCCTCGGGGGTAAGCGCCGTCGAGATGCCGCGGAGACGGAGCATCTCCCGGGTCAGCAGGAAGTAGATCATCGAGAGCGCCTTCCTGCCCTTGTTGTTGGTCGGGATGACGAGATCGACAAACTTGGTCATGTTGTTGGTATCGCAGAGCGCGACGACCGGGATCCCGCACTGGACCGCCTCGTTGATGACCTGGGCATCGCCTATGGGGTCGGTAACGACGATCACTTCGGGCTCGATGTACCCGTCAAGGACCGGGTTGGTGAGGAGGCCCGGGATGAACCTGCCCGTTGCCGACATCGCGCCGATGGTCTCGGCGAACTTTCGCGCCGGGTACTGGCCGTACTGCCGTGAGGTGACGACAAGGATGTTCGGGGCCTCGTACTGGTTTAAGAATTTGGCGGAGGTCTTGATCCTCGCGTCGGTCTCGCGGATATCGAGGATATACAGCCCGTCTCCGCGGACGCGGTAGATGAACTTCTTCATGTCCTCGCTCTTCTGCTGGGTGCCGATGTGGACCCCTGCCGCAAGATATTCCTCTACGGGGATGAGCGGTTCTTTTAATTCGATTTCCATCTCGTTCATGGTGGTCATATCTGTTCCTCTATGCGTATCAGTTCGTTCAGTTTTGCAATGCGTTCTCCACCAACCACACCGCATTTTAAGAAAATGCAGGAGAATGCAGTTGCGAGGTGCGCGATCGTGGAATCCGTGGTCTCCCCGCTGCGGTGGCTCATCACCGTATCGAGGCCGTGAGTGTGGGCGAGGCGGACAGCTTCGAAGGTATCAGTCAGGGTGCCCACCTGGTTGGGCTTGATCAGGACATAGTTCGCGGAGTCCTTCTCGATACCCTGCAGGATCCGTTCGACCTGCGTGACAAAGATATCGTCCCCGCAGACAAGGCACCGGTTCCCGATCTGGCTGTTCAGGTCAGCAAAGCCGTCGAAATCGTCCTCGTGCATGGGGTCTTCGACATAGACGAGGTTGTACTTGTCGACCAGTTCGGCGATGTACCCTACCTGGTCCTCGGTCGAGCGGACGCGGTCGCGGTACTTGTACCCGCTCCCGTCCCACATCTGGCTCGACGCAACGTCGATACCCATATCGACCGTGATGTTCAGTTCGTCGGCGACCATGCCGGTCGCCTCGGCAATGAGCTCAAATGCGAGGGCATCGTCGATCTGCGGCGCCCATGCACCCTCATCACCCTTGCCGGCGGCAATCCCGCGCTTCTTGAGAAGCTCCTTGACATTCCGGTGGACCGCTGCATTCGCAAAGACGGCTTCATCCACGGTTGCAGCGTCGCCGGGCACTACGAGGAATTCCTGGATCTCCGTCGCATTTGCCGCGTGCGCCCCTCCGCCGATCACATTCCCGAGCGGGAGAGGCATCTCTTTTGCAAATGCCCCGCCGAGGTATCGGAAGAGCGGGATGCCCAGGGATGATGCGGCGGCCTTCGCGTTTGCCAGGGAAAGCGCAACCGCAATATTCGCGCCTATCCCGGAAAAGTTGGGGGTGCTGTCGATGTCCCGGAGCTGGTCATCGAAACTCTCCTGGTCCGTTACGTCCATCCCGATGAGGGCGGGGATCACGTTCTGCAATGCGTTCTCCACAGCCTCCTTCGGGGGCATTACCTTCGCCTCGAGCGAGCCGGTGCTGGCCCCGCTCGGGGCAGCGGACCTGCCAAAGCCGTTCTGGGTATAGATATCGGCCTCGACCGTGGGGTTGCCCCTGCTGTCGAGAATGGTCCGCAGCTCGATTACTTCGATGATCGTCATCGTCCTCTACTTCCTCTTTACCGTAATGGGGATGGTGTGGCTGTTGAATTCCTCGATGGCGATCTCAAGCGGATCGATCCGTGTCGTGGTGATAAGTAACGGAGCACCCATTGATATCTGCAGAGCCCTTGCTCCAATGATCCTCGCCCGTTCGTACCGGGTGTACGTTTGCGTCTGCATCGTAATTTTTCCTCGTGAATAATGGTCTTCAGGTTTTCATGCCTTGAAAATATGGGGTCGCTGAGATTCGAACTCAGGTCACTGCGTCCCGAACGCAATAGGATGGTCCAGGCTACCCTACGACCCCGCGGTCATCATGATGTCGTAATCTACTGGTAGGGATTGAGCTCATCGATGATCTCTTTGTGAGTCAGGAGCATGCGCCTGCAGCAGTACCGGGAAATTTTGAGATCGTCGAGGATCTTTTTGGGATCCTCGCCTTTATCCCGGCGTGCCTTGAACTCATCCCATGCTGTGGAGACTGGTTTTCCACAGGTGAAACATCGTACGGGTATCAAGATTTTTACCTCTCATCATATCTTTTGGCTTACCGATAAGACTTTTGGAACTTCTTGCGGGCGCCGCGGCCGTGGGGTTTCTTGGTCTCTTTCTGGCGCGAGTCGTTGACCAGGAGCGTCCGGTCGTAGGTGAGATAGATGTCCTTGATCTGGGGATCGTTGTGCCAGAGGAGGATGCCACGGGCGAGCGCGGTCCTGACCGCTTCTGCCTGGCCCATGACTCCACCGCCGGCGACATCGATGGTAACGTCGACGCCGTGAACTCCGTTCGGGTACAGGAGGATCGGCTCGGAGATCTTCATCCGGGTTACATCGCTCCCGTACTGTTCGAGCGGCACGGAATTTACCCGGATCACGCCTTTGCCCGCCTTGAGGGTCGCACGCGCAATCGCCGTCTTGCGTTTTCCGCTTGTGTTGATGATCTTAACCATTGTGGCCACCTTAGAATTTCGCTCCGAGGAACGTGCTTACCGCCCCGAGAGTTATGTGGTTCGGGTTGTTCAGCCGGTTCATGTGCGCTTCTTCCAGGACTTCCATCTCTTTTCCGACAAACTCGGCCGGGACACCGACATAGCACTTGATGCGTTTCATGGCTTCGACGCCGCGGGGACGCTTGTACGGGAGCATGCCGCGGATCGTCCGCTTCATGAGGTGGTCGGGCCTGCGGGGAACAAAAGGACCCCAGTGGCTGCCGGACGCACCGCGTTCCCGCTTGTGCCGGTAGTTCGCAAGCACCCGGGCGCGGCTGCCGGAGATGATCGCTTTTTCTGCGTTGACGATCGCGATCTCTTCGCCGGAAAGCCCGCGCTGTGCGACGAGGCTTGCAAGGCGGCCGAGAAGGAGGCCGTCACCGTTGATAATGGTCACCATTTCTCAATTCACCTCAGGATCCGGACACCGCTTCCCTTGGGGTTGTCCTGCAGGAGCTGTTCGATGGTCATGCACTGGCCCTTGGCGTCTGCAATCTTACTTGTCGCGGAAGCCGAGAAATTCAGTGCCGCTACCTTCACGGACTGTTCCAGGACACCGCTTCCCAGCACCTTGCCGGGGACGATGATCGTCTCGCCCTTCTGGGCGTAGCGGTTGATCTTGGACAGGTTGACCTCCGCGTAGTTCCGGTTCGGGGTCTCGAGCCGGCTTGCGATCTCGCGCCAGATCTTCGCCTCATTCTCCCTTGACGTGTTCTTGAGGAGCATAATGAGGCTCGTGAGACGGGGGTTCGTCTTTTCCACGGTTCTTGTCATTTCTTTTCATCCCCTGATATTTCGCCTAACTGTTTCTCCAGTTCGTCTGCCTGATCCCTGATATGGTGCAGAGCACGGTTCATTATCTCTTTTGCCGGCATCGATCCATCGCTCTCGACCACGAAGATAAACCGGTCGGGTTCAGCGGTGATCCGGATTGCCGGCTCTTCCCCGATGCCGCTCGAGAGGCACGCCCGTTCGCAGAGCTTGCACATCGAGCAGTCGGACAGTTTGCCTCCCACTACCTGGACTTTCTTCCCTTTGGCTTCGAGAACGCCCCGTGGGCATTCCTCGACACACATGCCGCATGCATCGCAGACATCGCTGATGGCAATGGCCGGATGATTTTTGTACCCGCAGACAAGGGTCGCCTGCCACTTGGCATGGACCTTGCCGGTGCTGAGGACTGCTTTTGCCTCGAGAACGAGCTTCTGCCCTTTCGTGAGCTTCACGATGGGGATATTCTCGTGCACCGGTGTCGCCTTCGGGTCCTGCGGGATGAGGTCGCTCGACATCACCGTTTTCGGGCCTTCGACACTGAGGGTGAAGGTCACTGTGCAGGCCGGGCATCCCGCCCCGCCGCATTCACAGGCCTCGGTTGTCTTGTAGCTCGTAAGGTCGGTCCTGATGGGAATGAGCCCGAGCCGGTGTGCCAGCATCTCGTCGAAGAGAGCGCTCGTGTTGTCGTAGATGCGGACGTCTTCGATGGCGAGCGTCGGCACTTCGCCGATCATCGCACGCCGGAAACTGTTGGCAAAGGCCGGAGTGGCTCCTGAGAGAGTGAAGCGTGCAAGGGATTCGTCCAGACTGGCGAAAACGATCTCCATCACACTCTCCTTCCACGGCGCCCGCCTTTCGGCCGGCACGAATCGTGGGGAATAGGGGTGACATCTTCGATACGGCCGATGCGCATGCCGGCACGTGCGAGTGCACGGATGGCTGCCTGGGCGCCGGGACCGGGACTCCGCTGCTTACCCTGGCCGGGGGCGCGGACCTTGACGTGGACTCCGACGATGCCCTTCTCACGGGCGACCTGCGCGACGTTTGTGGCCATCTGCATTGCTGCATAGGGCGAGCTCTCGTTCCGGTCCTGCTTGACGACCATCCCGCCGCTCGACTTGGTGACGGTCTCCGCACCGGAGAGGTCGGTTACGGTGATGATAGTGTTGTTGAACGATGCAAAAATATGCGCAACGCCCCACTTTTCCTTCTCGTTTGCTGCCATTATCTTCCTCTCCTCTCATAGCCCATGCTTGGTGCAGCCTTCGGCACGGAAGCCGGCTTTGCGATCCGTTCCTTTTCGGGGTGGGAATCCGCAACAAACGGCGACTTGCCATAATAGGAGATCTGGCCCTCCTCTGCACGGGTGACACGGTAGCCGGGGATGCTCGTGCGCCTGCCATTGACCGCGATGTGGCCGTGGGTGATCATCTGCCGGGCCTGTTTCGGCGATCGGGCAAGACCCTTGCGGTAGACAAGGGACTGGAGCCGGCGTTCGAGCTGGGCCTGGACCTTCAGCGAGAGGACATCGTCGATATCCGCATCGGCTCCAAGGAGACCGAGCCGCTGCATCGAGGTGATGAGCTCGGCCTTCTTCGCTTCGAAAACGGCTGAATCGGCACTGCTCGACATGATCGCGAGGAGCTCACGTGCGCCTTTCCGGTACTTGCGGAGGATGCTCTGGGCTTTCCAGACCTCACGCTTGTTGCGCAGGCCGTACTCGATGACGAGCCGGGTCTCATCCTCGATCCTCGTCTTTTCGAAGGGGCGCTTGGGGGTCTGGTAGGACT
>Ga0187779_10002288_pt1 | contig 11777 bp, 5 predicted proteins | sample 1015_Q2_SP10_10__FD_132435 | JGI IMG/M metagenome (GOLD analysis project Ga0187779, IMG submission 132435) | Tropical peat soil microbial communities from peatlands in Department of Meta, Colombia - 1015_Q2_SP10_10_MG | ecosystem: Environmental > Terrestrial > Soil > Wetlands > Peat | place... | reverse complement strand
TAAACATATCGCTCCTCGTTTGGCTCATCTTCCACGTCCCCAAGTTTTATCCCTCATCCAAGGTCTCTTAGAAACAGATGGCAATGTTTCTCGTGATAAGGAAATCACATTTACGAATACATCACAGTTTCTTATCGAAGGACTTCGATATCAATTACTCCGTCTTGGAATTCCAACTGCTGGAGTGTTGAGAGTGCGCACAAATGCCCATAAAGGAAAGCGTTCCGATGGATCCATCGCTGACTTTAAAGGCAACACGAGAAGTTATGATCTGCGCATTCCTGCTACAGAGGAGATTGCAAAACTCGTCGGATGCAAGCCTGTCTCAAAACGAAATTGGCTAACAGTCAATGATTGGATTTTTACTCGCATCAAGAAAATCGAACCTACTCCTATCGCCCCTTCTGTGATCGATCTTAAAGTAGATGGAGATGAATCCTATATGACGACTAGTGCTCTTGTTCATAATGGGGGCAAGAGAAAGGGGGCCATGTGCGCTTATCTAGAGACATGGCATCTGGATATCGAAGACTTTTTGGAACTCCGAAAAAATACGGGAGATGAGCGAAGACGTACTCATGATATGAACACGGCTAACTGGATTCCCGATCTCTTCATGAAGCGTGTGGAAGAAAACGGCATGTGGACTCTTTTTAGTCCCAATGATGTCCCTGATCTCCATCATATTTATGGCTTACAATTTGAGAAGAAGTACCTCGAATATGAAAAGATGGTCGAAGAGGGAAAAATCAAACTCTTCAAGAAGGTAGAAGCGCTCCAGCTCTGGCGAAAAATGCTCGGCATGCTCTTCGAAACAGGTCACCCCTGGATTACTTTCAAAGACCCATCCAATGTTCGCTCTCCACAAGATCATGCAGGTATCGTTCATAGCTCCAACCTGTGTACAGAAATCCTTCTCAACACCTCCGAAGATGAGACTGCCGTTTGTAACTTAGGTTCTGTCAATCTGCCCGCTCATATGGGCAAAGAGGGTCTCGACGAGAAGAAGTTAGGTCAGACGATCAGCACGGCGATTCGCATGCTCGATAACGTGATCGATATCAACTTCTACCCTACAGATGCCTCTAAAAACTCCAACATCCGGCATAGGCCCATCGGACTTGGCGTCATGGGATTCCAAGACGCGCTCTACATGCAAAATATCAGCTATGCGAGCTTTGACGCAGTCAAGTTTGCTGATTATAGCATGGAACTTGTCTCCTATTATGCGATCCTATCTTCGAGTGAACTGGCGAAAGAAAGAGGCAGCTACTCGACCTTTAAAGGGTCTAAGTGGGATCGGGGACTTCTTCCGATCGATACGATACCGCTGCTCGAAAAAGAGAGAGGTGGATTTCTCGATGTCGACAGCTCTCGACGTCTCGACTGGACACCCGTACGCGAGTCGATCAAAAAACATGGTATGCGCAACAGCAATACGATGGCGATTGCACCGACTGCGACGATTGCCAATATCACAGGTATCACACAGTCAATTGAACCGACTTACAAACATCTCTACGTCAAATCTAATCTCTCCGGTGAATTTACCATTCCCAATGTTTACCTCGTCCAAAAACTCAAAGAGCTGGGACTTTGGGATGCTCAAATGCTCGATGATTTAAAATATTTTGATGGATCGATCAAAGAGATCGATCGTATTCCTGCAGATGTGAAACAAACTTTTTTAACTGCTTTTGAAATCGATCCTGATTGGATGATCGAATGCGCAAGCCGTCGCCAAAAATGGATCGATATGGGACAATCACTTAACCTTTATCTTGCAGAGCCAAGTGGTAAAAAATTACATCAGATGTACTTTTTTGCCTGGAAAAAAGGTTTAAAAACGACCTACTATTTGAGAACGCTTGCCGCGACACAAATAGAAAAATCGACCACAGATATCAATGCACGAGGTCTTCAGCCACGCTGGATGAAGAGCAAATCGGCATCGAGCAACATCCGCATCGAGCGCGATGAAAGTAAACCTCTTCCAAAGGCATGCAACTTGGAAGAAGGCTGTGAAAGCTGTCAATAATCTAACACGTACCGAAATCTAACACGTACCGAGGTAGTATGAATAATAATCTCAAAGAAGGCTTTAAAAAACGTGTCAACGTCGACGATAAAAGATTGATCAACTGCAACGCGGTAGATGTTAATCAACTGATGCCCCTCAAGTATAAATGGGCTTGGGAACACTATCTCAATGGGTGCGCCAACCATTGGATGCCTACCGAAGTACCTATGGGTAAAGATATCGAACTTTGGAAATCCAATCTCTTGAGCGAAGACGAAAGACGCGTGATCATGCGCAATCTTGGTTTTTTTAGTACGGCAGAGAGCTTGGTCGGAAATAATATCGTCTTAGCTATCTTTAAATATGTCACCAACCCCGAGGCGCGCCAATATCTGCTGCGACAGACCTTCGAAGAAGCGATCCACACGCACACCTTTCACTACATCGTCGAGTCTCTCTCTTTAGATCAGGGAGAGGTCTTTAACATGTATAATGAGATTAACTCTATCCATGACAAAGATAAGTTCGAGATGCAGCTCACCTCCGATATGCTCGACCCCAATTTCTCGACCGGCACACTCTCAGGCGCCCAAAAATTTCTCGAAAATCTGATCGGGTTTTACATCATCATGGAAGGCATCTTTTTCTATAGTGGCTTTGCCATGATCCTCTCCTTCCTTCGTCAAAATAAGATGACAGGCATCGGAGAGCAGTTTCAGTATATTTTGCGCGATGAAACCGTGCACCTCAACTTCGGCATCGATCTCATCAATGGGATCAAAGAAGAAAATCCCGATCTGTGGACGCCTTCTTTCCAAAAGCATATCAATGAGCAGATCAAACAAGCAGTCGAACTCGAATACCTCTATGCCGCCGACTGCCTGCCACGAGGTATCCTCGGCCTCACAGCGCCGATGTTTCGTGAATATGTGCAATATATTGCGGACCGCCGCCTCGAGCGCATCGGCCTCAAACCCATCTATCGCTCACGCAACCCCTTCCCCTGGATGAGCGAAACGATCGATCTCGTCAAAGAGAAAAACTTCTTCGAAACGAGAGTGACCGAATACCAATCTTCTTCCAACCTCACTTGGACATGAACTTTCTCTTTCTCTCACCTTAGAGGGTGTTGTAAAAATTGCTATGTTGTGTCCCCAGGGAATCGAAAAAATCGGGAGCTCTTCTAATTGTCGCACAGACTGTGCGACTTTTTCGTAAGCCAAATATAGCGCAGGGCATAAGGAATCTATTCCTTAAAAATTTTTATTTTATGAGAAGCTCTAATCAAATAATCTAAAGTTCCACCTTAGATTATCTAAAGTTCAACTTTAGATTTTTCCCCAGATACACGCTTGTTTTAAATAGAGGTTTTCATAGATAATATCAGACTCTTAAACCTGATTTTGATCATTTTATGAATTTAATGAGGGTTAGAACAATGAGATTTCTCATCTTCTTGGTTTTTGCAACAATACAGGCTGTTACGCAAAATATTTCTTTAAATGGAACAGAATCGCAATTTAAAGACGATATTTTTGAGAGTGCTTTTGAAACCAAAGAGTTTGTGTTTGATGACGTATTAGCGATAAGTCCAGATGGACAAATGCTCGCTTATAGTGTCAGAAAAAAGCCTCCTGAACAAGATTTAAACTCAAGACACTTGCCGAATGGAATTCCTACTAGCGTAGCGGGAAGTCGCATTTATTTATCACGATCGGATGGAACTGAAAATAGAGAAATTCTTACGCCGCAAGGAAACTGTTGGAGTCCTATATGGTCTCCGGATGGGCAAAAAATTGCTTTTTATTCCGATGTTGATGGCTCGCCAAACATTTGGATCTATGAACTTTTGACCAATCAATCTAGAAAAATTTGTTCTCTACCTATCAAAACTCACATTTATTCACTTGATGATGCGCGATGGAGCCCAGATAGTAAAAGTATTTATGTTCCTATAGTTCCTTTGAACGACAGTAAGCAAAATAAATTTGAATCACCTCTTCTGACAGCACAAAATACGTCTTCTGAAGAGATAAAAGTTTTTTCTAGCAAGGAGAACGAAACACAAATCGATAAACCTGATAGAAAGAATGATGAAACATTCTCAATGCAGGCATTTAACTCTACATTGATGGCAGTACAGATAGATACAGGTATGAGTGATGTTATAGTGACTGCTGAGTCTGATCCTCCTCCCGGCTTTTTCACTCTTTCCCCATCTGGTAATTGGCTCAGTTATCTCTCCGTTCCGACATTAATCGATCATCCACCCTATTCAAGTCAGGATCTTGTCATCATACGTTCTGATGGGACAGATCCATTACAAGTAATTGATAAAGCGATAGTGGTTTCAGATAATTGTTATTTATGGCATCCCTTTCTTGACCTCATCGTCTATGTTAAAGATAAGCGTCTTTATTTGCTAAAATGTGATAGTCAAGGACCTTCCGCACCTGAGCTGCTTTATGAGGAGCTGGATACGGATTTCATTCCACAACCTCTTTTATTTACTCGAGATGGAAAATCTATTGTAGTAGGAGGATATCCGATCTGGGATAGTTATAGAGAAAAACCTCAAAGTATTTTAGTGCTCCCTTTAGATAAAGGCATTCCCGCGCGCAGTATTCATCTTGAAAATAATTGGAATTACATTGGAATCCTTAAAGCTAATGAAACGCAAATTTGGCAACCTGAAAATGAGACAGTCACGCTTTATTTAGAAAAAAAGACTACCGGAGAAACTTGCATTGTCCGGTACGATTTGAAAGACTTGCAACCCCGCGTGTTATGGAGCGGAATGGCAAGAATGAGTAACTTTATCTGTAGTAATGATCATCGACAGATTTTTTTCACATATGAAGATTTATCTACTCCTCCGAATATATATCGCGCCAATCATGATTTTTCTATTTTAGAGCGTATTTCAAATATCGAACCTGATAAGGACCTATTTGCACTTTCCACAAAAGAATTTTTCGAATCCACTGTACCGCTTTATAACGGAGAGCTAAAAAAGGTGCGCACTGCTGTTATTCTTCCCAAAGGAGCAAAATGTGGAGATCGATTACCAGGAATCGTATTATTTTATCCAGGGGCAAATGTTTCACGAAGAGTAAGAGCCTTTAACGCTGGGTCTTTAGTTACCATTCCTAATTGTTTATTTTTAGAAAAGGGATATGCATTAATTCTGCCCGACATTCCTTTAGGCCCCGAAGGGAAGCCAGGAAATCCTCTACAGGAAATTGTCGATGTATTACTTCCTCAAATTTACCGTGCAGCTGATCTGGGATTTGTAGACATACAACGATTAGGGATAATCGGACAATCCTACGGTGGATATGGAACCGCCGCTGTCATCAGCCAAACAAATCTTTTTAGAAGTGCTGTTGCTGTCGCAGGAATGTATGATTTGGTTGGAAATTATGGATTTTTAGACAAATATAATAGTTTCTTTAATACCCTTTGGTCAGAAAACGGTCAGGGAAGAATGGGACAGCCTCCCTGGAATAATCTTTTTCGTTACATCGAAAACTCACCCTATTATTTAGCAGATAAAATGCACACTCCTCTTTTGATGATTCACGGAGAGCAAGATGAAACTTGTAACGTTCAAGAAGCTGGGAAACTGTTTACAGCATTAAAACGATTAAATCGCGAGGTGGAGCTTGCCATCTACCCTGGAGATGGACATGTGATCGATAATTGGAAACGCTCTCATGCTGTCGATGCATCCAAACGGATTTTACAATTTTTTGATGATCATCTAAAACCCATGAACCTATCCGAAGATTAGAATTAACATTCTCGAAGTTCAGCCCTTTAGGATAAAGGGGGCGTCGATGAAGCCTGGGGAGAAGAAGGTGGCTACTTTTTTTCCGTCTACTGTTTGTGTGAAGATGATGTAGCATTTGTATTGGTTCAGGGGGAACTGTTGGCATTGGAGTTCGTAAGTTTCTGCTTGGAGGTGAGACAGTTCACCTTCGAAGCTGGCGAATTTGAAAAGCAGTTTGTTCCCATCTTGATTTAGAGTGCATGATAGTGAACCGTAAATGGGGCTTTCATAGATTCCGACAAAAGAAATGGGCTCTGGGTATCGAAGGATGCCATGGCCTAATCGAGCATTGACTAGCTGGTGAAATTTTGTCTCATCCTCTTCTTTTATCTTCTGCTTGACTCTTTTATAATAGCCATTCCAATCTTCCTGGGTATCTTCGAGAAGAATGTCGAAGAGGGTTTGCTTGAGCGAGAATAGAAGATAGGTCTTTTCGCAATTTGTAAGAAGGATAATACCAAGATCTTTTTCAGGGATCATCGTCACGAGCGAGCTCATTCCATCGACAGCTCCCAAGTGTTCGACGACTTTAAGTCCCCGATCATTGGAGATCCACCAGCCTAAACCATAGGAAAGGGTATCGCCTCTTGGCATATAAAGTCGTTGCCAGGTGGTAGGATTATCCAAAGTTATCTGCGGAGATTGCATCTCTTCGAATAAAGTAGAAGAAAGAAGCGTTTTTTTCTTTATTTTACCGGAAGCGAGTTGAAATTGAACCCACTGAATCATCTCCAATAGATTGGAATTGATGGAGCCGGCAGGCCCAATAGGATCAATATTGCGCCAAGGGATAACCTTTAATTCTCCATTGATAAGAGCGTGTGGTGATGCTACATTTGAAAAGACCTCTAGGCTTTTCAAAGAAGTGGAGGTTTCAAACATACTCAAAGGGATAAAGATCCTATCTCGTAAAAAATCATCCCAGCTCTTATGGGTCACTTGAGGGATGATTTGCCCAGCGACGAGGTACATTAAGTTATTATAACAGAGTCGAGAGCGCGGAGTATAAGTTGGCGAAACATATTTAAGGCGAAGCAAGATCTCATCGCGACTTAAAGAGGTACCATACCAGATCAGTTCATGACTCTCAAATCCCGATCGATGGCAAAGAAGGTCTCTCAGCGTGATCTCTGAAAGAGGAAATTGAGGTAAATACTTGATGACGCGATCATCCCATGAAATCTTTTTTTCATCGACGAGCATCGCTATTGCCGTCGCAGTAAAAGCTTTTGTGCACGACCCTATTGCGAACAGCGTTCTTGTGTCTACGGCATCTTTTGAGCCTGTTTTGCGTACCCCATACCCACTCGCATGGACCACCTTACCATCTTTGATAACAGCGATCGCGCACCCAGGCACTTTCCACTCCTCCATTGCCTGCAAGATTTGAGCATCGATAGGAAGAGCGTCTACATTTAAACAAAATAGGAAGAGGCATGCGATAATAATTTTTTTCATAAAAATAGAAAGAATGAGTTTCCCTATTTTTATTGGAAAAAAAGAGTTTTTTCAATAAAATTATTCGCTATGTCTTTGAATATCGTCGGTAATCGTTACAAGAATTTCATCGTTAAAAAAGTCGTTCCGATAGAAGAGTTAAAATGCACACTCAAAGAGCTCGAGCATATACCCTCCAAAGCTCAAATCATGCATATTGAAAACGATGATCCTGAGAATCTGTTTTGTCTCTCATTTCAAACACTGCCTCAATCCTCAAATGGTGCAGCTCACGTCCTAGAACATACTGTTCTTTGTGGGTCAGAAAAATTTCCTGTCAAAGACCCCTTCTTTGCCATGCGAAGGCGTAGCCTCAACACCTTCATGAATGCGATGACAGGCTCAGACTTCACCTGTTACCCGGCAGCTTCTCAGATGGAGAAAGATTTTTATAATCTTTTAGAGGTATATATCGACGCGGTATTTCATCCGGAGCTCAAAAAAATGAGCTTCTTACAGGAAGGTGTGCGTCTAGAATTTAAAACAGCTGACGATCCCCAAACACCTCTAGAATACAAAGGGATCGTATATAACGAAATGAAAGGGAGTACTGCTTCTCCTGATAGCCGTCTCTGGCACGGGATGATGGCAAGGCTTCTTCCCGACACTCCTTACGCTTTCTCATCTGGGGGCGATCCTAAAGTTATCCCTCAACTTACCTATGAAGAGTTAAAAGCTTTTCATGAGACATACTATCATCCAAGCCGCTGTCTTTTCTTTTTCTATGGCAATTTTCCATTAGAAAAACATCTCGATTTTATTTCGGAAAAGATTCTTAAAAACACAAAAGCTACCCCTTCTCTTCCCTTAATCCCAAGGCAAAAACGTTTTAATGAGCCGAGAGAAGACCTTATAAGCTTCCCGGTGCTAGAAGAACAGGAGAATAAAGCCATGGTGGCTTGGGGATATCTCACTGTACCCACTACTCATCAAGAAGAGTTACTCGCTTTGAGTGTTCTCGACGCCGTACTGATGGATACCGATGCCTCTCTTTTACGTCATGCTCTTTTAAGCTCAGGACTTACCATCCAAGCAGATGCCTACATGGATAGCGACATGAACGAGGTACCCTATCTTATCGTTTGTAAAGGCTGTGAATTAGCTAATGTGGATCCCTTGGAAAAAGTTATCGAAAAAACTCTTGGTGAGATCGTTGAAAAAGGCATTCCCTCCTCTCTTATCGAAGCAGCGATCCATCAACTAGAGATCACTGGCACAGAAATTACAGGAGATCACGCCCCTTTTGGCCTTACTCTTTTCATGCGGGCAGGGCTCTCAAAACAGCATGGATCTTTTCCAGAAAATGCGCTCAAGCTCCATTCTCTCTTTGAAGGTCTTCGCCAAAGAGTGAAAGACCCTAAATATCTACCTGGCATTTTAAATAAATATCTTTTCTCAAATCCCCATCGAGTTCGGCTTCTTTTAAAACCTGACCCTGACCTTGCCTCAAAAGAGTTAGAACACGAAAAAAACATTCTCGCTGACATCAAGGCAAGCCTATCAAAAGAAAAAGCGGTAGAACTCGTCAAAGAGGCAAATAGGCTAAGCACATATCAGAAAGAGATCGAACATCAATCTCTCGATTGCCTGCCCAAAGTTGATTTAAAAGACATACCGCGAAAAGTGAGAGAGTTTCCTCTGGAACAGAAAGATCTTCATTCTTTCACTGTTTTTCATCATCCCTGCTTTACCAATCAGATCGTCTACGCCGACCTCATTTTTGATTTACCAAAACTTGGAGCTGAAGAGCTTCTCTATATTCCCCTCTTTTCTTTCTTACTTACTGAAATCGGTGCTGCAGATAGAGACTGGGTCCATAATCTTGAAGCCACCTATGCTCACACCGGAGGATTTAGCGCCTCTCCCTCTCTCCATCTCCATATTTTAAATCCTCATTTGGCAAAGCCTACTTTCTCTCTTCGAGGAAAAGCTTTGCATCGCAATATGGATAAACTGTTTTTATATCTGCAGCAAATCGTGGAAAGCCCGCGATTTGACGATAAAAAGAGGATAAAAGAACTCATTTTGCAAGTGCATAATAATTTAGAAAATAGGCTCACTCGAAATGCGATTCGTTATGCGATAAGTCTCTCTTTAAAGAATTTTGGCATGGGACCTTTTATCCAAAACCTCTGGGGAGGACTTGACTATTACTACATGATCCGAGACTTAAGCCAAGATATCGACGAAAAACTCCCAGCTGTTTTAAGGACTCTAGAAACGCTTAAAGAAAAGCTTCTCTTACTCAAAAATCCTCATCTCGTCCTCTCTTGCGACGAACGCTCTTTTTTAAATCTCGATAAAGAGAACTATTTCGACTTAAAAGAATTGCCAGGAAAAAGTTTTATCCCATGGGAAAATCACACGCCTTCTGAAAAGATCTCCTCGCAGGGGCGACCTATTTCTTCTTCCGTCGCCTTTACAAGTATGGGATTTAAAACCATTGAAGCGACTCATGCCGATTCTCCCGCGCTGAGCATTGCCCCTTATCTCATGGAAAACAAAGTCCTACACCAAAAAATTCGCGAACAAGGTGGGGCTTATGGAGCCGGTGCCTCTTACAATCTCGTCTCAGGAACCTTCCATTTCTATTCCTATCGCGACCCTGTCATCCAACCCACCCTGCAAACCTTTGAAGAAGCCATCATAGAGATCGCCTCTGGAGAATTTACCGATCAGGATCTCGAAGAAGCTAAGCTAAATATCATTCAGGGACTCGACCTTCCGGTAGCTCCTGGCACAAGGGCATTGACAAGCTACGCTTGGGAAAGAGAAGGAAAAACGGTGGCTCTACGAAGGCGCTACAGAGAGGATATTTTAAATAGCACCCCATCCGATGTGGCAAAAGCGGTAAAAGACCATCTTCTCCCTCAAAAAGCCCAAGGCGTGATTGTCTCCTTTGCGAGTAAAGAACTGATCGAAAAAGAAAATCACTCTTCGCAATGTCTTCGCCCTCTTCCTATCGTTTCTTTGTAACCCAAACATCTCATTATTAACGTATTATAAAGTATTTGAAAATTCTTTGCTTACGAAAAAACTGTGCTTCAAATAATTTATTGTCATAAGGTTAACGTTTATATAATAAATTTTAGAATTAAATTATTAATTATGTTATAATTATATTTTAAAATTAAAGGATATAATTATGGAATCAACTAATAACAACATTTTGCCTATAGAAGTACTCGGTTGGCATCTTGTACCGGGCATAAAGATCAAAAGAAATGGTGAAAATGAACAAAAAACTCAAATGATCTATAAGAAATTTTTAAAAGAAGTTTCGCCTACACGAGAAAATATTAAATTACTTATCCCTCACTGTATCAACGATATACATCATTCCATACCTCTCTTTCTCATTTTCATTATTTTTGTGGAAGACCAAATTGAACTCTATCAAAGCCAAAGAGACCATCGAAATGCTAAAATCGATGAAAAGTGGAATGATATTAAATATCATATAGCTAAAGAACACGAAAATTTGTTTGCAAATCAAAATAATGAATTAGCTCAATTTATTGATGAATTAAAAAAACTACTGCATGAAGAAGATATTTTGTCGCATGACTTTGATACTACAATTAATACTTTTCAAAACATAATTAAAAAACCTTATGTCGGAGACATGAATGTTCTCAGTCTTTTCGTACCTGAAGCACGAAGAAACTCTATTCATTCTACTACGGACTTTTGTGATTCTTTCTTACCAAGAACTGTTGTAGAAAATTCCTTTCGTCTCACAATTAACCAACTATATAAAAATTATAAATGGGTTCATGAAAAAATAGAGCCAATCTTAAGAAAGGAAATAGAAAAACAAATTATTGAAAAATATAAACACATGTATGAATTTTTCAATCTCACTTCTTTTGCTGAGTCGCTTTTTAAATTTGAAAAGACGTTACTCCTATTCTTATCGCTCGATCCTACAGATATCGAATCTCTCATAATGGCTCACAAAAAATTTAAAGCTGATATTACATCTTTCATCATCAAGTTGCCTTCTTTTGAAGCTGTCATTAAAGGTTTAAAAATTTATTCAACATCAAATAAACCCCTAATTAACACAATTACTAGAGAAGAATGTAATTTTTCAAAAAAAGAACAAGCTTCCCTTCTTCAAAGTGCAGAGGAGGTGCAATTCTCCATTTCGCTCTTTGAAACTTATGTCCGTTCTTTCATTGTATGTTTATTAGGGATATTAGAATCTTTAGAATCTGCTCCGAAGGATAAGACCGCTTTTTCTCTTTTACCTTTTGCAAAAGACCGCATCGCAGAACAACAAGCCATTGAAAAAGAAAAACAAATATTAAAAGAACTTGCAAGTAAAAAACCGTCAAAGAAAAAAAGAAATCGTAAGAACCCTAATTCTTCTCAAACCACAACAATCCCAGCTCTTCCAAGCAGCAATCCCGCTCCAACAAAGGC
>Ga0187779_10002286_pt1 | contig 11781 bp, 9 predicted proteins | sample 1015_Q2_SP10_10__FD_132435 | JGI IMG/M metagenome (GOLD analysis project Ga0187779, IMG submission 132435) | Tropical peat soil microbial communities from peatlands in Department of Meta, Colombia - 1015_Q2_SP10_10_MG | ecosystem: Environmental > Terrestrial > Soil > Wetlands > Peat | place... | reverse complement strand
TGACCACCACCCGCGACGAGATCCGCCTGTCGGTGAGCGACGACGGCGAGCTCTGGCGCGAGGTGCGCTTCCGCCACAAGCCCGACGACCGTGGCGCCTCCTGGGTGGCGCCGGACATGCCTCGCCTCGACTGGCAGATGTGGTTCGCCGCGCTCGGGCCCTGCCGCTCCTCGCGCTGGTTCCTGGCCTTCGCCCGCCGTCTGCTCGGCGACGACCGGACGGTGTGGGCGCTCCTGGACACGCCCGCGCCGGCGTCGGCGCCGCGCTTCCTGGCCTCGGTTCGCTTTCCCACCGCGCCGCCCGCCTCCGGCCAGCCGTGGCCGAAGCTGCTCACCTCGTCGTCCCGTCCCTTCTGTCCGTCGCTCGCGCTCCGGGACGGACGACTGGTGGCGGTGGATGTGGGCCCTCCTGGATTCGAACCAGGGACCAATCGGTTATGAGCCGACAGCTCTGACCGCTGAGCTAAGGGCCCCGCACCAAACAGCCCACACTTGTACACCGCGGGACACGAGGTGGGGCGGAAGATTGCTTGCCGGATCCGCACAGCCGGAGTCTCATCGTCCGGTCGCGGGATTTTCCAAGGAACAACAAGGGGCAGGCTGATGCGAGGCACGGTGCGCTGGACAGTCCTGGCTGCGGTGGCGGGGGCCTCCCTGGCCTTCGCCCAGGGGTCGCCGCCGCGGCTCTCGGTGGCACCGGTGCGTGGGGACAAGAACAACGCCGTGGGGAGCCAGCTCACCGGTCAGCTGTGCAAGGCCTACGACTGCGTTCCCTATTCGCAGGTCTCGACGAACAAGAAGGCGGACTGGGCCAAGGTCCGCAAGCAGAAGGTGGCGGGCATCGTCACCACCACCATCACCAAGACCAAGAAGGGCTACACCGCCGGCGTCGCGCTCCTGGTCACCTCCAAGGTGAAGCGCTCCTGGAGCTTCCCGCTCAGCTCCAAGCGCAACCTGAGCGGCGCCCAGCTCAAGCAGCTGACCACGGAGATGGCCCCCTCGATGGGCATCGCCGAGGACGTCTCCGGCGTGGCGGCCATCGCCGCGGCCGAGGCCAAGGCCGCTCCTCCGCCGCCGCCCCTGGCCACCACCACGCCCACCTCGCCGATGGCCACCGCGGCCCCGCCGGCGACGATCACCGAGACGCCCACCGTCATCCCGCCGCCGCCCGGAGCGCCGGAGCGGAGCCTGGCCGACACCCCGGTCTCCCAGGACGCTTCCAGCGCGGCGGTGACCCCGCTCGGCGTCCGCGGGCAGCCGCTGGTGTCGATCGAGCTGGGGGGCGACTTCCTCAACCGGAACCTGAGCTACACCCCGAGCGATCAGACCGGCCTGCGCACCTACAGCGCCTCGGTCATCGGGATGCTCCTCATCGGCGTGGAGGTCTTCCCCTTCGCCAAGTCCGGCGGCTTCCTCGCCGGGCTCGGCCTGTTCGGGAACTACCAGTTCTCCATCGGACTGCAGAGCCAGACCGACGGCGGGGTGGAGGAGAGCACCAGCTTCAGCATGCTCGCCGCGGGCATCGAGGCGCGCATCCGGCCGATCAAGTACTCCGACTTCGCTCTGGTCGTGCCGGTCGCCTTCCGCACCTACAAGTTCACGGTGAGCAACGCCTCGGCCTTCACCGGCCTCCCCAACCAGAACCTGCTCGGCATGTCGGTGGGGCTGAAGCTGGAGATTCCCATCGGATCCTGGTTCCTCATCCTCCTCGGCGGCGATTACGTCTTCTGGTTCCAGAAGCAGGAGCTGATCGGCAGCGCCAATCCCGTCTACTTCACCTCGGGAAGCGCCGGAGCGTTCGAGGCCGAGGTGGGCTTCGGCATCTACATCGTCGGCCCGCTCAGCCTCCGCATCGTGGGCGAGTACTCGAACACCCACTACTCCTTCAACGCCGACCCGACCGGCACCTACAACGCCACCGCCGCCAGCGACCGGCTGCTCGGCGGCCGGGCGGTGCTCCGGCTCGACTTCTAGGGCGTCAGCGGTCGCGCCGGGCCCGGCCTTCCGCCTCGAGGGCGGTGCGGACCGCCTCCAGCCTCTTGCGGTCGCCGGGGGGAACCTCGGGGAAGGCCAGCTCCATCCCCTCCAGCGCGTCGATGATCGCCGCGGCCACCACCAGACGGGTGAACCACTTGTTGTCCGCCGGGACCACGTACCAGGGGGCGTGCTCGCTGGCGGTGGCGGCGATGGCGTCCTGGTAGGCCTCCAGGTACCGGTCCCAGAGCTGGCGCTCCTCGAAGTCTCCGAGCGAGATCTTCCAGTGCTTGTCCCGCTTCTCCAGCCGCTCGAGGAACCGCCGGCGCTGCTCCTCCCGCGAGAGGTGGAGGTAGAATTTGCAGACGGCGACGCCGTTCCGGAAGAGGTAGCTCTCCAGCGCGGCGATGTCCCGGTAGCGCTCCTCCCAGATGTCCTTGCCCGAGAGCCGGGCCGGGAGCCGCTGGCGCTGGAGCAGCTCGGGGTGGACCCGCACCACCAGCACCTCCTCGTAGTAGGAGCGGTTGAAGATGCCGATCCGCCCTCGCTCCGGGAAGGCCTTGGCCGCCCGCCAGAGAAAGTCGTGGTCCAGCTCCTCGGCCGACGGGGCCTTGAAGGAGGTCACCTGGCAGCCCTGGGGATTCACCCCGGACATGACGTGCTTGATGGTGCTGTCCTTCCCGGCGGCATCCATCGCCTGGAGCACGACCAGGAGCGCCCAGCTGTCCTGGGCATAGAGCATCTCCTGGAGGTCGCTCAGACGCTGGATCTCCTCCTGGAGGAGCTGCCGCGCCTCCTCCTTGTCCGCGCTCAGCCCCCCGGTGTCCGCCGGGTCGATGTCCTTGAGGCGGAACCCCTTCCCGCGGGTGATGCGGTAGGGCTTGATGATCTCCCGGAGGGTCCGTCCCATGGCTCGCTCCCCTTGGCGGCGGGGAGCTTAGGACGAAGCTCGCCGACCCGGACCAGGGCGGCCCGCGGAACGCGTCTCCCCTGCACCCGGACGCCCTCGCGGCGGAGCCGGCGGGCCTGCTCGGCGGCCACCGGCTCGGCCAGCGTCCGGTCGGCGCGCACCACGCGCCACCAGGGGAGCGAGCCGCCCGCCCGAGCCATCAGGCGGCCCACCAGGCGCGCCCGTCCGGCGAGGCCGGCCAGCACCGCCACGCGTGAGTAGGAGAGCACCCGCCCGGGCGGGATGGAGCGCACCACCCGGGCCACGGCCGCGGCCACGCCCGCGGCTCCCCGGGGCGCGCGGGGCTCAGCCACCCTCGACGAAGGAACGCAGCCGCTTGCTCCGCGAGGGATGGCGAAGCTTGCGCAGCGCCTTGGCCTCGATCTGCCGGATGCGCTCGCGGGTGACCTCGAAGTCCTGGCCCACCTCCTCGAGGGTGTGGTCGGACTTCTCCCCGATGCCGAACCGCATGCGGAGAACCTTCTCCTCGCGCGGGGTGAGCGTGGCCAGCACCTTCCGGGTCTGCTCGGCGAGGTTCATGTTGATCACCGCGTCGGCCGGCGAGACCAGGCTCTTGTCCTCGATGAAGTCGCCGAGGTGGCTGTCCTCCTCCTCGCCGATGGGCGTCTCCAGGGAGATGGGCTCCTTGGCGATCTTCAGCACCTTGCGGACCTTGTCCAGGGGGAGCTCCATCTTCTCGGCGATCTCCTCCGGGGTGGGCTCGCGGCCGATCTCCTGGACCAGGTAGCGGCTGGTGCGGATGAGCTTGTTGATCGTCTCGATCATGTGCACCGGGATGCGGATGGTGCGCGCCTGGTCGGCGATGGCCCGGGTGATGGCCTGGCGGATCCACCAGGTGGCATAGGTGCTGAACTTGTAGCCGCGCTTGTACTCGAACTTGTCCACCGCCTTCATCAGGCCGATGTTCCCCTCCTGGATGAGGTCGAGGAACTGCAGCCCGCGGTTGGTGTACTTCTTGGCGATGGAGACCACCAGGCGGAGGTTGGCCTCCACCAGCTCGGCCTTGGCGCGCTCCGCCTTGCGCTCGCCGACGCGGATCGCCTCGTAGTTGCGCCGGAGCAGCTCGACGGGGAGGTTGGCCTCCTCCTCCACCCGCTTGATCTTCCGCACCGCGGTGCGCACGTCGCGGTCCAGCGCCTCGAGCTGGTCGTGGGAGACGTTGAGCTTGCGGGCCAGCCTCTTCTGCAGGGCGGCGTCGTCGCGCGCCTCCTTGAGCAGCGGCCGGAGCTCGCGCATCGACATGCCGTGCGAGCGCTCCAGCTGCCGCAGCTCGTCCTCGGCCTTCTCCACCCGCTCGATGAGCACCCGGAGGTTGAAGACGATGCGGTCGATCTGCTTCTTGTTCAGCCGCATCTCCTCGAGGATGTCCATCATCTTGACGCGGGTGTCGCGGATCTCCTGCTTCATCTCCTTCTTCCGCACCTCGGAGAGCTTCTTCTTGGCCAGGTCCTCCTCGAGCGCGTCGACCGAGGCGGCGTGCTTGCGGATCTTGTCGATCTGCTTGCAGATCTGCTCGATGCGGTGGAGCTCGCTGGCATTGAGCTGGGCGGCGCTCCCCTCCGCGTCGCCGCCCTCCGCCTCGACCTCCGACTCCGCCTCGCTCGAGGCGGCCTCGTCGGGAGCGTCCTTGACCACCTCGCGGATGCGGAGCTTCCCCGCCTTCAGCTTGTTGCCCACCTCGAGGATCTCCGCCACTGCCAGCCGGCAGGCGAGCAGCGCGCGGAGGACCTCCTTCTCACCCTCCTCGATGCGCTTGGCGATCTCCACCTCACCCTCGCGGGTGAGGAGCGAGACCGAGCCCATCTTGCGCAGGTAGAGCCGCACCGGGTCGTTCGACTTCCCGCCCGGCTCGTCGTCCTCGTCCTTCTCCTCCTCCTCCTCGGGCGCGGCCTGCTGCTCCTCGGAGGCGGCCACGGTGGGCTTGGTCTCCGTCCCCTGGGCGGCCTTCTGGGCATCGACGATCTCGATGTCGTTGTCGCCGAACATCGACATCACGTCGTCGATCTGGTCGGAGGAGACGATGTCCGCGGGCAGGGCGTCGTTCACCTCGTCGTAGGTGAGGAACCCCTTCTGCCGGCCCACCTCGAGGAGGTCCTTGACCTCCTTCCGGTCGGCGATCGGCTCCTCCTCCACCTCGTCGGCGGCGGCGTCCGGGTCGACCTCGACCGCTGCCGCCAGCTCGTCTGCCTGCTCCTCGGGGTCGACGTCCTCGGGGAGGCGCCCCTTGCCCTTGCCCTTCCCGGCGGCCTGGGCCGCCTTGGCCTTGGCGGCGGCGAGGAGCACCCGCTTGCGCTTCAGCTCCTTCTCGCGGGCGACGGCGGACTTGGCCTTCGCCTTCGCCTTGGCGGAGGCGCGCTTGGCCGTGGACTTCTGCTTGGGCATACGGGTGAGGCCTCGGGGGGGGGAGCTGCTTCCTTGGGGTGAACGGGCGGATCTATCGCGCAGGCTGCCGGATTTCAAACAGCTCTCAGGGGGGACGGCCGGGGGGCTGGGCGTCCCCCAGGACCCGCCGGCGAAGGCCGAGCAGCTCCACCCGCTCGGCCTGGAGACGGCGCGTCTCCTCGTCCAGCTCGTGGGCGGAGGCCAGCGTCCCGGTGACCCGGGCGATGTGGGCCAGCGCCTCGTCGATGCGCCGGAGCTCGAGCCGCTGGGCGAGCCGGGTGAAGGATTCGAGAAGCGCGGTTCCGTCGGTGGGCAGCGCGCGCCCCTGCGCCTCGACCAGGTCGCGGAGGCCGGGGGCCAGGCCCTCCACCGCGTCCAGCGGGTCGGCCCCGGCCTGGAGCCGGGCCACCACCGTCCGGAGCGCAGGGTGGGACAGCTCGTCGGCGGCGCGGGAGGCCCTCCCCGAGACCAGGCCCGGGTCGCGGAGCGCCGCGGCCACCAGCGCCGCCTCGACGGCGTCCGCCCTCCTCTGGGGCGCCGCGGCGCCCGGGGGCCGGGGCACCGGCCGGAGCACGCCGGCCCGCCCGCGCAGGGCCGCCTCCAGCTCGGCCGCGGGGAGGGCGAAGGCTCGCGCCAGAGTGGAGAGGAAGGCGGAGCGGACGAGGCCCACCGGCAGCTGGGCCAGCACCGGACGGAGCCGCCCGAGCGCCTCCATCTTCCGCTCGAAGCTCGCTCCGGCCCTCTCGGGAAGCACGGTGGCGACCAGGTGCTCGCTCAGCGGCCGGGCCCCGGCCAGGAGCGAGCGCACCCCGTCCGCCCCCTGGCTCCGGGCGAAGGTGTCCGGGTCCTCCCCTTCCGGCAGGAGGGCCACCCGGGTGCTGGTGGCGGCGGCGAGAAGCGGACCGGCGAGGCGCTCCACGGCGGTCCGGCCGGCCTCGTCCCCGTCCAGGAGGAGGACCAGGTCCCGGGCCTCGGCCCTCCGCAGGGCTTCCAGATGCCCGGGGGTGAGGGCGGTGGAGCAGAGCGCCACGGCGTTTCGGACCCCGGCCTGGTGGAGGGCGATGGCGTCGAAGTAGCCCTCCACCAGCACCGCGGCGTGCTGGCGGCGGATCTCCTGCTGGGCCATGTCCAGTGCGTAGAGCACCTCGCCCTTGCTGTAGAGCCTCGAGTCGCGCGAGTTGAGGTACTTCGGCCCCTGGTCGCCGACCAGGAGCCGGCCTCCGAAGGCCAGCGTCCGGCCGTCCGGGGCGCGGATGGGGATCATCAGCCGGCCGCGGAAGACGTCGTAGGTCCCGTCGGCGCGGGGCCGCCGCTGCACCAGCCCGGCCTGGATGCCGAACTCGAGCATCCCCTGCCGGAGCAGCTCGTCGGAGAGCCGGGTCCACTCCGTGCTCGCCCAGCCGAGCCCGAAGGCCCGGGCGGTGTCCTCCGACACCCCGCGCGCCGCCAGCGCCTCCCGCGCCGTCCGACCCTCGCCGGGCTCCCACAGCTGGCGCTCGAAGTGCCCCTGGGCCAGGGCGGTGACCTCGCGCAGCTGCTGACGCTCCCGGGCGGCCGGATCCTCGGCCGTGGCCAGGTCCACCCCCACCTCCCGGGCGAGCTCCCGCACGGCGTCCACGAAGGACTTCCCCTGGTAGCGCTGGACGAAGGCGATGGCGTCCCCCCCCACCTGGCAGCCGAAGCACTTGAAGCGGCGGAGCTCGGGGGTGACGTAGAAGGACGGGCTCTTCTCCTCGTGGAACGGGCAGCGCCCCTTGAAGCTGCGCCCCGATTTCTTGAGCTCCACGTGACGGCCGATCAGCGCGACCAGGTCCACGCGCTCGAGCACCTCCTCGATCTTGTGCTCGGGGATCAGCATCCCACGCCCGTCTCCACACCTCTTCTAGAGGACGCTACCGCGCTCGCCTGACCCCGCGGGGAGGGTCGCCCGGGCGCGCTAGAGCCGGGCCACCGCGGCCTTCACTGCGTCGGCCAGGGTGCGCCCCTCGACCTTTCCCTGCAGCTTGGGGGAGAGGAGCTTCATCACCGCGCCGATGGTCACCGGCCCAGCCTTGGCAGCCTGACCGATGGCCTCCTCGATCTCCCTCTTCAGCTCCTCGGCGGAGAGCTGCTTGGGCAGGTAGCGCTGGAGGAGGGCAATCTCCCGCTCCTCCTTCTCCGCCAGGTCTTGGCGGCCCCCGCCCCGGAACTGCTCCACCGAGTCCCGGCGCTGCTTGATCATCGTCCCGATGACTCTCTGCACGCCCTCGTCGTCGAGCGCCTTGCCCCCCGGCTCCACCTCCTTGTACTTCACCGCGCTCTTCAACATCCGGAGCACGCTGGTGGTGAGCTCCTCCTTGCCGCGCATCGCCTCCTTCAGGTCCTGGTCGATGCGCTCCTTGAGCGTGGGCATGGCCTCCACCCCTAGTACAGCTTGCGCTGCTTCTTGACCGCGCGCTTCTTGGCGGCCAGCGCCTTCTTCTTCCGCTTGACGCTGGGCTTCTCGTAGTGCTCGCGCTTGCGGATCTCGGAGAGGATCCCGGCCTTCTCGGTGGCCTTCTTGAAGCGCTTCAGCGCACTCTCGATGGACTCGCCTTCCTTCACTCGGATGCCTGCCACGGGTTGCCTCTCACCTCCTCCGCCCCCGGGAACCTCGGAGCGCCGTCCTCATTGACCCGAAACGGCTCGGAAGGCAAGGGCGATGCGCGCCCCGGCCACGGGCCCTGCCGGAGGGCTAGCTCCGCTCGCCGGCCACTGACGTCTCCAGGTAGCGCCGGAGGCTCCGGGGATGGGCGTGGAGCGCCAGGCCGTGCATGAGCTTGGTCACCGCCGCCGGGGTGGTCATGTCTCCGCCGTCGATGGCGCCCTCGGCGCGGATGGCCGCCCCCCCGGCGTAGAGCCCGAGCTCGACGGCGTTGCGGGGCGCCTGGCTCACCACCACCACCGGGATGCCACGCGCCCGCGCCTCCCGGAAGACGGGGAGGAGCGAGCGGCCGGAGCGCGCGTCGACCGGCACGTTCCCGGCGCCGTAGGCCTCCACCACCAGGCCCCGGACCCGCGGGAGCACGGCCTGGACGAGCGCCGGGTCGAGCCCGGGGAAGACCTTGAGCAGGAACACCCGCGGCTCGAGCCGGTCCAGGAGCCGGGGACGCCCCGAGGGGCGCAGCCCCCGGGCGAAGGTGGTGTGCACCCCGAGCGTTCCCAAGGGGGCGTGGTTGGGGCTGGCGAAGGCGTCGTACTCGGCCACCTTGACCTTGACGGTGCGGTTGCCGCGGGTGAGCCGGCTGTCGAAGCACACCGTCACCTCGCGCGGCCCCTTCAGCGCCGCGGTCACGGCATCGATGAGGTTGAGCCGGGCGTCGGTCCGGGTTTCCTGGAGCGGCCGCTGCGACCCGGTGAGGACCACCGGACGGCGCAGCCCGGGCAGGAGGAAGGAGAGGGCGCTGGCGGTGTAGGCCAGGGTGTCCGTCCCGTGGGTGACCACCGCGCCGTCCACCTGGGGAAGCCGCTGGTAGAGCCGACGCGCCAGGTGCACCCAGGCCTCGGGCTGCACCTCGCTCGAGTCCACGTTGCTGAACAGCTCCAGCTCCACGTTGGCCAGCTCGGTGAGCTCGGGCACGCGGGCGCGGAGCGCGTCGGCGAAGGGCGCCGGGCGCAGGGCCTCCGGCCGCCCCCCGGACATTCCCAGCGTCCCACCGGTGTGCAGCAACAGGACGGTCTTGCGCATCGGCCCCTTCGCGGTACCTCTCCCGACGCTGCCCGCTCGCGACCTCCTTGACAAGGCCCGGTCGCGCTGGCGAGAAGCGAGCTGTCCATGCGGCCGGCCGTGCTTCTTCTCTTCCTCCTCGCCGTCCCGGGCCACGCACAGTCGACCGACGCGGCGCCGCTCGACTTCTCCACCCTGAGCGAGCCCGCCCAGCGCGAGCTGACCCAGGTGCTGGGGGACGAGTTCTGCGGATGCGGCTCGCCGCACACCCTGGCCGCCTGCCTCCAGGTCCATGCCGATTGCCGCCACTCGCGGCGGCTGGCCCAGCTGGCGGCGACCTTCGCCGCTCAGGGGGCCTCGGCCGGCGAGCTGGGGGTGATGCTCGCCCACTACAACCTCTCCTTCCGCGAGCCGCGCGCCACGCTGCCCATCGACGAGCGGATGTGCACCGGCGACGCCAAGGCCGCAGTGACGCTGGTCGAGTTCGCCGACTTCGAGTGCCCGGTGTGCGGCGCCTTCCGGCCGGTGCTGGAGAAGTTCGTGCGCGACCGCCAGGGCAAGGTGCGCCTCTGCTACCTGCCCTTCCCCTTGCCCCAGCACCCCAACGCCATCCCCGCCGGCCAGGCAGCGCTCTTCGCCCGCGACCGGGGGAAGTTCTGGCCCGTGCACGACGCCCTCTTCGAGAACCAGAAGCGCCTGTCCCCGGAGGTCATCCGGGAGCTGGTGGACAAGGCCGGGCTGAGCGGAGATGGGTGGGCCAAGGCGGCCGCCAAGGGGGCCTACACCCAGGAGCTCGAGCACTTCGTCCAGGTGGCCACCTCGAGCAAGGTCCTGCGCACGCCGACGGTGTTCATCGACGGGCGGATGCTGGACTTCGTCCCCACCGCCGACGCGCTCCAGCTCGCGCTGGACGACGAGCTGGACTGGCAGGCGAGTCACGGGAAGTGGACGGTGGACGCCTCCAAGTGACCACCCGCTTCACCATCGACGCCCGGGCGGGGCTGAAGCCCGACTCCGGTGAATCCGCCTCCGCCCTCGGGGAGCGCGCCGGCCACTACCTGCTCGCTCCCACCGGGCCGGACCTGCTCTGCGCCCTGCGCATTCCCGTCCAGGGCGGTCGGGCGCCGCGGCCCCGGGTGGTGGTCGCCGGTGACGCCTCCGGCTTCCCCCTGAGCGACCTCATCGCCTTCCTCAGCCAGTCCCGGTGGAGCGGCGTGCTGCGCGTCCACACCCCCGGGGGGGAGCGGAGCCTGGCGCTCAAGGACGGGGAGGTGCGCGGGGCCTCGAGCGAGGACCCGGCCGACCGGCTGAGCGAGGTGCTGGTTCGGCTCGGCCACGCCAGCCGGGCCAGCGTCGACGAGGCCCTGCGCGAGGTCCCCCCCTCCCGGGTCGGCCGTGCGCTGGTCGACCGGGGGCTGCTCCAGGCCCACCAGCTCTGGGCGGCGGTCAGCCACCAGGTGAGCGACATCTTCCACGCCCTGGTCCTGGCCAAGGAGGGGGTCTTCGTGCTCGTGGACCAGGAGCTCGACGAGCGGCTCCAGTCCAACGTGCAGCTCTCCACCCAGAGCCTGCTCATGGACGCCATCCGGAAGATCGACGAGCTGGCCCACTTCCGGGGCCGCATCCCGCACGGGCGCATGTTCGTGGCCAAGAAGCGGCCCAGCGACGGGAAGCTCCACCCGGACGAGGACCGGGTGCTCGGCCTGTCCACCGGACGGAGCACGATCCTGGAAATCGCCCGGTCGGCCAACCTGAGCGAGTTCGAGGCCACCCGCATCGTCTTCCGCCTGCTCGAGGGCGGCTACGCCTCGCTCTCCGACGTGGCCGTGGCCGACGTGGAGCGGCCGGTGGCGCTGGCCTCCTCGACCGACCCGGCGGCGCGTGTGGTGCGCACCTTCAACGCCATCTTCGCCGAGGTGCTCGGAGAGGTGCAGCGCGAGGGGCGCGGCGATGCCTTCCTCCAGGCGGCCAACGCGGCTCTGGCCGGCCAGGCGCTCACCGACCTGAGCGTCCTGCGCGGCCTCCAGCTGAGCGAGGACGGGACGCTTCCCGAGCGGGCCCTGCTCCAGGCCTTCGTGCGCGCCCGGTCCTCGCTGGGCAGCGAGCCGGTGGCCACCCTGCGCCAGGCCCTCTCCGACGTCATGTTCTTCCTGCTCTTCCAGGCCGGCGAGCTGCTCGAGTCGCGCGCCGACGAGGAGCTGGCGCGGCGGGTGAAGGAGCTCCTCGCCGCGCTCGGGGAATAGCGGGCCGGCGGACCGGGGGGCGCGATGGACGCCGCGCGCTGGCCGCGCCTCACCGACGACCTTCCCGGGACGGGGGGAGAGCTCCGGCGCGTGCCCGAGGACTTCGTCGTCGAGGAGCTGCCCGCCTTCCCACCCACCGGCGCCGGCGACCACCTCTGGCTGTGGGTGGAGAAGCGGGGGACGGACACCGCTCGGGTGGTCAAGGCCCTGGCCCGGACGGCGGGCGTCGCCCCGGCCGAGGTGGGCTACGCCGGCCTCAAGGACCGCCAGGCGGTGACCCGGCAGGCCTTCACCGTGCCGCTCCCGCGGGCGGGGCTGGGGGAGCTCGGGCTCGACGGGGTGCGCATCCTGGCCCAGGAGCGCACCGCCAGGAGGCTCCGGACCGGTCAGCTCCGGGGCAACCGTTTCCGGATCCGCATCCGGGAGGCAGCCGAGCCGGCCGCCGCCGCGGCCGTCCTCGACGCCCTGGCCCGGAGGGGCCTTCCCAACTACTTCGGTGAGCAACGCTTCGGGCGGGCCGGGGACAAC
>Ga0187779_10002285_pt1 | contig 11782 bp, 10 predicted proteins | sample 1015_Q2_SP10_10__FD_132435 | JGI IMG/M metagenome (GOLD analysis project Ga0187779, IMG submission 132435) | Tropical peat soil microbial communities from peatlands in Department of Meta, Colombia - 1015_Q2_SP10_10_MG | ecosystem: Environmental > Terrestrial > Soil > Wetlands > Peat | place... | reverse complement strand
GAGACCTCGGACCTCGACTTTCTCCTGCGCGCGCTTCGGGAGCGCGAGCCCGCCGGCCTGTTTCTCGCCGCCGGCGTCTCGCTCGGGGGAAACGTCCTTCTGAAGTGGCTCGGCGAGCATCCGGGGCAGGACCTCGTGGCCCGCGCCGCATCGATCTCGGCGCCGTACGACCTTCTGGCCGGGGCGCGTCACCTCGAGCGAGGGCTCGGGCGCCCCTACGCCGCCGGGCTTCTCGCGACCCTGCGCCGCAAGGCCGCCGACGTGGCGATGCGGTTCCCCGAGGCCGCAAAGCGCATCGACGTCGAGGCCGCGGCGGCGGCCCGCACGTTCTGGGAGTTCGACGAAGCGGCGACGGCGCCGCTGCATGGATTCGACGGCGCGGACGACTACTACGCGCGCTCGAGCTGCCTGGGCTTCCTCTCCCGCGTGACAACACCGACGCTCTGCATCTCGGCGATGGACGACCCCTTCCTGCCGGCCGAAGCCGTCTCGAAAGCACGGCAGGCGGCCTCCGCTGCCGTCCGTTTCGCCGTCACCCGGCGGGGCGGCCACGTCGGCTTCGTCTCCGGCGCGGCGCCGTGGCGGGCGCGTTACTGGGCGGAGGAAGCCGCTGTCGACTGGCTCGCCGAAGCCGCCCGCTGAGCGTTGGTTCCGCCGGGCGTCGCTGGTATCGTGCGTACCCGTGCGTCTCGCCTGCCTCCCGCTCGCGGCTCTTCTCCTTCCGATCTTCGCGACGAAAGCCCTCGCCGCCTCCGACCCGCCGGCCGATTCGCCCTGCCCGCCGCACCTTTTCGTGATCGAGCGCAGCACGAACGCGAACGTCGTGGTCTACGACGCCAACCGCAGGACGTCCGGAGAGCTCGTCTCCTCGCAGCCCGTCGTCGCGTACTGGCTCATGAGAGCGGAAGACGGGAAGCGCGAAGAGTTGAACGTCATCGAGCGGCAGCGCGCCTATGGATTCGACACCTCGCCCAGCGAGGAAGACGGGACCTACATCCTGACTTTCAAGGCGGGCAAGAAGCGGCGTCTCTCGATTCACGTGGTCAAGGGCTGTCCGGTTGCGACGGGCAAGATCGGCGGACATTCCGGGACCGTTCGCCGGATCTTCGTCCAGTCGACGGGAAGCTCGCTGCGGCCGACCGTCGAGTACGTCGAGTTCTTCGGCGAGGACGCGGCGGGCGCTCCGCTCTACGAGAAGTTCAAGCCCGGCAAGTGAAGCCGGGCCGGCGGGCCCGCGCTACGCGGCCCTGCGGGCCGGCGCGGCTTCGAGCATTCCGAGCTGCCAGAAGACGAACATCATCTGAGCGGTCAGGTCCTCGAGCTGTTTGGCGACCGGCGTGTTGAAGCCGCGCGAGTGCCCGGCCTTGGTGTCGTAGTAGAGGAGGATCGGCCTCTCCGCCTGGTCGGCGCTGTCGGCCTGGAGCAGGGCCGTCATCTTGCGCGCGTGGAGCGGCGCGACGCGCGTGTCGGAGTCCCCCGTGATGAAGAGCACCGCGGGATAGGACGTCCCGGGCTTGACGTGATGATAGGGCGAGTACCGAAGGATGTAGCCGAACTGATTCGGGTCGTCGGACGAGCCGTACTCGGGCACCCAGTATCCGGCCACGAGGAACTTGTGGTAGCGCACCATGTCGAGCAGGGGGTACGAGCAGACGACGGCGGAAAAGAGATCCGGACGCTGCGTGAGGGCGGCGCCGACGAGCAGGCCGCCGTTCGACCCGCCGGAAATGGCGAGTCGCTCCTTCGTCGTGTAGCCCTGGGCGATCAGCCATTCGGCCGCGCCGATGAAATCGTCGAAAACGTTCTGCTTCTTGTCGAGCATTCCGGCCTTGTGCCAGGCCTCGCCGAACTCGCCTCCGCCCCGCAGGTTGGCGAGGGCGTAGACGCCGCCGTGCTCGACCCACAGGGCGGCGGTCGCCGAGAAGCCGGGAGTCTGCGACAGGGTGAAGCCGCCATAACCCGTCAGAAAGGCCGGGTGGGAAGCGTCGCGTTTCAGGTCCTTGCGGTGCACGAGAAACATCGGGATCCGGGTGCCGTCTTTCGAGGCGTACCGAACCTGCTCGACCTGGTAGCGGCCGCTCTCGATGGGAACGTCCTGCCGCGCCCAGACTTCCCTCGCGCCGGTCTTGACGTCGTAGCGGTAGATCGTCTGCGGCTCGACGAAGGACTGGAAGGCGAAGAAGGCTTCGTTCTTGCCCCAGTCGCCGTTGACGTTGCCGAGCGATCCGATTTCCCCCATCGCGATCTCGCCGCGGCTGCCGCCGTCCGCGTCGAAGATCCGAACCTTCGGGACGACGTCCTCGAGGTATCGCACGAAGAGGCGGTCGCCCGCGACCGCCGTGTCCTGGATCGCCGCCTTGCTTTCGGGCACGACGACCTTCCAGTTCTTGCGCTCGGGCGCCTTCAGGTCCGCCGCGAAGACGCGGCCGTTCGGCGCCTCCCAGTTCGTCTGCAGGAACATGCGGTCGCCGGCGATGCTCGGGAAGAACCGGGCCTTGACGTCGTTGACCACGGTCGTGATCGGGCCGCCGCGCGCGAGGTCCTGGAAGTAGACCTCGGTCTGGACCGCCGCCGAGCCGTGCGAGACCACGACCTGCAGGTAGCGCCGGTCGTCGGAGAGGCCGACGCCGATGATCTTCTCGGGCCCGTAGCCGTCGCCGAAGAGCTTCACGTCAGTGGAAACGTCGGCACCCATTCGGTGCCGGAAGACTCGCGGCCCCTCCGCCGTCTGCTTCGAGTAGTAGATCGCGCTCTTGTCGCCCGTCAGCCCGAAGCCCGAGTAACGCGCGCGGGGCAGCGCGTCGGGCAGCTCGCGGCGTCCGTCGACCTCGAGAAACTTGACCGTCACCTCGTCCTCGCCGCCCTGCCGAATCGTGTACGCGGCGAGCGCGCCGTCCTCCGAGATGTCGGCGACGCCAACGGAGGTCGTGTGGTCGGCGGACAGCGGCAGGGGATCGACGAGGACCTCGTCGGCTCCGTGCAGGCCCTGGCGGACGTACAGAATCGGCAGGTCCTTGTCCGCGCGCCGCCGCGAGAAAAAGTAGCGGCCATGGCGCTCGGCCGGCATCCCCGTCGCGTCGGTCTTCAAGAGCTCCGAGAGGCGCTTCGCGAGCGCGTCGCGCCCCGGAAGCGTGTCGAGGATCGAGCGGGTGTAGGCGTTCTGAGCGTCGATCCAGGCGCGCGTCTCCGGCGAGCTCTGGTCCTCGAGCCAGCGGTAGGGGTCGGCGATCTCGACGCCCTGCACGGTGTCTCTCGCGTCGTCCTTTCGCGTCTGCGGCGGCTGCCCGGCCGGCGGCGCTGCTGCGAGAAGGAGCAACAGCGAGGGCGCGACGACGCCGCGAAGGGTCAGGCGCATGGAGATCTCCTCTCGTTCGAGACGGCGCGGTCCGCTTCTATTCGACGCGGACGACGACGCCGTTCTCGAAAACCACGGTCTTGTTGACGCTCCGGTACATCCATCTCTCGCGGGGAGCGCCCGTCTCCGTCGTTTCGGTCGACGTCTCGTCGGGCGGGCCGAGAAGGGAACGCACCTGCTCCGGCGTCATGTTCTCCGACACGGAACCGGACGGCACCGGAGCGTCCGCCTCCCGCTGCGCGGCGCCGGAAGCGGCGGCCCGGCCGCTCGCGGCGGCTGCGGCCGTGCGCGCGCGCTCGATGGGCGCCGACGTTCCGCCTTCCTCGGAGGCGCCCCGGGTAAGCAGGCCCGACCGGGTGAGCACCCACCAGGCGAGCGCCAGCACCAGAAGAACCAGGAGAAGGCGGGACAGTCTCATCGCCGAGCCGGCATTCTATGGCAGCGGCGGGCGCCGCCGGGGATCAGCTCTTCGGAGGGGGCGCCGCCTCTTCGTCAGACTCGACGACCGCGCCGATCGGGATCTCCGTCTTCTCGAGGATCACGGCGTTCTTGCCCACCGTCGTCAGCCCGAGACCCTCGCCCTTCGAGCCGGCCTCGCCGCGGGGCCTGCCGCCCACCTTCGCTCCCTTTCCCACCTTGACGGACTTGTCGATCACCGCGCGTTGGATGCGGGCGCCGGCGCCGATCGCCGTGTCGGTCAGGACGACGGATTCCCGGACCACCGCGTTGGTGCCGACGAAGACGCCGGGCGAAAGGACTGAGCGCTCGACGAGCGCCCCGGCTTCGACGACGCACCCGTCGGTGATGAGGCTATCCCGGATGATCGCCCCCTCCTGGACCATCACCGGAGGCCGCTCCTCGGAGCGCGTGTGGATGATCCAGGTGCGGTCGTTCAGGTCGAGCGGCGGCGGCTCGTCGAGCAGGTGCATCTGCGACTGCCAGTAGGACTCGATGGTCCCGACGTCCACCCAGTAGCCCTGGAAGGGGTAGGCGTAGACGGGATTGCCCGCGTCCACCATGCGCGGGATGATGTCCTTGCCGAAGTCGTGCGAGGAGTCGCGCCGCTTGCTGTCCTCCCGCAGCACCCGGCAGAGCACGTCGCGATCGAAGACGTAGACCCCCATCGATGCGAGGGTCCCGGGCGGGTCCTTGGGCTTTTCGACGAAGGCCGTGACGCGGTGATCGGCATCGATCGCGAGGATTCCCATCCGCGTCGCGTCCTCGCGCGAAACGTCGAGCGTCGCGATCGTCAGCTCCGCGAGGTGCTGCACGTGGTGCTCGATCAAAGCGCCGTAGTTCATCTTGTAGATGTGATCGCCCGAAAGGACGAGCACGAGATCCGGGTATCCGCGCTCGACGAAGGAGAGGTTCTGGTAGATCGCGTCGGCCGTTCCCTTGTACCAGTCCGTGACCAGGCGCGCGCGGTACGGCGGATAGATCTGGATGCCACCGGAGAAGGTGCGGTCGAGGTCCCAGGGGCGTCCGTTGCCGATGTGCTCGTTCAACGAGTGCGGGCGGTACTGCGTCAGGATCATCACGTCGGTGATGCCGGAGTTGGCGCAGTTGGACAGCGTGAAGTCGATGATGCGGTACTTTCCGGCGAAGGGGACCGCCGGCTTTGCGCGCTTGTCGGTCAGGACTCCGAGTCGAGAGCCCTCGCCGCCGGCCAGGATGACCGCCCGCGCCTTCATCGCGAGCCCGAATTATTCACGATCCGGCCGCCGGGGCGCGCTTCATGCCCAGGTAAAGATTCTCGTAGGCGCGGGCCGACCGCTTCCTGGAAAAGTCGGTCTGCATGCCCCGCCGCTGGAGGTCCTCCCAGCGCCGCGGATCGGCGTACACCGCCGCGGCGCGCTCGAGGGCGTCCCAGAACGCTTCGGGCGAGAGCGCGTCGAAGAGGAGCCCCGTGCCGCCCGGGTCTCCCGCGTCGACGACCGTGTCGGCGAGACCGCCGGTCCGCCGCGCCACGGGCACGGCCCCGTACCGCATCGCGATCATCTGGGTCAATCCGCAGGGCTCGTAGCGCGAGGGGATGAGGATGAGGTCGGCGCCCGCGTAGATGCGGCGGGCATAGTCCGGGTCGAAGCGCAGCCGCACGTTCGCCCGCCCCGGCCGCTCCCGCTCCATCGCGGCGAACTCGCCCTCGAGCCGCGAGTCGCCCGTGCCGAGAAGCACGAACTGCCCGCCGGCGGCGAGCCAGCGCCAGACCGCGGGAACCGCGATGTCCAGCCCCTTCTGCGGATCCAGGCGCGAGACGACGGCCGCAAGCGGGATCCGGTCTCCGCGCGCGAGGCCCGCCTCGTGCTGGAGGGCCGCCTTCGCGGCCGCGCGCCGCTCGAGCGACTCGACGTCGTAGGGCTCGACGAGGGCGGCGTCCGTCGCGGGGTTCCAGGAGCGCGTGTCGATGCCGTTCAGGATGCCGGCCAGGTGGTCTTCGCGCGCGCGCAGGACGCCGTCGAGGCCGTGCCCGCCCTCGGGCGTCCGGATCTCCCGCGCGTACGTCGGAGAAACGGTCGAAAGGAAATCGGCCGACACGATTCCGATGCCGAGCAGCGAATCGCGCAGGTCGGGCGGCAGGGCCTCGATCGCGGGAGAAGCCGGCAGTCCGTAGTCACCCAGAAGCGGCCCGGCCCCGCGCCCCATGTGGGGCAGGTTGTGGATCGTGAGCAGCGTCCCGATCGAGCGATAGAAAGGATCGCGCCGGCCCGAGGTCGCGAGCCAGTAGACGGAGGCCGCGGCATGCCAGTCGTTGGCGTGCACGATGTCGGGCTTCCAGCCCAGTGTGCCGCAGGTCCAGAGCGCGGCGAGGGAGAAGAAGATGAACTTCGATCCGTCTTCCGCGATGGAGGAGCCGTAGACGCCGCGGTGCATCGGAATGGGCGGGCCGCAGACGAAATAGACGTCGCTGTCGGCGAGATAGATGTCCGCCTTCTGCGCCCCGCCGCGGTGGGGCACGGGGAAGCTCGCGATGGGTTCCGGGCGCCAGCGTTCCCAGTCGATCGCGCCGTAGCCGGGGATCGCGACGCGGACGTCGTGACCGAGCTCGCGCAGGGCTCGCGGCAGCGACCCCGCGACGTCGGCGAGGCCGCCGACCTTGACGTAGGGCGCCGCCTCCGCCGCGAGAAAGAGGATCCGCATCGCGAGGATTATTGACCGAGGCGGCGTCGCCGGCCACGCCGGCCGTTTCGCGCGCATTTCGCGCCGCGTTCACGCGGCAGTTAGAGTTGCCGGCATGCGCGATCGGCTTTCGAGGGTGTCGCGCCTGCGCGGCCTGCCCGGAATCGGCGTCGATCGCGTGGGCGCGGCGGCGGACGCGGCCGCGCAGAGCGGCCGGGACTTGCTGCGGCTCGAGAACCTGGACACGGACCTGCGCCCACCCGAGGCGGCCCTGGAAGCGACGCGCGCCGCCGTCGCGCGGGACGACGTCAACAGCTACCTGCCGTTTACGGGACAGGCAGAGCTGCGCCTGGCCGCGGCCCGGCACGTCGCGCGGCTGTCGGGCGTCGCCTACGATCCCGCGCGGCAGTGCCTCATCACCGCGGGAGGCACGAATGGATGCCTCGCGACGCTTCTGGCGATCCTCGAGCCGGGCGACGAGGTCGTCATGACCGACCCGACGTACGTCGGCATGATCAACCGCGTGCGGATCGCGGGCGGCGTGCCGGCGCTCGTTCCGTTCCTCTGGGAGGGCCGGTCCTGGCGGCTCGACCGGGACGCTCTGCGCCGGGCGGTGACGCCCCGAACGAAGGCGATGTTTCTGATGAGCCCGTCCATGCCGTCGGGCGCCGTCCTCGATCGCGCGGAGTGGGACACGGTGGCGGACCTCTGCCGCGAAGCGGATCTCTGGCTCGTCTACAACGCGGCGATGGAGCGGATCCTCTACGACGGGACGCCTTACCTGCACCCGGCGGGGCTGGCGGGAATGGCGGATCGCACGATCACGGTCGGCTCCGTTTCGAAGGAGTTTCGGATGATCGGCTGGCGAGTCGGATGGGTGGTCGGGCCGGCGGCGATTCTCGCCGACATCGGCCTCGCGGCGATCAGCGACTCCGTGACGCCGGTCGGGATCGCTCAGCCGGCCGCCGCCGCGGCTCTCGAGGCGCCCGACGGCGACGCCGATCTCGCGTCGGCCGTCGCCCGGTGGAAGAGGCGGCGCGACTGCCTGATCGAGGAGCTCGACGGGTTCGACCTGCGGCGCGCGGACGGAGGCTGGTCGATGCTGCTCGACGTCGGGCAGGTCGGGCGAACCGGCGAAGAGGCCTCCTCCGCGCTGCTCGAGAGGGAACGCATCGCCGCGACGCCGATGCGACACTGGGGCGAGCGCAACGGACCTCGGTTTCTGCGGCTCGTCTTCAGCAACGAGCCGGTCGAGCGGCTGCGGGGAGTCGGCGAGCGCTTCCGGCGCGCCCTCGCGTAGCCCGGCTCCGCGGACGCGCGGCCTGGCTCAGGGGTGCGACGGGACGCTCGGCAGCGCCGGGGCGCCGGGGCGAGGGCGGAACGCGTTCATCTCCTCTTCGGTGCCGAGGAGATCCCGCAGCGTGATCTTGCCGAGAACCTGATCGACCGCCTGCTGGACCATCCGCCAGACGGATCGAATCGAGCAGTCGGGCATGTGGGTGCAGAGCCGCTCGATGCCGGTGTGGGATTCGCAGAAAGCCGGCTCGTAGATGCGCCCGCCCAGACACGCGAGGGCCTCGCCCAGGAGAATCTGCTCGGCCGGCCGCGCCAGCGAGTAGCCTCCCGACTGTCCGCGGGTCGACTGGATGAAGCCTCCCTGGCGCAGCACGCGCATCATCTTGGCGACGTTTGGCTCGGTGATCCCCTCCGAGCGCGAGACCTGGGCGATCGTGACGCTGCCCTCCGGCCCCTCGCGACCCACCCGCAGCAGGCAGCGCAGGCCGTATTCCTCTTGCGACGAGAGTTTCATCGGCGGCTCCTCACATCATTCCGAGCTGGAGCTTGGCGGCGTCGGACATCATGCTCATGTTCCAGGGCGGGTCGAACAGCACCTGGACGTCCGCCTCCTGGATGCCGGGCACCGAGAGGAGCTTGCCCTTGATGTCCTCGCGGAGCACGTCGCCCATGCCGCATCCCGGCGCGGTCAGGGTGAAGCGGACCTCCACCTTGCTTCCGGCAGCGGAGAGCGGCGTCACGGCGCACTGGTAGACGAGGCCGAGGTCGACGATGTTGACGGGGATCTCGGGGTCGAAGCAGGTGCGGAGCTGATCCCAGCACTGCTCCTCGACGGAACGCCCCGCCGCGGCGTCGGCGCCCGCGGCTTTCGCCTGCTCGCCGATCGCGTCGGCGTCCTTTCCCTCGATGCGCGCCATGTAGCCATAGGGCGTGACGACGGTGAAGCTGCCGCCGAGGGACTGCGTGAGCGAGAGCGGCGTGCCTTCGGGAATCCGAATGGCCATGCCGCTCGGAATTTCCTTCGCCTCGATCTCGCGCGTGGTTCGAACTTCTTTGGCCATGTTCCTCTCAGCAAGCCTTCGGCTCTTCGCGGGGAGATGCCTCGGCTCCGTCTTCGGTCGAGACCGTGCCGCCCTCGGCCAGCGCCGCCTTGAGCGTGTGCCAGGGCAGCGTGGCGCACTTGATGCGCACGGGGTACTCGCGCACGCCCGAAAAGACTTCGAGCTTGCCGAGCGGCGCTCCTCCCTCCGCGGCGTTCCGCTCGCCGGTGATGAGGTGGTGGAAGCGCTCGAAGAGGGCCTCGACCTCCGAACGGCTCTTTCCCTTCACGCTCTCGGTCATCATCGAGGCCGACGCGGTCGAGATGGCGCAGCCGGATCCCTGGAACGCGGCGTCGCGCACGACGTCGCCGTCCACCTGCAGGTACACCGTCTCCCGGTCGCCGCAGAGCGGGTTGTATCCCTCGGCGCGCCGGTTGGCGCCCGGCAGCTCCCGGAAGTTCCGGGGGCGCTTGCCGTGGTCCAGGATGACTTCCTGGTAGAGATCGCGCAGGTCGCTGCTGCCGCTCATGCGAACATCCGGCGCGCCGCGTGGAGCCCCGCGACGAGGGCGTCCACTTCCGCGCGCGTGTTGTAGAGGCCGAAGGAGGCCCGCGCCGTCGCGGGCACGCGGAAGAAGTCCATCACGGGCTGGGCGCAGTGGTGTCCCGTGCGGACGGCGACGCCTTCCCGGTCGAGCACGGTGCCGATGTCGTGCGGATGGACGCCGTCCATCGTGAACGACAGGACGCCCGCCTTCTGGCGGGCCGTTCCGATGAGGCGAACGCCCGGGACCGCGGCGACGCGCTCGGTCGCGTCGGCGAGCACGCCGTCCTCGTGCCGCGCGATCGCTTCCATTCCGAGAGCGCGCAGATAGTCGATCGCGGCGCCGAACGCGATCGCGCCCGCGATATTCGGCGTTCCGGCCTCGAACTTGTACGGCAGGACGTTCCAGGTGGACTTCTCGAAGGTCACCGAGCGGATCATGTCGCCGCCGCCCTGATACGGAGGCATGGCCTCGAGCAGTTCCGCGCGGCCGTAGAGGACGCCCACGCCCGAGGGGCCGTACATCTTGTGCCCGGAGAGGGCGTAGAAGTCGCAGCCGAGCTGTCGCACGTCGATCGGCAGACGCGGCGCCGCCTGCGCGCCGTCCACGAGAACGGGAATGCCCCGCGCATGCGCCATCTGCGCAATCTCCCGCACGGGGTTCAATGTGCCGAGGGCGTTGGAGACGTGGGGGACCGCCACGATCTTCGTTCGGGCCGAGAGGAGGCGCTCGAGCTCTTCGACCAGGAGCTCGCCCCGCTCGTTCATCGGGGCGACCCGCAGGCGCGCGCCCTTCTCCTCGCAGAGGAGCTGCCAGGGGACGATGTTCGAGTGGTGCTCCATCGCGGTGATGAGGACCTCATCGCCCGCGCCGACGTGGCGCCGCCCGTACGTCGCCGCGACGAGGTTGATCGCCTCGGTCGTGCCGCGCACGAAGACGATCTCCTTCGACTCCGCGGCGCAAAGGAAGTCGCGGGCCTTCTCGCGCGCCTTCTCATAGGCGTCGGTAGCCTCGACGGAGAGCAGATGGACTCCCCGGTGGATGTTCGCGTAGGAGCGCTCGTAGACGTCCCGCTCGGCGTCGATGACGGCGAGGGGCTTCTGCGTCGTCGCCGCGTTGTCGAGATAGACGAGCGGCCGGCCGTGCACCCGCCGGTTCAGGATGGGGAAGTCCTTGCGGATCGCATCGACGTCGAAGACGGTGCGCGCCGGCGCCGTGGAAGAAAGAGCGGTGCTCAACGCAGCTCCTTCGGGGCGCCGTCGCCCGACAGCCGCTGTCCGAGCGCCTCCTCGACGGCCGACCGCACCGACGGCACGGGGAGACGGCCGGCGACGTCGGCCGCGAAGGCCCAGGTCAGGAGCCGGCGCGCCTCGTCTTCTCCGATTCCGCGGGCGCGCAGGTAAAAGAGCGCGTTCGCGTCGAGCTGCCCGATCGTCGAGCCGTGTTTGCACTTGACGTCGTCGGCGAGGATCTCGAGCGCGGGCGTCGAATTGACGAGCGCCTCCTTCGAGAGGAGCAGGTTCTTGTTGGTCTGCATCGCGTCGGTCTTCCGGGCGCCCGGCCGGACGATGATCTTGCCGTCGAAAACGCCCCGGGCGCGGCCGTCCAGGATCCCCTTGTAGAGCTCCCGGCTGATGCCGTGCGGGGTCGCGTGGTCGATCGTCGTGTGGTTGTCCAGATGCTGGCTGCCGCCGCCGACGAAGAGCCCGTAGAGCGCGGTCTCCGCGCCTTCGGCGGCGAGCGTCACGCGCAGGTCGGTCCGCGCCAGAGCGGCGCCGAGGGCGACGTTGTGCGAGGCGAAGCGCGAAGCGCGCTCCTGCCGGACCGCGATCGTGTGGACGTGAAAGGCCGCGAGGTGTTCCTGCTGAAGCTTGACGTGGGTGAGCACGGCTCCGTCTTCGAGGAAGATCTCGGTGACCGGATTCTGGAAGTAACTGCCGGTCCCCGCGTAGCGCTCGACGACCGTGGCTTCGCTGCCCGCGCCGGCCACGAGGACGCAGCGCGGATGAGAGACGGACGGCTCGGAGGCGCCGCCCGAAGCGAAACGGATCTCGAGCGGCGCCTCGACGACGGCGCCGGGCGCGATCTCGATCAGCAGGCCGTCCTGGAAGGACGCGGCGTTGAGCTCCGCGAACGCGTTGACGCCTGCTCCGGCGATCTCTCCGACGCGCCCCCGGAGGACCTCGGGGTCCTTCGCAAGAAGCTCGCGGAGCCTCGCGGTGCGTACGCCGGCGGGAGGCTCTCCCTCGAACGCCGGCTGCCCCTCCTGCGCGCGGGCGGTGACCCACGGCGTCGAGACGATCGGGCCGACGCTCGTGTAGCGCCACTCTTCCACGTGCGGCGTCGGGAAACCGAGCGCGGCGAAGCGTTCGGCCGCGGCCCGGCGGAGCTCGGCGAGCCAGGCCGGTTCTCCGGGGCGCTCGGCGAACG
>Ga0187779_10002284_pt1 | contig 11783 bp, 10 predicted proteins | sample 1015_Q2_SP10_10__FD_132435 | JGI IMG/M metagenome (GOLD analysis project Ga0187779, IMG submission 132435) | Tropical peat soil microbial communities from peatlands in Department of Meta, Colombia - 1015_Q2_SP10_10_MG | ecosystem: Environmental > Terrestrial > Soil > Wetlands > Peat | place... | reverse complement strand
CAGCAGGTGCCCAAGCAGGCTGCCGTGGTGCTCAGCCAATGACCCCACCAGAGAGAATCGGCGCCTTCTTTGATGTGGACGGCACACTGCTGAGCCCGCCTTCGCTCGAATGGCGTTTTATTGCCTTTCTGCTGACCCGCGACGAGCTTTCAACGCGCGATATCGTCCGATGGTCCGTTCATTTTGCAAAGGCCATCGTGACCGATCCGCGTGGGGCGACGGTGAGGAACAAATCCTATCTCGCGGGACTGCGTGCTTCGCTCGCTGAGGAATTCGAACAATCGCTCGCAAACGGTGCACTCCCTTTGTACACGGCCGCACTCAAACGCATGACCTGGCATTGGAGTCAGGGGCACCGTGTGTTTTTGGTCAGCGGAACGCTCGACTGCCTTGCTGGCGCCATGGCGCGACAGCTGCCCGGGCCCGTTGAGATCGCGGCCACGGAACTGGAAGTGTGCCAGGGCCACTGGACTGGCCAAATCGTCGGCGCGCACAGGAGCGGCGAACAGAAGGGGCGTGCAGCAAGAAATCTGGCGAGCCGATTCGGCCTTTCTCTGTGGGAGAGCTACGCCTATGGCAATTCGACCCGTGATCTGCCGATGCTTGATTCTGTCGGCCGACGCGTGGTGGTGAATCCGCCTGCGCCGCTTCGCCAGATCGCCTCGAGCGAGGGATGGCAGATATGCCAGTGGAGACGGGTGATAGGGAGTCCGCTCTCCTGCCTCAATCTCACTCCCAGGGAAGCGCGATGACCGTCCCGGATGAGATACCTTCGGCCGAACTGCCCCACCCCCGAGCCGTTCTTCACGATGACTCCACTGCGTCCTTCTGGCTTGGCGAAACCGTCCGAGCCTCGGGCGCGTTTGAGTGGCTAACCTTCCTTTATCTAGCCTGGCTCTGCGCCCTCTCGATCGGATTCCACTCCAACATTCCTCATGCCGCGCGCTATCTGAGCGGTCACTGCGTGATTGCCGGAGCACTTCTCTGGCTCATACGAGCGGCTGCGCGCTCAGAGAACAAGATCCTGCGCTTCGCTCGCCATTGGTACCCGCTGCCTCTCTATGTTTTTCTGTTCGAAGAGCTCGGTGGGCTCGTGCACGCGATTTGGCCCCGATGGTTCGATCACGCATTCGTGGCTTTCGATTACAACCTCGCGCAGGTGCATCCCTCCGTATGGCTCGGTCAGTTCGCGACGCCCACACTCAACGATTACATGCAGTTTTCCTATATGACTTACTTTCTCTACCTCGTCCTCTTGCCTGCGATTTTGTACGCCCGTGGCGAATGGCTCCGATTTTGGACCGTAATGGTCTCGACCGCCATCGCACACTATTCGGTGTACGTAATCTCCATCCTGCTGCCGGTCGAAAGCCCCTACTTCTCCCTCGCCACCCTGAACACACAGCCGCTGTCCGGCGGCTATGCAACGGCGCTCATCACTTGGATCGAACGGCTGGCCCGCGTCCACGGGGCAGCGTTTCCATCGGCGCATGTGGCCGGGTCCGCGGTAGCCTTGGTAGCGTCTTGGCACTACCGCCGCTGGCTTTTTTGGATCACCCTGCCGTTCTTTGTGAGCATGTGCGTGGCAACCGTCTATGGGCGATATCATTATGTTGCCGACGTTCTCGCGGGTCTCGCCGTCGGAGTGCTTGGATTCATGACCGGTGAATGGCTGCTCGGCCAGAAGGGCGCGCTGCCGAAGGTTGCGGCATAGGATGAGTGGTTGCGTGCCTCAGCTGAGGACCGGATGACGATGATGCCAATCGGTTGCTTCCTCAAAGGCCCGCGCGATCGCGAGCAAGCGAGCCTCGCCCCATCGCGGTCCCAGCAGCTGCAACCCGACGGGCAGGCCCTCCGACGTGAAACCGCACGGTATGGAAATCGCCGGAAGGCCGCTTAGATTCGCTGGCCGAGTCAGACGGAGGAGTTCGGCCCGCACCGTGGTCTCTCGCTCTCCGGCGACACGAATCTGGCTGTGACCGATCCGCGGCGCTGAAATCGGCGCAGTGGGCGCGAGGATGATATCCACTTGTTCGAAGGCTCGCCGGAAGTCCTCCATCAGGTCTCGCCTGGCGTCCAGCCCGCGCAGAAAATCGACTGCGCGCAGATTGTGTCCCCATTCCAGGTGCCCTCGCACATCCTCGCCGTACTGTTCGGAACAGGAGGGATAGTAGCCTTGCGATTCATGATAGTAATTGGCCTCGGCCACCACCAAGCTGGTTGCGCGATCCACGGCCGTCGGGAGGTGGGGTAAGGCGATCTCTTTTATTTGTGCTCCGAGCGTTGCGAATGTCTTGGCGGCCGCGTCGATCGCGCTGCGGATTTCTGGATCGATGCGTTCAAAGAAAAAGTCCTTCGGCCAGCCGAGCCGGAAACGCCGTGGCCGCTGCCTGCGGAGCGTTCGATAGCTGGGCCGTAGCGCACCTCGCGGATATTTTCCTGCGATCGCCTCGAGCACCATCGAGGCATCCGATACGCTTCGGGCCAGAGGCCCCACATGATCGAAGCTCGCTCCCAGGGGCACGACGCCTTCCACGCTGACAAGGCCGAACGTCGGCTTGAGCCCCACGATCCCACACAGCGCGGCCGGAATACGGATCGAGCCGCCGGTATCGGTGCCGACGGAAACCAATCCCATTCCGGTGGCCACGGCGACCGCGGAACCGCCGCTGGATCCTCCGGAAATTCGCTCGGGAGACCAGGGATTCCGTGAGCTGCCGTAGTGCGGATTTTCGCCGGTGATGCCGTAGGCAAACTCGTGCATGTTCGTCTTGCCCAGAAGAATCGCCCCGGCCTCGGCGAGCGATTTTGCCACCCGGCTGTCTTGGTCGGGCACGAAGTCAGCAAGAATCGTCGATCCCGCGGTCGTTCGGATGCCCCGAGTTAAGAAATTGTCCTTGAGAGAAATGGGAATTCCGTGCAGAGGGCCGCGCAGGTCCCCTCGGCGAATTTCCCTTTCCGCACGTTTCGCGTGTTGGCGGGCCTGCTTGGTTAGGACCGTTAAAAAGGCACCTAGGCTGAGACTCCATCGCTCGATCCGCAGAAGGGCCGCATCGACCAGCTCGACCGGAGAGAGCTCGCGCCTCCGCAGCAGGGCCGCCGCCTGCTCCATGGTCAGAAATGCTAACTCGGATTCGGTGCGGGTGGTCACGTCGTTTAAAAGATTTTCTCCTGCCGCCGCATGTTCCCGGCCGAGCCGATATTAGCAACGCGGAAGACCACGCTGTACTGGTTCTCGTTGCGGATCGTGCCGAACGAGAAACGGCGGTATTCGAACCCAAACCCGCAACACGAACCGTTGTAGCCAGCCTCCGCAATCTGGTTCTGGAAGGCCCCTGCTGTGAAGTCATAACTCGCGCCAAAGATGAAATTCCAGCCGCGCTGGTTGGGATCTCCGTATCCAGAAAGTGCCCGCACTTGATTCGACCGCTGCTGGAAATTGGGAGGAGGAGGCTGCGGATTGTTCGGCAGGTTCAGAACGGAGAACTGAGAAAGGATCAGAAAGGATTGCTTGTACGGTTTGAGCTTAAGCAGTTCGCCGATGGCCCTCAGCCGGTCAATTGTCGGATCGTAGTTGATGATGAACTGTGTGTCGAACCGCTTCCCCGGTTCCACCGTCAGTTCGCTGATGATCGGCGAGAAATGGCGCGGCTCGTCGGCGAACGCAAAGGGGGTGAGTGCGTTGGTCGTCTGGAAAACGTTCGGTTGTCCCGGCACGAGCGCTCCACTAAACGTGGGATCGAAAAAATACTTTTCCGCGAGACGCCAGGTGACAAGTTCTTCGGCGCCGTCGTCGCCGCTCCGGCGAAACAGGCGCTGTGTAACTCCGTACTCGAGCTCGTTCGTATCCGTCAGGGTGTCATCTTGGTCGAACCGCAGAATCTCTGCAAAATCGTTCACTCCGTTCACGTAGCGATACGCGAAGTAGGGCTCGATTACGTGCTTCCATTTGGTGTCGCCTTGATCCCAGATTCGCTCCAGCACCGGGAGCCGGACGTCGATCGAGAGCTCTTCGGTGTTGCGAAATAGACTTTGTGCAAGATAGGTATTGTTTTCGATGCGCCCGCCATAGGAAGTGGAACGAAACGTGAAGTTGGAGGTTACGTCGAGCCACGGGCCGAAGTGCAGAGGGATCGTCACGCTGGGGGCCAGCTCGCTGCGCTCCACGAAAGGCGGCGTCGTAAAGGGCGTCACATTTTCGCTTCGGCTCTGGGCTCCGGTGAATGCATCGAAGGAAAAATAAAGCGGCAGTCGGCGAAAAAACGCTTGATCCACCGAGCTGAACCAGAGTTGAGGGGCGGTCCGGAGCGTGATGGAGGTCTGCGGCGAGGCGCTAAAGTAGTTCTGATAACTCAGCCCCGCCAGTCCCAAACTAAATCCGGCGAAATTTCGCTGCAAAAAGGCGGTGTTGATCACCTCCGAGTTCACCGCTTCTTTGATCGTCTCCATCCAGGCCAGACGGAACGTGAGAGAGGTGAGCTGGTCCAGGTCGCCCACCGCGCGCCAGCCATCCGGCAACTCTGAAGTAAACAGCAACTTGGCCTCGTGCCCACCCTGTTTGAGGGGCGGAGCACCATTCGGCTGTGGAAGACCGCGATCGATCACTCCGTAGTAGCTGGATTCAAGCTGCGTTCCCTCCCACGGGCGCATGCGTATCTGTCCTTTTTGCGCCCATCCGCGGCTGCTGTAGAGGGCGGCGCCAAGGGTTGTGTCCATCCAGTCCCAGGGCGCCCAGTAGAAGGAGTCGCCCAGCACGAACCCCTTCTGCGTCGTATCACCGACGATAGGAATCATGAATCCGGACTCGCGGCGCTGTTCGGCGGGAATCGTGGCGTAGGGCAAATAGATGACGGGAATTGACCGAATCCGAAAGTTTCCATTCTCGATACGCACATTCTTCTGTAGGCGAACCGTGGCTTTGGGCGCGTAGAACTTCCACGTGGGATGTTCGGGGTCACATACAGTGACCCACGCCTTATAGATCTGGTAGCTGTTTTCGTTCAGTCGGTCCGCTTCCTCGGCCTGAAAATAAAGGGGATTCGGACTGATGAGCAGCGTCGGGGAGGGGCGCCGTTGCAAGGCAAACGTGCCCGTGACCTGATGAAAGGTGCCTCGGCCCGTCTTCAGTTCGTAGCGAGCATCCTCGGCTTCTACATGCTGCGTGAGGTAATCGAGTTGCACGTGGCCGCGTGCGATGACGAGTTGTCGTTCGCTGTCATACTCGACGTGGTCGGCGCGAAGACGTGCATTCTGATAGCGTAGGTCCACGTGGCCATCGGCGTAGAAGGTTTTCCCCACGGCCCGTTGTTGGTCCGCTTCGAGCGTCGCCTCGCCTCCACCGGCGATTTCCACCGATGGGGTTTTTCCCTTGGCTTGGCCGAATGTGGTGGGGGCAGCGATCAGAGAAACAGAGAGCACGACGGCGCCAAGAGCGAGTCTCGGTATCGATTGCGGGCGAATGGCGTTCGGCATTTCCCCAGAAAGGCTTACAAAAAGAAAGCTGAGCCTAACACGCGCTCTCCGCGCTCGCAATCAGGCGTGCGCTTTCCTCCAGGGGAGAATCGTACGATGGGGAACAGGTGTCGGATAGGTGACACCGATCTAACGGTGTCCGATACGAGCTCTACTGCCGCCGTGCTATGATGCGACGTTCCATTGGTGCCTCCGCAGCGCAAAATGGACGCGTGATACGTATCTGCCCGAAGTGCGGTGCTCTCCTATTGAGTGACAGCGAGAATTGCTCATTCTGCAATGCCCCCGCTGCGGAAAACGGACCGGCCGGCCGGCCAGCACCATCCCATTTGGCAGCCGCCGAAGGGGTCAGTGAGCCCGAATGGCGGCGGGAGGTCTCTCGCCGCCTTCAACAGTACCGCGAGCGTCGCGGGCACCTGCGCCCGGATGACTCTCAGTCCGGGCTGCCGTTTCAAGAGCCTCGAACCGTCGTGGTCGAAGAAGAAGTGCGCGAACGCCCTCGTGTGCGCCCCGCGTCGCGCCAGCGCCAGAACGAGCGCGTAGAAATTCGCGTTCAGTCGGAATTGGACTTTTCGATTTCCGCGGACGAGCGCGCCCGCCCGCAGACCGCGCTGGTTCCCGTGGCTGGCCTCGCCCCGCGCCGCTGGGCGGGGGTGATCGACTCGCTCTTTTTGGGCTTAACCTGTGCGGGATTTCTAGCGCTGTTCCGCTCCCTCGGAGGACAGATTGCCTTCGATAAGACGACTGCCGTAATTTACCTGGTCATCCTGTATCTCTTCTACGCGCTCTATTTTTCACTCTTCATCACGCTCGCAGGAGCGACTCCCGGCATGCAACTGATGAGGCTCTCGGTGGTCCGTCTCGATGGCAGTATTCCCGACACGCGACAGCTCGTCTGGCGCAGCTTTGGGTATCTTCTTGCCGGCGCGACTTTGACGCTCGGATTCCTTTGGGCCTTGTGGGATGACGACCTCTTTACCTGGCAGGATCGCATCTCGCAAACCTACATCACCGCTGCCGCTCCGCTTTCCGATGCCGACTTCCTGAGTGCCTCGGCCACGCGTTCGCTCGCGCACAAGTAGCGGAAGGGCTTTTTTGCCGCCCGCCAATGCCTGCCGACGAGCCGAAGCTGGTGCTATAATGACAAGCGTCGCGCGGAGCGGCGAACCAGATCCCCAACATCATCGAAGGACACGGTATGAGTTCTCTCACCAAGAAAATTGTCATCCTGCTATCGGCGGTCGTCTTCGGATTTGTCGCCGTGGGTTACGTCCGTGGCCGCTCCTCGGATGAAAAAGCCTTCCGGGCCCTCACCGTCTATAGCGAAGTTCTCGAGCACATCCAGCGTGACTACGTGGACGAGCCGAACCTACACCAGGTGACGAATGGAGCCCTTCACGGCTTGCTCGATTCACTCGATCCTCAATCGAGCTATCTCAGCCCGCTCGAATATTCCGACTACAAGCAGAAAAGCAGCATCGGCGACAAGGCTGGAGCGGGACTGGCCCTCACCAAGCGCTTCGGGTATATCAGCGTGATCTCCACTTTGCCGGACAGCCCGGCGGAGAAGGCAGGATTGCATCTGGGCGATGTGCTGGAAAAGATCGCTGGTTTCACGACCGGGCAAATGGCCATCGAGCAGGCCCAGCTCCTGCTGAGCGGCGATGCGGGTACGACGGTGAAGCTTTCGGTTATCCGCCGGGGCAAGACCGAACCTCAGGACATGGAGCTCACCTTGGAAAAGCTGGCTCCTCCCAAGCTCGTGGAGGATCGGCTGGAAGGCGACATTGCCTACCTCCACGTCTCCGCCTTCGAATCAGGCGCAGCCAAGCAGATTCGCGACCGACTTGTTCAACTGGATCATCAGGGTGCGCACAAGTTGATCCTGGATCTGCGCGATTGCGCGTTGGGCAGTGATCAGGAAGGGGTCGCTACAGCGCAGCTATTTCTTTCCTCCGGGACCATCGCCACCCTGAAGGGGCAGACCATCGACCCGCAAGTTTCCTCCGCTGATGCGTCGAAAGTCGTCTGGACCGAGCCGGTCACCGTGCTGATCGGCAACGGAACAGCTGGGCCGGCTGAGATTGTTGCCAGTGCCATCGCCGATAACCACCGAGGCGAGACAGTGGGGGATCGCACCTACGGAACGGCGTCTTACCAAAAACTCATTGAGCTCGATGACGGTTCCGCGCTTTTCTTGACGCTCGCCAATTACTACACGCCGAACGGCAAGGAAATTCCGATTGACGGTGTTACGCCGACCGTCGAAGTTCGCTCGCTGCCGGATGATTTGGCGGCGTTCGGAGAAACCAATCTGCCCGCTCCCTCCAGTTCGGTCAGCGACCCGGTCGTGAAAAAGGCGGTCCAAATCCTGGAGACAGGGTCGGCTGCGAGGAAAGCTGCGTAGACGAAGATTGCGTCTAGAGCGGTTGCTCGTAGGCCTTGCCGCCGCCGTCCTCCCTTTCACGGGCTGCGCAAGAAGACTTCCCAGCAAGTCGGAAATCCGTTCCGTCACGACTGAGATTGTCGCCGCTGCTCAACAAGCCACCGATCATCAGGCGCAGATAACAATTCGGCCGGAAATCAGGCCAGCCACGCCGACCGGGCAAGCGAACCGTCCAGTTGCGGACAACATCTACATATCACTCCGCGACCGCTCCCAAGTCGGCGGCTTCGAGCAGAGCCTCGAGACCATTGCAGAGCACCACAAGCTGTCGGTGGAACAGACGGCAAACAACGAAGTGACCCGCTTCTATCTCAGCTGGCAGGGAGTGCGCACCCATACGATTAATCTGATCCTGCCGCTCCCCGCACGCTCTTCTGCACGGACAAGAACCCCGGAAACAGCACCCCAACTTGCGATCATCGTCGACGATCTGGGCCACGACCGAGCCGCTGCCGATTCTCTACTCGCACTGCCCTTTCCGATTACGATCTCGGTCTTGCCTAATCTTCCGCTGTCTTCGGAGGTCGCCGAAGACGCCTATCATCGCGGGGATCAGATCCTGCTGCATCTCCCAATGGAATCAGAAAGGGAAGGCTCCGAGGGTGCCCCGCCGGAACCGTCCGAGTTGCGCATAGGCATGACTCCCAGCCAAGTGGCGTCCGCCGTGGACGCCATGCTGGAAACGGTGCCGCACGCAGCGGGGGTGAATAACCATCAGGGGTCACGCGCGACGGCTGATTTGACGCTGATGCAAGCCTTGATGCCCCTGCTACGGCAACGCCACCTTTTTTTTATCGACAGCCGCACGACGGCTCTTACCGTTGCCTATGACGCGGCCGAAACCTCCGGGGTCCGAGCCGCTTCGCGCAAGGTGTTTCTCGACGACACGGCCACACCCGATGCCGTCTTGGCCCAACTCGACCTTGCGGCTCGCGACGCGATGCGCGACGGTTCGGCAATCGCCATCGGCCACCCCCACCCGGCGACCATCGGGGCCCTCTCTGAAGGCGTTCCCCGCCTCGAAGCCCGTGGCATCCGGCTCGTTTTTGTCTCCGAGCTCGTCCGCTAGCGCCGGGTAGGAATGGACATTTTTTCGCCTGTCAATCCGGCCAGGCGCACGGACTGGAACGAAATCTGGCCCCGCGATCTATTTCTAGCCGCACACTCCCACGCTAGTTTTTCCTTAGCGCCCTGCCGCGAACGGGCGGTGCAGGGTACGGAGGGAGTCTATGTCCCACTGGATTGGAACCACCTCTCCGGCAGATGCCGGCATGAGCGACTTTAAGGAATGTCTGAAGTACCTGCGCGACGGAAACCCCAATGATGCCCTGTTGGCGGCACGGCGCGCCCTCGGAGTTTCCCCCAAGAATCCCTTTTACCTCTCCTACACCGGCTTGCTGGCCGCCATCGCGGAGAGGCGCTACGCCGACGGAGAATCTCTGTGCTTGGAAGCGCTGGGGATGCGCCACAACCATGCCCAACTCTACCTGAATCTCGCAGAGGTCTATCAACAGTGCGGCAGGACCCAGGACGCCATTGCGGTGCTCGAAAAGGGGCTGATCTCGGCGGGCCGCGATTTCCGTATTCGCCGGGCGTTGCAAAGGATCGGCACGCGCCGCGAGCCCGTGCTGTCGTTCCTGCATCGCAGTCATCCGGTGAACCGTACTCTTGGCAAGCTGCGACACCAGCTCGCTGGTCCGATTACGGCCGCCTGAGCCGAGCAGTTATAGAAAACAAGCTTCCCCCTGCAATACCCCGGGGCGGGCTACCCGCGAATTCGCGCCGGTGCCACCCAGCGGCGCGAATCAGGCTCGTCCCGGATCCCCTCTCGACCCACAAACAGTCTTGACAGGGCCCCCTTACCCGCTCTGCCCGAGCGGAAGGAAATACTGTGTGCCTTTGACCGGCTGTCTCAGTCGTCGCAGCAGTTCCTGCAAATCCTGGTTGCGCTCGACGAAGTCGATCTCGGTGGTGTCCACGACGAGCAGGTTCGAAGCCGAGTAACGAAAGAAGAAGTGCTCGTAGGCGCTGGCCACAGCCTCGAGATATTCCAGCGAGATTTCCCTCTCTGCAGGGTGGCCCTTTTTTGACACGCGCTTTCTCAGCACGTCGGGTTTGGCCTGCAGATAGATCACCAGATCGGGGGCAGGAACCGACGGCACGAACCAATCGAAATACCTCTCATAGAGTTTCAGCTCTTCGTTGTCCAGGTTGAGATAGGCAAAGATCTTGTCCTTTTCAAACAAAAAGTCGCTCACGAAGGGAGCTCGATGGGCCTCGGGATCGATTTCGGTCAGGCGGCGGTGGCGTTCGTAGAGAAAGTACATCTGGGCGCGAAACGCCGCACCTGGCCGTTCCTCATAGAAATCAGAGAGAAACGGATTGTCCTCGCAGTCACACACGCGGCGAGCATGCATCTGCTCGGCAAGCACCTTGGCGAGAGTCGATTTTCCGACGCGAATCGGCCCTTCGATGGCGATATAGTGCGGCGGCTTGAACGCGGGCTCTTTCGCATTGTGCCTAAGCGGCAGCTCGGCCATGGCGCGCGATTATAACAAACGGCGGATGTCGCCCTACCAATTCTGGACAATGACTTTTACGATGCGGGCAAGCGCGTCGACGTCCCGTGTGTCGATCACTTCACCCGGAGAATGTGAATAACGGAGCGGCCAGCCGATTGCGACGTCCACTGCGCCGTAGGGAACAAACATCGCACCGTCATTGCCTCCGCCCGTGATTCCAATCTGAAAAGGAATCTGATTGCTGCGTGCAAGCTCGGCGAGGTGATCCACCAGTCGGCGGGGATCGATGTTCGAAGTGTCGATGGCGCGGATCGCAAAACCCTTCCCGAGCCGCACATCGGCGAAGCGTTTCGACTCAAGCGGCGAGTCGGACGAAACCACGGTGTCGATTGCAAAGACGTAATCGGGCGTGCGGCCTTGGGCGGCGAGTCGCCTGGCGAGTGCGCCAGCGCCAATGAGTCCCAGTTCTTCGCGGGTGGACCAGGCAAACGTGATGTCACGACCCTGGAGCGGTCCGCCGAGCGCCCAAAGAGCAGCGATGAGGGCCGCGTCCCCCACTCGGTCGTCGAAGCTGCGGCCGTTCGCGCGAGCCCCAACGAGCGAGCGGTACTGTTTGGGGATGGTAATGAAATCGCCGACTTGGATGCCCAGCTTGGCAACGTCATCGGGATTATGCGCCCCCACATCGACGCGGATAGTCTCGGCCGATTCCGCGGGCGCCTTGAAATTCGGCTCGTCCCATCCGTTTGGCAATTCCATGACGGCGTCCCGATCGCCCCGGGACGTGTGCACCAGCATCGGGTGGCCTTGATAGTAGCTCAGCTCCATTCCGCCCAGCCGTTCGGCCTCGAGGCGACCGTCGTTGGAGATCGATTTGACTTCGAAACCGATTTCATCCATGTGGGCAATGAGGAGAATTCTGGGGGCTTTCGGTCCAAACGGCGCTGTGCCCAGGTGGAGAACCAAATTGCCGGCGTCGTCGGTCTCGGGCTTGGCCCATGCCGGCAGCAGGTGCTGAATCGAAGCGGCGACGTTCTGCTCATGGCCACTGGTGCCGTAGGCGCTCACCAATTGCGCCAGAGTTTCCGTTAAGGAGGGCGGCCTGTGTTCGGTTGGATGGGGGCGCTCGATCGAGAACTGTCTGATGTCCCCGGCGGCCGATGAACCCACCGCGTAAATCTCTAGTAGTCTCCTCAGATTCGCCAGGTCGGCTGAGGCCAGTGTCTCTGCCGGGGTGTCGGGCCACGAAAGCGAGACGGCCGCGTGCGCCCACCTTGCGGGAAAGGCTGACCCGGCGCGAGCCATGACGTCTGCGGAGTAGTCGACAGCGACAGGAATCTTAT
>Ga0187779_10002283_pt1 | contig 11785 bp, 12 predicted proteins | sample 1015_Q2_SP10_10__FD_132435 | JGI IMG/M metagenome (GOLD analysis project Ga0187779, IMG submission 132435) | Tropical peat soil microbial communities from peatlands in Department of Meta, Colombia - 1015_Q2_SP10_10_MG | ecosystem: Environmental > Terrestrial > Soil > Wetlands > Peat | place... | reverse complement strand
TACCTCGCAGCCGATGATCGGCTTCACCCCGTGCGTGGTGGCCTGGTGGTAGAAATTCGCGGCGGCGAACAGATTGCCGTGGTCCGTGACAGCGACGGCCGGCATCCCACGCCGCGCGGCTTCCGCTGTGAGCTCGCCGATTTCACAGGCGCCGTCGAGAAGGGAATAGTCCGTGTGCAGATGCAGATGTACGAAATTAGCCGCGCCCGATGAAGCCATGCGTTTCTCATTCTAAACCAGCTTGGCCGATTCGGGTACGCCCAGGTTCAGTTTCGTTCTATCGACCTCAATGGCTGAAGGCGATGTTTAAGCCCGTTGCAAGGATCACATCGTTCGATTTTGTATTCGCAATGGGTGGGTTGGTGACGTAGCGGTCGCTGACGCTCACCGTCCATCCGAACCACTTGTTGATCTTCGTCACCGCGTTGGCATCGAGAGCAAATCGGTATTGACTGAGATCGCTCAAATCGGGATAGAAGTAAAAATTCTCTGTCAGTGTTGTAACTCCGTTGAACTTGTGCACCAGCTCCTCGCCTGCGGTGATTCCTGCTAAGTTGCGGGTCACAGTTGGCTCTAACGGGGCCGTGGGAGTGGCGCCGTAACTTTCGTGCGTATAATTGAAGCCGCCGAGCAAGTCAAACGTCGTCGCGGGCGTGTTGATCACGTGCCAGCCCAGGCCGCCGCTGTAAATCGCGCGAATGTTGAGCCCTTGCAGCTCATCGTGCGTGAAATCGGCGGAGGCAAACCAAAAGAGTTTCTCTGTGATGTTGCGATCGTAGCGCACGCCCCCTAGGATGGCGTTGGCGGTGACGCCACCGCCCGGCAGACCGTTCGTAGAATAGAGAGAAGACTCGTACAGTCCAATGTGGTCTGAGAGTGTCTTTCGATCGAGGGTAAAGGCGGTGTCGAAATTGGTGGTATCGCTGTTGCCGCGAGCCAAAGATAAGCCGACTGTCGCGCTACCCTTCCAGTTCTGGTCCCAGCCCGGATGCAGACTCTTGTCGTAGGCAGCTTGCCCTTCCTCGGAACGAATGGCCACAACGTCCGCCATGGCCAGCTCGACAGTTTGCCCAACCGTGGTATGGACGGTGAGATTCGGACCGTTCGGCGTGACCGAGCCGGTGATCGTTTTCTTGTCGGAGGTCGTCACGTAGATGGGTTTCGTAGTGGTCAGTTCTTTGATGGCGGACCATTGGATTTTGACGTCACCGGCATAGGCAGTTTCAAGTGTGATCGCCTTGCCGTCTGAGTCTCTGAGGCCGCCCGTGATGCGATCACCGTTGCTGAGTGTGGCTGTTTCTGCGCCCGTGAGGAACGGCAGAGCCAGCATGCAAACGAACGGTGAGAGTGCCAGAATAGAAAAATGTCTCATCCTTACCCCCTGATCGGGATTTGGGCGGGCGCCAGACCGCCGGTGGCTGGTCAAGGCAGACCGAGCTCGCCAAAGCTCCTGTTCTAGCGCGCTTGCGAGCGGCGCGGAAGGGCTGCGCCGGGCATCAACAGGAGCGCTCATCTTACCGTGGTTGGCCAGTCGGCGCGAGGTAGACGATTTGAAGGCAGCTGCCGCGATTTCATCGCGTGATAGAATCGCAACTTCCCGATGCTGCTCCCCGAAACGTGAACGCTCCGAGTGCCTCGTCGGACGGCAGGCTGCGTGCTTGCCCGCTTTGTGGCGGGCAGGAGCGCCGGCTCCTGTTCCGTCAAGACGGGTGGGAGATCGTCGAATGCGCGCGTTGCGGCATGGTATTCATCGGCAGCCATCTTTCCTACGCGAAGCAGGCGAGCGACCACGATTGGACACACGAACACGCGAAAGAGTTTCAGCGCCGCAAGCTGAGACAGCCCGTGATGTTGTATCTCTCGCGCCTGCTGCGGCCGCTGCGACCGGATACGAGTGGCCGGATGCTGTCGCAAACCCTCCGTTTCCGGCGCGAAGGCAAGCTCGTCGACTTCGGTTGCGGCGAGGGAGAATTTCTCCGTCGTGCTGCGCCCTACTTCGAACTCACGGGCATCGAGCTCAGCCCGCGCAGCGCGAAAATCTCGCGGCAGCAGGTACCGTCGGCCCGGATTTTCGAAGGACCGGTGACCGAGGTGGCAAAGCGGGAGCTCGCTGCCGCTGCTTTCGACGTGGTCACGCAGTTCGGCTACATCGAACATGAATGGTGTCCGCTCGAAGGGCTAGGTGCGGCACACCGCCTACTGAAGCCGGGAGGCGTCACCGTCATTAAGACGCCGAATTATGCCAGCTGGAATCGGCACATTCGCGGCCTCAATTGGTGCGGTTATCACCTCCCCGGGCACTGCAATTACTTCACTCCTCGGACACTTAGAAAGCTGCTTCGCAGCGCGGGGTTTGAGCCACTCCCGCGACCCCTGCTCGATTGCCTGCCGACGAGTGATTCCCTGTGGATGGCCGCGCGCAAGCCGACGTAGACGCCGGGGATGTTCTGGTGCTCCCCCCGGCGATTCCCGTCGCCGCTCAAATGCTCCGATTGGCGTCAGGACGGTTCTGTTCGCCTGTACGAAGACTGTACCTAGTGAGCGTTGACTCCACTTGCGTGCGCGCGTATTGTCTCGCAAGATTCGTTAACTGCCGTTTCGAATCCGGTGGCCCACCCTGCCCGGGCGCCAACTTGGCGATCGGGCGCAATCTCTTGCTTCTCCCGCCAGGGAGGTCTCCGTGCGGACATGGAATGCTGGAGCCAGCTTTGTAAGGAGAAACGACGCCAAGCTGACCGCTCCCGACCGAGAGCTATCGAACGCGGCCACGGCGCTTTTGCCCAACCGAATCGTAGAGGAACGCGTGCGAAGAATTTTGCGGGCCGTTGAGTCGGGGAACACGTTTAGCGTTCGGGATCTGGCCATGGAGGTTCATGTAAGCCCCTCGTATCTTCAGCGGCTGTTCAAACACCAGACCGGAGTTTCCATCGGTGGATGGTTACACGAACAGAGGCTTCAGCGCGCAGCCCATCTTCTTCTAAACAGCTACATGAGCGTCAAGGAAATTGCCCACACCATTGGATATGAGCATGCCTCCAGCTTCGTACGGGCGTTTGGGCGACGCTTTGCGCAGGCCCCGGCACACTACCGGAAACAGATCGACTGCGCGAAATGCTAATAAAAGGGCGGTTATGCTAACCACTTCACCTTGTCGAGTGAAAGCGGTGAGTGGTAGAAAAGTTTCACTTTTTCGATAGGTACCGCATCGAGTAATGGCTCCTGTATCCGGCCCGCAGGTACCTGATTGCTACAGGATGACGGCGGCAACTATTAGAACGATGACGGGATGGTGTGCTTCGACGACGGAGGGATTGCGAAATGAAGACGACAAGGCTCGACTTGGCGATCGCATTGATGGCAGCTTTATGGTTTCCGCGCACGGCGTTTCCGCAGAGCGACCCGGGTGTTCGCCCCGGACCGGTCAATGGGCAAGGAGGGGCCACTCTGATGAATCCGCTCCCGCTCCCATCGGTGGAAGCAAATCATCCCACAGGCTCACTCGAGTTCTTTCAGAATGGCCTGGCCCGCTTCCAGAACATTGAGGTGGTCGCAAACGGCGCGAACAATGGCTTGGGGCCACGATTCAACCTCAACCAGTGCTCCGGTTGCCACGCGCAGCCGAGCGTTGGGGGATCAAGTCCGGCCAGCAACCTGCAATTCCAAGTAATTGCCAACGGGGTGGCGAACGGCTCGACCAACACGATTCCGTCCTTTATCACCGCGAATGGCCCCACGCGGGAAGCGCGTTTCCCGTTCTTCTTGAACCCGGGTGGGAGCCCTAATACCAGCGCCCCCAACGGAGGAGTGGAGGACCTGTTCACCGTGTCGGGTAGGCCGGACGCCGGGAGTTGCAGTTTGGAACAACCCAACTTCTCGCAGGCACAAGAGACGAACGACATTATCTTCCGGATTCCCACTCCAGCCTTTGGTGCGGGGCTGATTGAAAACATTGACGACTCCGCTTTGATTGCCGTCAGAAGAGCTGCCGTGGGCAACAACTTTGGGATTAGCGGCACCTTCAATCACAACGGCAACGATGGGACCATTTCCCGGTTCGGCTGGAAGGCACAGGTTAAGTCGCTCGAGATTTTTGCAGGCGAGGCCTACAACGTGGAGATGGGCATCTCCAATGAGATCTTCCCGCAAGACAGGCCGCTGCCGGAAGAGGATCAGCTGGGGCGTGGCCTTCCCACAAATTGCTTGAATCTGAGCGAAACTGGATATCCTGAGGACACCACAAACTTTACACCTACGATCCATAGTTCGGACATTTTTGCGCAGAATGCCTCCATCCCCAGCGATGTCGTCGCGTTTGCCATGTTCATGCGCCTGCTCGCACCGCCTGTACCTTCGATAAACACACCGGGCGGCTTCGTTTCGCTTGCCAGGGGAAGGGCTCTGTTTAGTGCGATCGGTTGTGCCACCTGTCATACCCCAACGATCAACTCTACACAGCCTTCCAGTGTCACGCCCTCGCTCGGAAAGGCACCAGTGAATGCATTTTCCGATTTCGAGATCCATCACATGGGTACCGGCTTGGCGGACAACGTATCGCAGGGCGGCGCCGGTGGCGACCAGTTCCGCACGGCACCGCTATGGGGCCTGGGCCAGCGCATCTTTTTCCTGCACGATGGCCGCACAACGGATCTGCTGACCGTCATTGAGGACCACAAAAGCAGTGGCTCGGAAGCGACGCAGGTGGAAGAGAACTTCGACACGCTTTCACCTGGGCAGAAGCAGGACTTGCTGAACTTTCTGCGCTCGCTGTGATGGGTGGTAAAGGTTCTTACGGGCGAGAGGGAAAGCTGCCTCGCCCATATCTGTCTGGTGTGCAGTTGCTGATGCCTCTGGTTTTGTCCGTTTCGTTGCTTGCCCATGCACAGGGGGGCGCTCCGAGCGGGCGTTCTGATGATCCGCAACCGAGAAAGCTGCCGAGGGGCGTGATCCTGGTGAAGGGCGCCTGGTCGAGTGCCAGCGATGAGGCGACCCCCGTGCCCGAGGGCGGGAGGCTAGCCAACCGCGTCTATAGCAACCCGTATTTCGGTCTCACCTATCCTCTCTCGTCGGATTGGACCGAAACGTACAGCGGCCCGCCCCCTTCCGACAGTGGTTACTATGTGCTTGCGCAGATAAGGCCTGCGGACACGGTCACCGGGGCCAGTCGAGGGACGATTCTGATTTCTGCCCAAGACCTCTTTTTCAGTCCTACGCCGACTCGCGATGTGCTCGAACGGATCCATTACGCAGCACAGACTCTGCCGCCTGAATACAAGGTAGAAAGGCCGCCGACGGAGGTCCGAGTCTCCGGCCGTTCTTTCGTCCGTTTTGACTACGGCTCGCCCGTCGCCGAACTGCATTGGCATGTGTTGGCAACCGAAATCCGATGCCACATGGTCGAATTTGTTTTTACCGGTCGTGACCCCCAATGGGCGGAAGGTCTCATCCAGGAAATGAACGAGATGACGTTGCCCTGGCAAGCCGGCCTCACGTCAGGAAGGGGCGGGGGAGAGGCCCCCGTGTGTATCAAAGACTATGCCAGCGGCGAAAATGTCTTGGAGAAAGTGGATCCCGTCTTTACCGAGCATGAATTCAACTCGGTTCCCGTTCGAATCGTCATCGATGAAGAAGGCAAGGTAAAGCACATTCATTTTCTCAGCGCTTTTCCGGATCAGGCAAAAGCCATTACCGATGCTCTCTCCAATTGGAGGATCCGGCCTTTCCAGCAGGACGGGCACCCACAGGAGGTAGAGACCGGGATCCTGTTCGGGCGCGCATTACCCGCCAGGACAACCGATCCGGCAGCTCCATGAGGAATTTTTCTCTATGGCGCGTGGGTCCGACTGTTCAAAGACAGCTCCGAGCATGGACTCTCGTGGCTTGCTTTTCTACTGCGGCACAGGGCGGGACGGACATAACTGGCACGGTCGTTAACCCGAGCCGCGGTGAACCTGCTGCGGGCGATGACGTAGTCCTGGTTCAGCTCAATCCATGGATCGAGCAAGAAGAGTCACGCGCCAAGACCGACGACCACGGACGGTTTATCCTTCCTGTGCAATAATCCTGACAAACCACATCTGGTCCGCGTGTTTCACCAAGGTGTCAGCTACGATCAGCGGGCCTCAGCGGGCGACCCGCTTACCATCGCAGTATTCGATGCCGCTCCGAATCTGCGAAACGTCACTGGCACTATCGAAATCGTCCGAGCAGGCACCGAAGGAACCCTGCTTCACGTTTCTGACATGTATGAGATCCGGAACGCATCCAACCCGCCACTGACAAAGACGGGCGGTCGCACCTTCGAGGTGTATCTGCCGGCCCATGCACGGATTGATTCCGTTCTGGCGGCAGGTCCGGGCAAGCTGGGCCTGCTGATTACTGCGACACCTGTTTCGGGCGAGCCTGGACACTACGCGGTGGATTTTCCCTTGCGGCCCGGAGCAACCGATTTTGCCTTCAACTATGACCTCTCCTACGATGGCCGTGCCAGGTTTCCGACCAGGCATGCCTATCCGCTTGAGCAATTGGCTATCATGATTCCGCCGGCCATGGGGTTTTCATCGCGCTCGGGCGCCTTCGAGATCCTTCGAGTTGACAGCAGCCGCTACCAGGTCCGGGCAGCAAACCACCTAAAGGCGAGGGAGGGACCGGAGTTTGAGGTCTTTGGCGCCGGGAGGCTTCCGCCTCTTGGAAATCGAGCCAAAGCCGAACCGTGGACACATCCTCCCCTTCCACCGAATTCCACACTCTCGGCTCTCGGTCCCACGGGCGAGCCGTCTGGGGCCTGGATCAACGCACGCTCGAAGCCGATCGAACCGCCTTCTCAATCGCTCGCCTTGGATGGGGTGATTGCGATGCTTCTTGCTGTCTGTGCGGTCTTCGTTTGGCGGGCGCGCAAATCGGACAAGACCGGAGAATGACGGGATCACCAAGCAAGCCGGGCAAGATCGCTGGCCTTTAAACCGCGCCTTTGCCAAAGGCGAAGGAGAGTTTTTCGAGTTCGTGGTGACCCGTGGGTGGCCTCATTTTTGAAAGTGGGGCATCACTTCGGTTGAAAAAAGCTTGAGCGAGCGCACGCTTTCTTCATGCGTGAGGTCTCCGTAGGCGAAACGCACGATCATGTAATTGGCTCCGCTCTGCTCTAATTCCTGCTCGATTCGGACGCGAACCGCTTGAGGTGTTCCCGTGATCAGAGTCGAAGCGCTGGCGCGGAGTACCTCCTCGAGGCTTACGTGGGAGACGTTGTGCTTGCGCCAGAGATAAACGAGGCTTTCGTAGAAGCCCTGGGAGCCGAACCTTCCGCGCTCCTCCGCCTCGCGGTCGTTCTCCGCTACGTACACGTTGCGCGCGATACCGGCCTTGGGCATGCACATGCCTTTGCCGCCATGCGCTCGGTTCCAAGAATCCTTGAAGGCATCGATCACGGCCCGTGCCTCGGGTGCCGCGAGAAGCGATGCCAGGTTGACATTTTTCTGTCCTACGCGCTGGGCGCTCTCGGGGCTGTTCGTGGCGTACCACATCGGGGGATGAGGCCGCTGCAAAGGCTTCAATTCGATCGGCACATTCTTATAGTCGAAATATTTGCCGTGATAGTCGACGACGTCCTGGGTAAGGGCGGCCATTAGCACCGCCATTGCTTCGCCGTAAAGAGCGGGGGCTTCCTGTTCGGTGACGTTGTAAAAGCCAAGCTCTACGCCGGAGACCCCGCGCCCCGTGCCGACTTCGAGCCGCCCGTGGGTGAGATGATCCAGCATGCAGATTTCAGCCGCCAGCCGCAGTGGGTTGTAAAGCGTGGCGATCAACACGAGAGGGGCAAAACGGATGTTTTTCGTGATGCGAGCCGCAGCGGCCAAAAATACCAGTGGGGAAGGTGCCAACCCGAGCGGCGTGAAATGGTGCTCGGTGGGGTGGTAGGTGCGGAAACCGGCCTCATCGTACAGCTCAAGCAGCTTCAGGCGGCTGTCGTAGGTCTCCCAGATCGGCTTGCTTTGTCGATCGATGTGGTCGATAACGCCGAAATCCAGCTTCATTCGGTCCACTTTCCGGGAGGATCCATCCCCTTCGGCTCGGTTCAAGAAAGGCTTTAGAACTGAGAACTCTACTCCCGCCTTCCTCGCTTGGCAAATGCGCCTGGTTCTGCCGTTGCCGTCACCGCAATCAGAGTGGCAAGCGCGTCCTGCGACGCGGGAATGGGTGCTATACTTGAAAATCGTTTTTTCGAGCGCCGGCCAAAGGAGCACGAGCATGGGAGTTCAATTTCGCGAGCTATGGAGCTGGGTAAGGCACCGCAAGGCGTTCGCGTCCCTTCTCGCGACGATCACGCTGTGCATCGGCATCCTCATTGGCAGCGTGATTTCCGGCCGCGCGCTTGCCACGCACGCGCAGGGGCCCAGTGGTGCTTCGCTGCTGGCCGTACCTGACCCGGTTAGCCTTTCGAGCGCCTTCGCCACGATCAGTAAGAGTCTCGGTCCAGCGGTCGTGAATATTTCAACCACTCAGGTCATCGAGAAACCCAAGGCCGGCAGTCGGAATCCGCGCGGAGGCGGGGAGAATGATCCCTTTCAGGATTTTTTTGATCGCTTCTTCGACTCACCGGATGACGGCCCGGACGCCGAGCGCAGCTTGGGGTCTGGGGTCATCGTGGACAAAAGGGGTTTCATTCTCACGAATGACCACGTGATCGATGAGGCCACGAAGATACAAGTGGTTTTGGACGGAGATGGCCATCACTACAGTGGTCGCGTCATCGGGACCGATAAAGATACCGACCTTGCCGTCATCAAGATCGACGCCGATCACGACCTCCCCGTGGCCAAGCTCGGCAACTCCGACGGCGTGCAAGTCGGCGATTGGGTTCTCGCTTTCGGCAGCCCGTTTGGCTTGAACTCGACAGTCACCGCGGGAATCGTCAGCGCCAAGGATCGTTCCAACGTAGGCCATCAGTTCCAGCGTTTCATCCAGACGGACGCGGCGATCAACCCAGGTAATTCCGGAGGCCCGCTCGTCAGCATGGCTGGCGAAGTGATCGGTATCAATACGGCGATCTATACGGGCAGCCGCGGATTCGAGGGGGTGGGATTTGCCCTGCCTTCGAATGCCGCAATCTCGGTTTATAACCAGCTGATCACCACGGGAAAGGTGGTACGGGGCTCGATCGGAGTCACGTTCCAGGAAGAGAACAGCAATAATCCCGTCTTAATGAAGGAGCTGGGCGCTCCTTACGGGATTGTCATCGAGGCGGTCGAGGCGGGCAGTCCGGCGGAGAAGGCCGGATTGCAAGCCGGCGATGTCATCACCGACGTGAACGGCCATCCCGTACACACAGGAGCAGACCTCGTCAACCCAATCGCGCAGACTCCGATCGGTCAGTCCGTCGAGCTCCACTATGTCCGGAACAAGGAAACCAAGGAAGTCAGCCTTACGGTTGCCGATCGCGTAAAGGTATTCCCCCAGTCTGCACAGGATAACGGAGGGCAACCAGACCAATCCGAGGGACCGGGCCAGTTCGGTCTGCACGTGGAAGAATTGACCCCCGAGCTGGCGCATAAGCTCGGCATGGGAAAGCTGAGCGGTGCGGTCATCACCCAGGTCGATCCTGCCAGCTTTGGGGAGGATGTCGGATTCGCGCGGGGCGACGTGGTCGTTGAGATCAACCACGTCCCCGTCAACTCGATTGCCGACTACCGCGCGCAGATGGCGAAGCTCAGGCCCGGCGAGGACGTGCTGTTCCGCATTGCGCGGCATGTCGACAGCGACAAGGTGCTGACGCTATTCCTTGCGGGCACCGTGCCGGCCAAGCCCTAGCTGATCGGGTGCGACAACGAAGCAGGCCGCTTGCTACGTCTCCCTAGGCGTGTCATACTCCAACTCCCCGCGCATTCAGTCCCAGATAGGAGTCCGCGGCCATGCAAATCTTAGGTCCCATAACCCTGCGTTCGATATACGGAGCAAGTCTGCTTCTGGCGGTTTCGACCATTGCTTTTGCCGGAGGGGCCAACCCGCCCGCTTCGCCACATCCCAAACCCGACCGTCAAGTCAAGGTGTGGACCAACGAAGACGTCGAGGCTCTTGGCCCGCGGTTTGCGCCGGCAAACGAGGCGGTGCCGGTTCCCGCAGCAACGGCGGTCGCAGCAAATGTGGTTTCCGCTCCGCTTCCGCCCGAACAAGACCCACAATGGTACGCGCAGCAGCTGAGCCTGCTTGAAACGGAGTTAGCAGGCGTGTCGGACCAATTGTCGGACACGCGCTCGCTATCTCGCCAATTTCGCGCGGCCGGCTCGGGTGTACAGGCGGGACTAAACGTCGTGGCGCCGTGTGAAGGCATAACCACCGACAATTTCATCGCGCAACTGGAGGCACGTCGCCAGGAAATCCTCGAGCAGATCGACGCTCTGGGGGATGCGGCGCGAGTCAACGGCATGCCCCCAGGAATCCTGGTCGAGGGCCGTGGACGTGTGAGCGCCGAGGCTCGAGCGACGCCCGAGGAGCAAGCGCAGGCTCTTGTCGAGCACTATGAAAACCTTTCCGACCAACTTGCGGACACGCGCCTGACGATCGCCACCATGCACGCAGACGCTGCCTCGCAAGGAGCGACCTTGCTCCAGCCCCGTGCACGCTGGGGCGGCAACATGACCACGAACTTGCTGCAGAATCTGTACAACCAGCAGAGTACGTTCGAAGACGAGATTCGCGCGACCGAGGACCGGATGCGGCACGCGGGCCTTACCGCCCAGTAGAAAGAGTGCGGATTGGCTTTCGACGACAGCAATCGATTCTGCACCTGCGCTGTACGGGGTTTCTCGTGACGGCGGGTTACCGCGACGGGATTTGGGCTTCGATTGCGGCGGTGGTCGGGCTCGCTATCGCGGCGCTCATGGTGTTCGCGATTCATCCGAACTCTTCCGGGGGACAGGTCGGTTGGCACGCAGGCCTGCTGCCCGGCTCGATCGTGGGCGCGATTTTGGCGAGTGCCGTTGAAAGCTACCTGCCGCGGGCGCAGTCGATTGTTTACCTGCTCTCCCTGATTGCTTTTAGCTTTCTGTGGTATTTCTTCATTGCGTTTGTCGTCGTAAAGATCATTCGAGCCTCTGCTCGAAAGCCATGAAGTCCGAGGCAAGCGCAGGTGGTATCTGATAGGCGCCGCTCCGATGCGCCTCGCTTGAGCCGCCCGCAGGAATCCGGATAATTACAACTACGGGGCGTACAGGCGACCAGCGAAGCGCCATCGTCAAAAAAAGAGGCGACGATTTTGGCAAGAAGGCAAACCATCGCAGCGTCTTTCGCGCTTGCGTGGCTGCTCGCGGCGTGCGGTGTTCGTGCCGCGCAGTCAGCTCCCGCAGGCAACTCGCCATCGCCTTCGGTCTCCTCTCACCCGAAAACGACCGCGCACAAGCACAAGCACTCCACCAAGCGCCAGCCACCGGGGCAGAAGGCGCCCACTGCCGACCGCGTCTCGGAGATTCAGTCGGCCCTCGCTCGAGAGGGCTACTATCAGGGCGATCCAACCGGCAAATTCGATTCCAGCACGCTCGCTGCGCTTGAGAAATTTCAGTCGTCGAATGGTCTCGATGCAAACGGGAAGCTTGACGCTCCCACCCTACAAAAGCTTGGACTGGGCTCCGACATCGCAGGTGTCGGCGCACCGAAGCCGGTCGTGCCGGGTTGCTGCTCAGCCAAACCCGCGGCCCCTTCGTCCGCCACGGCAGCGGTCAGTTGCTGCTCGGCGGCGTCAACGCCGAACCCGCAAACGCAGCCGTCGGGCACGTCCTCCAATGCCACCACGGCGGTT
>Ga0187779_10002282_pt1 | contig 11786 bp, 9 predicted proteins | sample 1015_Q2_SP10_10__FD_132435 | JGI IMG/M metagenome (GOLD analysis project Ga0187779, IMG submission 132435) | Tropical peat soil microbial communities from peatlands in Department of Meta, Colombia - 1015_Q2_SP10_10_MG | ecosystem: Environmental > Terrestrial > Soil > Wetlands > Peat | place... | reverse complement strand
CGCACTCCGAGCAGAATCCCTTTTTGTCGAAGTCATTGCCGACGGATACCACGTCGACAAATCGTACGTGATGGACATCCTCCGAAGAAAAGGCATTGACCGCACGATCGCGATCACCGACAGCATGTTTGCGACCGCCCTCGCGGACCTGAAGCAGTTCACGTTTCTCGGGGTGCAGGGGATGGTCAGCCAGGACGGCCAATACCTGCAAATCGCCGGGCGGGAGCACGGTCTTTTCGGGAGCGTGCTGACGATGGACCGGGCCTTCTCGAAGATCCTCACATGGTTCTCGACGCCGATCGAGGGCGTCTGGAATGCGACTCATCAGCCGCTGAAGTTTGAAGATGCCCTCCTGAACACCTCGCTGCTCTGCAGCAGGAACCCGGCGATACTCCTGGGCATCTACTCGCCGGATCAGCGCAAAGGAGCGGGCACCGGAAGCATCGAGGTGGGAAAGTGTGCCGATATCCTCGTTGCGCAAATCGAACGTATTAATGAGGCTTTTGCGCTGAAGCTCGACAACGTAATCGCCAATGGACGTCTCCTCTAACAATCCTGCGGGCCGATGAACGCAAGTGCGAATCCGGTCACGACGCTTCGGATAGACCGCCTGCACGTCGGGATCTATCCGGACAGGGAATCGCTGGGTCGTGCGGCCGCTGCCGAAGTGGGCGAAATGCTCAAAGCTCTCCTTGCGAGGCAGTCCAGCGTCAGAATGGTTTTCGCTGCTGCTCCATCGCAAAACGAATTCCTCACCTCGCTTTCCCGGTGCGACGGGGTCGCGTGGAACAAGGTTACCGCGCTGCACATGGATGAATACCTGGGACTGGAGGGGGATGCTCCGCAGCTGTTCGCGAACTTTCTGAGGGAGAGAATATTCCGTCGGGTCCCTTTTGGAAGAGTCCATTACATTAATCCTCATCTGGACCGGGCTGTGGAGGAATGCAGAAGATATTCCGCCTTGCTCCGCGAGGCGCCCGTGGATATCGTCTGTTTGGGGATCGGCGAGAACGGACATATCGCCTTTAATGAACCGCATGTCGCCGATTTCAAGGACCCGAGCCTTGTAAAGCTCGTAGACCTGGATTCACAGAGTCGAGATCAACAGGTACATGACAAGTGCTTCGCTCGACTGGAAGACGTCCCCCGCAAAGCCGTCACTCTCACCATTCCCGCGCTGCTCTCAGGCAGATCGCTCTTCATCATCGTTCCGGGAAAGGCCAAAGCTGAGGCCGTTCACCGGGCACTCTGCGGGGAAATTGAGGAGAGTTGTCCCGCCTCTATTCTGCGCACGCATGCGAATGCCCGTCTCTTTCTTGACACGGATTCAGCTTCAAAATATTTGGCGACCCGCCGGTAACTTCACAGGAGCATGATCTATTGTAAGATTCGCACCTCGAGGTATCCCCCGAAGCTCCTCACCAATCAGTCGATCTGAACCCTCTTTCCTTCCAGCAAGGTGCATCACCTGACCAACCGTACACGAATGTCCGTCCGGAGTTCCGGTCGCCTCCGGAGCTCTTGCCACACTGCTCCTTCAATCCGTTGGCGGGGTAGCGCTAACCATCTTGCATTCTTCTGCGCACATTCGGCCGGCCCCCCACTCGTCTGGCTTTCGCGCCTCTGGGTCCAGGATCTCCCTGAACATAGGCTCATCCGAATATGTTGCACGTATGCGCCATTCTACACAAACCTTCTCCTGCCAGCCGTCTTGGACCCTCCCGACAAACCCCTGAATGGTTCAGGCTGCGGGGCTCACGATTTTCTCCAATTCTTTGACACTCTCCTGACACCTCTTCCAGCCCGTTAGCGCATCTTGGTATCCAGCCATCAACCAGTCCTCCAGGCCGATCCGGGGCCGATGAACTGGTGCTCGGCTCCTACGGCTCTAAAGAAGCCCGCGCACCCGTCTTGCTCGAGAAAGGACACCATGAGAACACGCATTGCTGGAAAACGCGAGGAGTGGGTCAAGCTCCCTCTGGAGCGGCTTTACCTCGAGTACACTAATCGATGCAACATGTCGTGCACCTTCTGCCCTTATTCATGCCAGAAGAGGCCAAAGGGGAGGCTGAAATTCGAATTGATGAAACGAGTCGTCCACGAAATTACTGAGAAGAGGATCGCCGATCTCATTGAAGTCACAGGCTATGGCGAGCCCCTCCTGAACCCTCAGTGGTACCAGATCAGTCAGTATATCATCAGGTGCGGGATTCGACTGAACATCACCACCAATGGAGCGCTGCTGACAGAGCCGGTTTCTGAGCGGCTGGCCAGCCTCGAATGTGAGGACATCATCATCTCGCTACAAACGCCAGACAGAGAATCATTCAAACTCAGGAAGGCCCGGATCGACTTTGACACCTACATCGGGCGGTTGAAGCAGTTCATCGCGATCCATGCGCGCCTTAGATCGAGGAGCCACATCCGTCTGAGATTCCTGAACACTGTCGGGACAAAACAGATGTCATTTCCTGAACCCGTATCTGTGCTGAATTCAAGCGGCGAGATGATCGCACGCCTTAAAGAGTGGAGTAAAATCGTGTGCGACATGATCGCGATTCCGTACGAAGAGCATGAGGTGGACCGGAAGCTCGCCGGCATTCCGCGGGTGCGGCCAGCCATGGTCCACGTGAACAATACCGTCACCCTTGAATCGAAGTTGTGTAACGATTACTGGGTCTTCGGGACCGGGCGCCCCCTCCGGTTCCCCACGCGATTTGCCCGGTGTCGCGCCATGACGCTGCAGAATGTCCTCATTTACTACGACGGTCAGGTGAGCCTTTGCTGTGCCGATTTCGACAATTATCTCAATCTTGGATCTCTCTCGGACGCATCGCTCACGGAGGTGCTCCACTCGGAAAAGGCTGCGGCACTTGTTGAAGGCTTCAGGCGGTTTCGGGTACGCAGCCAATACTGCCAACATTGTCTTGGAGGCAACGGCCTTGTGCTCGCGACTACAAAGGCGATTGCCGCGAGTCTCTATCAATTACATGTGAAGGAATTTGCCGAGTTTGACCTGAGGGGGGCAGAAACAGCAGCCTGATTGAAATTGATCGCGGGCGCTTTTGGTCCGAACGCGAAATTACATAAGAGGGGAAGGGATAGTTGCGAGTGAGGCGCCGTGAAGGGCATCCATGAAGGCCGGCTAATGCAAGAGCATAAATCTTCTGACCGCGGAGTTTGACCCTGCGCGTAAGTGATAGTAGTACACTCCGCTTGCCAGGCCCGATCCGTTCACGGTTAATTGATGATCTCCCGCCTCCTGATCCCCGTCAAAAAGGGTAGCGAGCCTTTCACCAAGGATATTGTAAAGCATGAGGGTGACCCGTGCGTGATGGGGGATCGTGTAACGGATCACGGTCGAAGGATTGAACGGATTAGGGAAGTTCTGATACAAGATGAACTCATCCGGTCGGGTTTCTTGACTGGCCCTGATCGAAGTGAAGACAAGTGTGAAGTCAATGGATACCCCCCACTGTTCTAAAGTCCCTATCAGGGTCCGGGAGTGATTGGAAATTTGCAGGATCCAGTTTCCGGACGCTTCCGTCCCCACAAATTGCGAGAGGGGCCTGGAGGGCGAGAACTCTCCGCTATAGGGCGCCGAACCTGCATTGAGTGAAAGCATTGCCGTGTCTGCAAGAACGGTACCCTCAAAATTTGCACCCCTGCTTGTGAGTCGGTATACGAGCGTGTCGAGGGCCCCATTGTGAATAAGCGTGATGTCCAGCGAGTCATCTTGCGGAAATATTATGCTATCAAGGCGGGCGGTGACGAGGAGAACCTTCCGAAGGATCGATAAGCTCCCCGAATCGAGAGGACCCGCTGGCGGGTAGAATCCCAGAGTGTCAAACGTGCTCGTACCGGGGGAGATCGGCTGGTGAAGGCCGATTCGCAGGGGCTGTGCGACAGCAAGTCCGGCCGCATTGAGAAAAACAAATCCCAGGAAGACACAATGACGAATGGCGGCTCTTGTTGCCAATGCTCCCGTCCTTCCACGAAGCCTGATTGTCAGGCGCGATACCCGGTCCACAATCCAATGTATTTTACTGTTCTCGAATCAAACAATCAAAGGACGACGGCCTGCGCGACCGCGTGTAGAGGTAAGTGTGTGAGAGGCTCGAGGCCGGTGATCAAATGGCGCCGCCCGGCGGTGTTGAGGAGCATGATTTTCGGCCGGTTCTGGTGCGCTGGAACACTTCTCGTGCGTGGCAATGGCGGGAAACCTTGGGGGTGGGGGCGCAAAGACACTTTGACCATATGCAGCGTGCGTTTCAGGCCGGCAAGTGCATTGCTATTCTCCTGAGCTGGTAGCATATTTCGGCATCCCAGCACCAACGGGACATCGTGTTCCTTGAGAGGCCTCCTGCGACAGTGTCGTGGGAGGCCTTTTTCGTGCTGGAGACCAGGATCTTCCACCAAAAATGTAAGGGGGCAACAATGACAAGGCTTCGAAAGTCTCTCGTCGCTCTTCTGATAATCAGTCTGAGCGCGGGCATGCTGCTTGCGCAGGGGACCCATCAGGTGAAAGTGCGGAAAGGGAACGTGAGAAAGGTGGTTACGGTTGCCACTCCGAAGGTCTGGAATGGCCATGCCCCGGCCCATCTAAAATTCACAGGAACAATATTCGTGAACAATCCGCCTGTGGAAGTCGAGTATACATGGATCAGAAGCGATGGGGCAAAAAGCCCCGTGGAGAAAGTCACGATTGCCAGTGCCGGACAGGGATTCACCGATACGTGGGATGTCGGGGCACCGAAGGAACGGTTGAAAGTGTGGGAACGGCTCGAGGTTCTCTCGCCGAACAAGGCGTCAAGTAATCCCGCGTTTGTGATGGTCAACTGCAAATGAACACGGCTGCGACGCAAGGGTGAACAGCAGGCGGCACCATTCCAAACAAAGGAGTCTCCATGAAGCGACTCGTATGCAGCGTTCTCATCCTCTATCTTGCCGCTGCGGCTTCGGCGCAAGAGAATCCGCTCGCTAAGTGCGCGCGCGGTGACTGGGCGAAGTATCTCATATCCACCAAGAATGAAGCGATCCCGCTCCTGAGTTCCAAGGATGTTCCAAGATGGATTCTTGTCTCCTCCCTGGGAGAGGGGTACGTCCGCACCGACAGCTACATCATGTTCGGCAACAGGCGGTCAAGCGGCGGAGGGAACCTCTATCACACCAACGAGCGGTACATGCCGGTGCCAGGGGTTGTCAAGACCGCGAAAATCGATGTCATGTCGACGACAAAAGAGAAGCTCACGATCAAAGACAAGCAGTATGAATGCTCGAAAGTGGTGATGAAAATCGATCAAGCGCTCGATGAGAAATCCGTCACGCCGAGCTGGATCGGCACCTCCACGCTCTGGATCTGTGAACAACTCCCGCTCGGTCTGGCGAAGATGGAGAACGCGTACGAAAGTAAGATGTCGCAGAAAGACAAGGGGCAGAAAGTCGTCGAAACGTGGGTGATTGACGAATTCGGCTTCAAGAACTGGAAATGAGAGAGCGGTGCAGGAAGCGGCAATCTATACGATCAAAAATCCACTGAATACCCAGAGACGGCCCGGGTGACATACACACCCGGGCCCGTCTATGCTGGAGTCGAGCCTCATCAGCGGGATAGCTCAAGCGCGCGGCAAAAATCGGAAAGGGCACCCCCCCCGACGGAAATTCAATGATGATGCTTGGGGACAGGAGTATCGAGATAGCCATTCTCGATGAGCGACATAAAGCCGAGCAGAGCCCCCCAGTGGTAAAATTCGTCGCTCGATGGCACATCATCTCCCTGACCCGTAGAGGAGTTGTAGTTTTCATACACATGCTGTTCCTGTGTCCAGGATTTGAGAAGCAGCTTCCTTGATTTCTCCACCAAATCTTTTCGCGCGCCCGTAGCATCATACGCCCGCAGCCCGAGATACACGAGGAAATTCATCGGCGCCCAAATCCTGCCCCTCCAGTAGTCGTTATCAGCATATGCCGGGTCATTCCGGGAGATCGAAGGGAGGACCCACTCCCCCCAGAATTCCGCGGGATTATAGAAGTGTTGATCGATCATTCGCTGGGCGGCCTTTTTCGAGGGAACACCCGCAAGAAAAGGATAAAACAACGTGGGGGAGAGCCGGTGGCTGGTCTTGCCGTTATCCAAGCGCCGGTTCAAGTACATCCCGCTTGAGTCGTCCCAGAGCTTCTGAAGTGAAGCCGAGTATTGCTCCCCGCGCAGGCGTAGCTCGCGCGCAATGTCCGCTTCACGCAGTTCTCGGGCGATGTCCGCCAACGCGCGGCAATCCATGATGTAAAGGCTGAGGAGGCCGACGTCTGCGAGCAGCATCAAATGCCGGGTGGAGTCAAACGGAGCGTCGTCATACATCGGGGAATTGTCAAGACCCGATTCCCACTTTGCTGCCTGGATCTTTCCGAGCTCGTTACTGAGGACAGCGGGATGATCCGCTGGAAGTTCAAATGGATCGGAACCCCAGCAAAGGAAACCGTCAAACAGTCGCGATGCATCCCACCAGCGGTTCCATCTCAGGAGTTTCGGAAAGAGCAGCCGTAGGAACCACTTCTCGTGATATCTCTCGTAGATCTTCTTCACGATGTACGAGCCGACCGGTGGTTGAGACCGGTCGTCTGACCGACCAAGCCCGGAGGCAAAATTTGGAATGAACCCGCGAGGCGTGATCTGATTGGTGATCGCAATGGCATTCGAATAGGCGAGCGCCTTATTGTCGAGCGAGAACATATAGGAGGCAAAATAGGTATCCCAATCAAACAGGATCCAGCCGTTCCATATCGTGCTCCAGATCCTGCTGACGGGAGCGATCACCATGTCGAGTGTCGGTTCATAGATGAGATCCCACGCCAATACACTCTGCATTGCCTCGTAGGTTCCTTTGAAACTTCCGTACTTTTCCATCTGTCTTCTCAGGGCTGCTTCTGCCTTTTGAAGGGACGAGGAGATCTCATTGAAACTTCGTTTTCGTCCGGTTGATATTGCGATGGTGTCTCCTGCCGGCGCGATGAAGCTAACACTGTCATGCTCCTCTCGCAGAAGGAGGGCCTTTGATATCGGATAAATGCCGATCGTCTTTTGTGGAAGAATTGCTTCAATATGTCCCTTCTCTTTGGCAAGCATTCCCCGTTTCTTCCAAAGCATCAGCGGTCGCAGGATGACGCGCCCCTGAGTGTTGATTGTCGCGGCGGGAGAAATGAGAATCACCAGATCCGGGCCCGCATGAGCAGTTTGCACTCTCGTCCTGATCCCATGCCATGCAATCTCCAGATCGGTATATGAACCGTCATATGCGTGCGCGCCTGCGCGGACGATCTCAACGTCCGGTCCACGCCTGCCGATAAGCGCCTTAGAGATGCTCGATTGTGCACTGTCATCTGCCAGCTCAATATTGATCGCAAGTCCATCGGGCAGCAGGACATGCGAAAGAACGCTGTATGTGCTCCAGGTATTCCACCCCCTGGCAAGATGACGCTGGAGTTCCTGCTCGGGCGGATTTTCTGAACGAGCGCTGGAGAGCATAAAGAATGTCAACACGTACAGCCAGATGGATCGGGTTTTCATCGTTGTACCAGCCAAATTGTGAGGGGGGCAAAGTGTGTCACATTTGTTTGCCGCCGTACAAATAGGCTTGAAGTTGGGGCAGGGCGGCAAGGAGAGTCCCTGGTGCACTTAGACCAAAAACGGAAGGTGTGCACATTCCTCTTTTGAGGAGGGCGAGGGGACGCTCACGATTGTAGGTTTGAATACGGCCATATATCCGCAAGCGACGGTAACCTACCAAAGTTCGCAAACGAGCACAAGGGGACCTGTGGGGAGATCTCAGCCAGGGGAAGCACTTCCGGGAAAAATCAGACTCCACCTGTTTCCATTGCAGCCAATGCGTTGCAACGGACCATTGCGGCAGTTGGACAGCCAGATTTCGATCGGACTCAAGGGGGGGGTGACCACCCGGTTCAACGAAATTGATAGATATTTTTCCATTATCCGGGAGAATATCCCTCTGGCTGCCGCACCTTCCAGATGAGCTCTTAAAAAAACAGAGAATGCTCCATTTTTCTCTTGACATCAGCCACGTCATTCGCTATACTACAAACGTTTGCGGTAACGTTTGCGGGAACGTTTGCGGAAATGCGACACGCGACCATTGTAGATATTGCGAAAAAGCTCGGCGTGGCTCCCTCCACCGTCTCGCGTGCGCTGAGCGATCACCCGGACGTCAAGAAGTCCACCAAAGAGCGCATTCGAAAACTCGCCAAGGAACTTCACTACTCCCCGAATCCAATCGCCCGTAGCTTGAAGTCGAACCGCACGACGACGATCGGCGTACTGGTTCCGGAAATCAAACACGATTTCTTTGCATCGGCGATCAGCGGCATTGAGGAAATCGCATATCAGTCAGGCTATACGATCATCTTGTGCCAGTCGAACGAGAGCTACGAAAGAGAGGTGGTGAATGCCCATGCGCTTTTGCACCACCGCGTGGCCGGAGTGATCGTGTCGATTTCACAGAACACGAAATCGGGAGAGCATTTCCAGGATCTCTTGAGGCGAAAGGTCCCGCTCGTGTTCTTTGACCGTGTGTGCGACGATGTTCCTGCAAGCAAGGTCGTCATCGACGATTGCAAAAGCGCACACAAGGCCGTCACGCATCTCATCGAAAGAGGGTACAAACGCATCGCCCACTTCGCCGGGCCGAAGGAGCTCGGGATCTGCATCCGTAGGAAGACCGGATACCTGGAAGCGCTGAAGCAGCGCGGGCTGAATCCATCGGACGGCTTGATTCGCTATGGCGGATTGCACGAGGAGGACGGTTATCGATCGATGGTCTCCATGCTTGCTGAGAACGTGATCCCGGATGCCATCTTTGCCGTGAACGATCCTGTCGCGATCGGCGCCTTTCAGAAGATCAAGGAAGCGGGTTTGAGGATTCCGGAGGATATTGCCATTGTTGGGTTTTCGAACAACAAGATCACTGCTCTTGTCGATCCCCCGCTGACAACGGTAAATCAACCTTCGTTTGAGATGGGGAAGAAGTCTGCGCAGATTCTTCTGGACAGCATCGAGAACGGGACGATCGAACCGAAGACCTTCACTCTCGAGACGGAGCTTATCGTCCGCGGCTCGACGTGAAGGCTGAACGATTTGTGCGGATGGTGTGAAACGCTTCCGCTGCCTGCCCAGGAATTGTGTGAGCGCAGGTGAGGCGGTGCGTGCAACGCTTCTTGTCTGTTTCGCTGGCTGTTCCTCCAGAGCGATCGTCGCTTATACGGTCACCTGCGGCGACGAAACCTGATCCACTCATCATTGAAATGAATGTGTTGACGACATCGAGCGCGCGGCATCCTTTCCCTGCTTTCTGCAAACGTTTGCGGAAAGAATTTCAACTTGCGCGAGAGTGAATTCCCAGAAAGGTTGAAATGAACTACCCAGATTCGGTGGAAAATGAGTTTCGACGGTTGTACGGCGACCAACCCCTCATTGTACGCTCTCCTGGCAGGGTAAATCTTATTGGCGAACACACCGATTACAATCTCGGGTTTGTGTTGCCCGCGGCGATCGACAAGGCGATTTACTTTGCCGTCGCGCCCCGTAAAGATCACCTCTGCAGGTTGCACGCCATTGATGTCGACGACGATTTTGAGTTCAGCCTAGAAGCTCTTGGCCGGACGCCCAAAGGTTGGCCCAATTATCTCATGGGTGTCGTTGATCAGGTTCAGAAGCAGGGGCACACCATCCTCGGGTTCAACTGTGCGTTTGGCGGCGATATTCCGATTGGCGCGGGTGTGTCGTCATCCGCGGCACTTGAGGCAGGCCTGGCATTTGCGCTGAACCGGATCTTTGCCCTTGGCATGGACAGGCTGTCCCTGGTGAAACTCGCCCAGAAGGCGGAAAACGATTTTGTCGGCGTGCGCTGCGGAATCATGGATCAATATGCGAACGTGTTCGGTCTGAAGAACAATGTGCTGCGCATTGACTGCAGATCACTGGAGCACGTCTACTGTCCGTTTGATTCGAAGGGCGTGTCCATTGTTCTATTCGACACGCGTGTATCCCGTTCGCTGGCTTCCTCTGCGTACAATCGCCGGAGAGAAGAGTGCGCAGAAGGCGTCACGGTCATCCACAGACGATATCCAGAGGTCGCTTCGCTGCGTGATGCAACCGCGGCAATGCTCGCAGCGTGTGCTCCATCAATGACGGAAACAGTGTCCCGGCGATGCAAATACGTCGTCGAAGAGAATCAGCGGGTCCTCAGCGCCAGCGGCTTTCTGCAGAATGGAGACCTTCGGGCGTTCGGTTCCTTGCTAAAACAGACACACGACGGGCTGAGGGACTACTATGAGGTCAGCTGCAGGGAACTTGACTTCCTGGTCGACGCTGTGCGGGATGATCCCCATGTGCACGGCGCGCGCCTGATGGGAGCAGGATTTGGCGGATGCACGATAAACGTCGTGCTCAAAAACGGCGTTGAGGAAGTCTGCAACAAAACGGCAGAGAAGTACAAGGAAGAATTTGGCATCGACTTGCAGGCGTATGTCATGTCTATCGGATCCGGGACAAGCGAAGTTGATGTCCGGGAAACCGTCGCGCTGTAGAATGGTGGAATACGGGTCCCGGCGCAGCGTTCACCGTTCGCACGATTGCAGGTCGGGGCCACGGGATGAAGAGAGTCTCGAACGCATCATGAATAACACCCACGGGGAGCAAGCCATGCAACATCACCTTACCTCTTGCCGCGCCAGTGTGATTTGGACCCTCCTGATAAGCGCCCTTCTCACATACTCGGCCGCATCCGCCGCTGGGGGCGGAGTAATGAAAGGGCGCGTTTTGGACAGCGAAACCGGGGAGCCGCTTGTCGGAGCCCTGGTCGTCCTTCAAAGTACCAGCTTGGGTGCCGCGACAGATTTCAACGGCAAGTACTACGTGCCAAACATCCCCGCGGGGACATACACGGTGCGCATTTCGTATCTGGGCTATGCCGCGATCACACGCGAGATTACTATAACCGCCGATGCGACTGCTGAGCACGTGTTCCGACTGAAAGCCGAGGCGGTCCAGGGACAGGAAGTAGTCGTGACAGCACAGGCGCGTGGCCAGAATATGGCGATCAATCAGCAGCTGGCCTCCGACAATGTCGTCAATGTGGTTTCAGCGGCTCGCATCCAGGAACTCCCGGACGCGAACGCCGCAGAATCGGTCGGACGCCTTCCGGGCGTTTCCCTCTTGCGATCGGGCGGGCAGGCAACGCAGGTCGTCATCCGAGGGCTCCAGCCGCAGTACAATTCCATCATGATCGAAGGAATTGCCATTCCATCGAACGACGGCGGAGGCGTCTCGATCAACGGCAATACCTTCGCGCCGACATACACGCCCGGCAGCCGTGCGGTAGATCTGAGCATGATCTCGTCCCATTCGCTTGAGGGGATCGAGGTCTACAAAACGGCGACTCCCGATATGGACGCCGCATTTCTTGGCGGCGCCGTGAACTTCACCCTCAGGGAAGCGAAGGGGACAGCCTCTGGTGCGCCTGCGGTCTCCCTGCTCTCCCAAGGGGGGTTCAATGATCTGATGAATACATACCATGACTACAAATTTGTCGCAAGCGTAGAGAATCGATACCTCGATGATCGTCTGGGGATCTTCGTGCAGGGCATCGCGCAGAGGCAGAACCTTACATCCAATCAGCTGGGTGGATCATACTTCCAACCAGACAAGCAGGACAAGCCGGATTCCGTGGTCCTCGGAAGTTTGAACCTCAGTTTCGTCCCAGTCGATCAGCGGCGCT
>Ga0187779_10002281_pt1 | contig 11786 bp, 13 predicted proteins | sample 1015_Q2_SP10_10__FD_132435 | JGI IMG/M metagenome (GOLD analysis project Ga0187779, IMG submission 132435) | Tropical peat soil microbial communities from peatlands in Department of Meta, Colombia - 1015_Q2_SP10_10_MG | ecosystem: Environmental > Terrestrial > Soil > Wetlands > Peat | place... | reverse complement strand
GCGCGCGCTGAGCTTGGCTTGCACCGATCCGTGACTCGATGTCGCCCCCTGCCCCTTGAAACCGTTCGAGGTGCTGAGCCCGAGATTCACTCCGGGGGAGGCAGTGGCTCCCGTCGAGCCTGCACCTGCGAGCGAGAAATCGCTTTCGCGCGATGAATTGGTCGACGCATCGTTGCTCGCGCTACTGGTTTCCACCACGATAATGGTGATCGCGTCGCCGAGGTGATTGGCTTTCTGGTCGGCAAAAAGGGAGCGCATCGTGTTCTCCCGCATATCCTGGGCATTCGCAGCGACGGCGAAGACGAGCAGGATGACTGATCCCACGAGCGTATGAAAGTGTTTCATGCCCCTTCCTTTCACATTAATCTTGCTGTTCCAGGGTCTCCACGATGCCGCTGCCGAGGACCCGCGCCTTGATTCTACTGTGCGTATATGCAGTCTTGACGCTGATGATTTTGCCCGCGATGCCGTCCTGGAGCGCGACGGCATCCGTCGAGATCCTGACGCTTTTGGAAGCCGTCTTGAGCATGACGTGATCGCCGCTCTTGACCAGGGGAATCTCCTCCAAACAGTCCTCATAGAGGACCCCTCCCTCCGGAATAATCCGCCGCGTACGTCGGCCGCCCAATTCATCCAGGGTCCCAAGCGCTGTGTGCTTCCATTGCGTCGTTTCCACCGTCGCCACACGCACGTCGTCCTTCCCGATCGTACTATGCGCCTCCAGGAATTTCGTCGCCAATAGCGCCGGGGCAAACGTATGGACGAGAACCTGGACGAGGACCCTGCATACGTACTTGCTTCCCACGCTCACATCCACGGCCAGAGCAACATATCCCCTCAGGACCGGTGCGGAGGAGGGATCTACGGCGAGGGACACGTTCCCGTCGGGAACAGGGATGCTGTCGGGAAGAGCTCGATATTCGACGCGCCTCTCCTCTCCGGGTCGTAGGGATTGCTGCGCGACAAACGCTTCCACAACCTCGCGCAGCCGCGAGCCGCCGACGACCGACGTCCCGGCGGAAGCGCCGATCCCGCCGAGCGGAAGAATGACAGCCAGTATAATGAGGACGCGTTTCACGGCCTACCGTTTGATTGCATTCGCGGTGCTGAGCATTTCATCGACCGCGGTGATTGTTTTTGCGTTCATCTCGTACGCCCGCTGCGCCGTGATCATCCCCACCATCTCCTCCACCACGTCGACATTTGATGATTCGAGCGAGCCCTGGCTGAGCTCTCCGAATCCATCCACGCCCGGCGTTCCAGCGATGGGCGGACCGGATGCGGGCGTTTCCACATAGAGATTGTTGCCGATCGCCCGGAGACCCGCAGGATTCACGAATTTTGCGAGCTCGATCTGGCCGACTTTGCTAGGATTGGAATCTGACACAGTGGTCACCTCCACCGTCCCATCCTTTCCGATGGTGATATTGGTCGTGTCACTCCCCACGCTGATCGCGGGATCGAACACATAGCCCTCCGCAGTCACCAGAGTCCCGTCAGAGGAGAGCTTCAGAGAACCGTCCCGCGTGTACGCGATCGAACCATCGGGCCTGAGGACCTGCAAAAACCCGTCCCCCTGGATGGCCACGTCGAGCGGATTATTGGTGGTCTGGATATCACCCTGGGCAAAGGTCTTCAGCGTCGCCACCGGAACGGTGCCATTGCCCACCTGGATCTCAATCGGCTGGCGGATATTCGGATTCTGCGATACCCCGCTCACCTTTAGTGTCTGATACATCAGGTCCTGAAATTCCGGCCTGCTCTTTTTGAATCCCGTGGTATTGACGTTCGCAAGGTTATTGGCGATGATTTCCACGTTCATCTGCTGTGCCGCCATCCCGCTTGCTGCCGTACGTAATGCTCTGTTCATCGCTGTGCTCCTGATCCGTTATTCGATTCTAGAGTTTTCCAACTTCCATTGTTTTGGTGAGGGAGTCATCCATCGCCTGGAGAACTTTCTGGTCCGTCTCGAAGCTCCGCTGAAGTTCCGTCATGGCGATCATCTCCTCGACGCCATCGACATTGGATTCTTCCACGAACCCCTGCTTGACGGCCGTTGCCGGACCGGGCCCTTCCTGGACGGGCTTCTCCGGCGGCGCCTCGATGAGCGAGGCGGTGTCCTTTTTCAGACCGGTCGCGTCCGCGAAGTCCACGACGCGCAGCTTTCCGATCGTATCCTTGTCGACAAGAATTTCGCCGGTCTCCGTAATGCTGACGGTCCCCTGCTGCAGATGCTGGAGATCCGGAAAGTGGATCTGCCCGTTCGCCCCGGCGACGGGGAAGCCGTCAGAGTTGACCAGCGTGCCATCGGTCGCGAGATGGAAGCTGCCATTACGCGTATAGCGCACCCCCCGCGGCGTGTCGACGACGAAAAATCCCCTCCCCTGAAGCGCGACGTCGAGGGGATTCGTGGTCTGCTGCAGGGAGCCCTGTGTGAGGTCGATTCCCTCGGTGACCTTAACGCCGTCAAGCTCCCCGGTGGGATCCGCCTGTGGGGCAGAGGAGTCCTTAAGCATCTGGACGAAGAGCCTCTCCCGTTTGAACCCCGTCGTACTCACATTGGCCAGGTTGTTCGCGATCACTTCCAATCGCATCATTTTCGGCCGCATCGACGTTTCCGCCGCCTGAATTCCCTTGATCATCGTCTGTACCCCCGTGCAGATGTCCCTCTTCCATGTTTTTCAAGCGCATTGCAAGCTCAATTTCCCCGCGTCCGATCCCCAGCCGCTTTGCCATTCTCACCCGTTCAGATGCCGTCGCGCCGCTCTTGCAGGCCAGGCGCGCCCTGCATCGAGAGGCGTCCAGAAGCGGCCCCGTATGGAGTCGCATGGCAAGCGCGATCTCTTCCCGCTGCCGCCGGAGGCCCGTGCCGAGATCGAAAAATCCATCCTTCCCGTCGTTGTCGGAATCGCTTGCGAGTGTATTCCTCCCCGTCCCGGTGGACCCTCGCTCGGCGAGATCCTCTGGCTCTGGCAGCTCTTCATTCATGGGGGCACCTGCGATCCCCGTTTCCCCTCTCCGGAGGCGTGTGGCGGGCGGCGAACGCTTCCCGAACCGAACAATGACAAGGAGGATGATGACCGTTGAACCGGCGGCGATAGCGACGGAAGCGGCAATGACGGGCAGCGCCTTATCTCCCCGGGCCGCCTCGGCAGCCATTGCAGCTCGCGAGGAGTCTTCCTTCGTGGCCGGTGCAAGCCCGGAGATCTCCGCAGGCGCAAATGCAACAGCATGGACGCTGAGGGAAAGCACCCTCTTCGCGGACCCCGCTGAGAGGCTCGCGCTCTGATGCTCGCGGAGCATGACCGTCACGGTGGCGCTATCTGAGCCGATGGGGCGCACGGTGACGGCCTGCACGCCGCCCGAAGCGAACTGCTGCTCCAGACCGCCGGCGAGGCTTCCCACGCGCGTGTGCGCACAACGGATGCTCACCCGACTGCCGCTTTGCGAGAAACGGAAGTGCACGGGGTCAGTGAATCTCATCGTGAGCGTACACGCACCGCCGGTCGTCCGGTAATCAATCGCGCTGAGGACCGTGGAATCCGCGCCCGTTTGCGCGCGCAGGACGTTCGCGCTCAGGAGCATAGCGGCAAGGGAGGTTAGGGCCAGCACGCGCTTCATCGTCCCCCCCGCCAAATGGGCAAGAGAATCGTAAATTCGGTCCCGCACTCCCTTCCACAGTTCACCTGGATGGTCCCTCTGTGCTGTGCGATAATTTTGTTGCAGATCGCCAGGCCGAGCCCTGTCCCCTTGTCCCCTTTCGTGGTGAAGAAGGGCTGGAAGATCTTCTCGCGGATTTCCTTCGGGATGCCGCTTCCCGTGTCGGAGAAGTGGATGCAGATCCTCTGGCCGGCCGCAGCGGCGTCGATGGTGATCTTTCCGCCGCTGCGCATGGCATCCCGGGCGTTGATGAGGAGGTTGAGGAATACCTGCTGCAGGTAGTTGGCATTTCCGCCCACCGGCAGTAAATCCGGAGAGAGGTTGAGCCCAAATTCGATTCCCTGGCCGCGGAATTCATGCTGGACAATGGCAACGGTATCCTCGATCACCTTGTTGATCATGACCGGCTCCATCGTCACGTCTTCCGACGCGCTGCGCGCGAAGTTCATCAGCCGCAGCGTAATGTCGGAGAGCCGCTTCACCTGCGTGCTGAACATCTCGATCCAATTGGGAAGCGGGCGGCCCATCTGCGCAAGGTCCAAATGGAGAGACAGGACGCCGAGCGGATTTTTGATTTCGTGTGCGATGCCCGCGGCCAGTTCGCCGATCGCGGCGAGCTTTGCCGCCTGCACCATCTGCGCATGGGACGATTTGATCTCTTCGTTCGCGCTGGCGAGCTGGCGGTACGTCCGCCAGTGCTCCACACCCACCGCTGCCTGGTTGGCGAGAACCGAGAGGAGCTGGATGTCCTGGTTGGAGAACTCCTGCTGCGCCTTTTCGGTGTGGATAATGTAGATCCCGATACCTTCGCTGCGGAGGATGAGCGGGACGATGACGAAGTTGCGTGTACTCGCGTTGGAGACCATGTGATCCAGGTCCGGGATCACCACCGTTTTCTTCTCGGCGATCACCCAGTCGACGATCCCCGCCTCCAGCTGATGCTCGGCCTCGACCTGAAGGCGAGACGACGGATTGTTCGCCAGGGAGAGGAGTTTGCCTGCCTTCGAATCGAAGAGGAAAATGCCGGAGTCCAGGACCGGGATCACCTGGCGGGTGAGTTCCATGAGCGCATGGACGATGTTGTCCAGGTCGTTCGCGATGCTGATCGTGTTCGACATTCGCTGCATCGCGACGAGCTCGTCTATTGAGGATCGGATCGCGATGTTGTTCTTGCTCGCGCTCAGAATCTCCCTGCGCAGCGCGTCGATCGTCGTTTCCAGGGCCTTGATATAGCTTTCGCGGCTCTCGATGAACTGCTCAAATTGCGGCAGCCCCTCCTCGAGCATTTCAAGTGTGGTTTTTTTCTTGCTGTTTTCGCTCATCGGTCGTTCAGTCGTCTGGTCGCTCACCGTACACCCCCCATGCGGATGGCTTCCTCAAAATCCGAATTGAGGAGCGATGTGCACGAAGTCATGAACTCGCTGATTTGGTTCTCATCGTTCAGCTGCAGTCGTTCGAGCGCCGCGCGGTCGAATTCGATTCCCTTGTCAAATTCGACGGGCTGCGGCATCATCTTACCTGAAAAGACGTCCGCGCAATGGATCAGGGCGACGAGCTCCTGATTGTGTTCGGCGTCCCCCGGCCGGTGGTGTTTCGAGATCGCCTCGACCAGATGGCCGGGAAGATTCCAGCGTTCCGCGAGCCACCCGCCGACATCGGCATGGGTCACGCCCATCACGCTTTCCTCCGCCTCCACGAACGTGAGATCGCTGTCCCGCGCAATCTCGACAATGCGCCGGAACTCGCTCCGGAAGTACCGGTGCAGAACGGAGATTCCCATGTCGTGGAGAAGCCCCCCGACGAATACCTCCTCGCTCACCCGATATCCGAGATCGCGCGCGAGTCTGCGGGCAAGCACGCCGGTCGTAATCGCGTGGTCCCAGAATGCCTTCGCGTCAAAATGGACGTCGGACTTTTTCTGCAGCGAACTGATGAGCGAGATGCTGATGACGATTTCCTTCAGGGCGTCGTACCCCAGGACGATGATGGCAAAATCGATGGTCGATATCCTGCGGGGAAAACCGTAGAACGGGGAGTTCGCGATCTTCAGGACCTTCGCCGTGAGCGCCTGGTCGGTCGAGATGACCTTCCCGAGTTTCGAGGCGCTTGTGCGCGGATTGTCCACCATTTCGACGACCTCCATCGCGACTGCCGGCAGCGCCGGCAACTGGATGATCGACTGGACCTTCTCCTTGATGTACTCCGGTGACATCATGGCCTGAACTTCCCCCTTGCGTGTGTGTGTGCCGGCATCCCGGCGCAAAATAGCGCGTTCACGCCGCCTCCCCCGTCGCCTCTTCCCCGTGGGACGGAATGTGCTGGGCAAAGACCGCACTCAAGCGGCACAGGGCCTGATCCTTCAGCCGCTCCACTTCTGTTTCATCGCGACCCAGGACGCGGGCGATCGCCTCGAGGGAAAGGCGTTCATAATAGTGCAGCGCGAGAACCATTCGCATCTCTTGCGGGAGTGATCCGAGGGCGCCCTCGAGTTGCTCCTTGACGACCCCGCAGTGGATCTCCGGGGTCGGTCCGCTCTCATGCTCGACCGCAGCAACCGCTCCCCAGAATCCCCCGACGTCAAAAACGCTGATCACCAGATCGCGCGTGGCGCGGTTGGTGATGGCGTGTTTGACGGTCTCTTTGACCACCCTGCTCCCGAGCAGCGCGAGGGCAAGATTCAGCGTGCAATCCGGTGCAGGCAGCCCGTACCATGCGGAAGCCTTCCTGGTGACCGAGTTCGAAAGCGAAGGCTCCCATTCAAGCATCGCGCCCAGCTCATAGACGTGCGAATCCGGGTCGTCCACGAGCGTCAGGATGTGCTCCATCAGGGCGGTGCGCGAGAGGACGGTCTCCATTAGAGGTCCTCCTCCAGGGCGGCAAGCTCTCCGCGGAGATTGGAGAGGATCGCCGAATGCACCTGGGAGACCCGGGATTCCGAGATCCGGAGCACTGTAGCGATCTCTCCGAATTTGAGCCCCTCATAATAGTAGAGGGCGATAATGGCTCGCTGACGCGGCGACAAGCGATTGATCGCGTCCATGAGAAACTGCTTGATCTGTTTCTGGCTCAGCTGTTCATCCGGCGTCGGTGTTTCGGCGGCGATGGTTTCGACTTCAGCACCGCCTTTGCGCTCCCCCCCCCAGCCAGCGTCCTTGTTCATGGTTTCCCCTGATTCGATGATGAACTTCCTGTATTCTTCCTCGGTCATAGACAGCTTCGCGGCAATCTCCGCCCCCGCGGCCTCGCGACCTGTCTCCCGGATCACCTGGTCCTGGGCGTCCCGGTACGCCCTATGCTGCGCGTACACCCCGCGCGGCACCCAGTCGAGCCGCCGCAACTCATCGAGGATCGTCCCCCGAATGCGCGACACGGCATATGTTTCGAATTTCACTCCTAGGGCCGGACTGTACCGCTCCACGGCATCCAGGAGCCCGATCATCCCCGCCTGCACCAGATCGTTGTGCTCAAGCCCGAGCGAACGTCCGCGCCCCTGCAGCCCGAAGCGGGAGACGACGAAATGGACCAGAGGCGCATACCGGACCACGACGTCCCGTTTGGACATCGCGTCCCGCTCCTTGCCCGACCCGCCTCGCTCGAGTGCCGATTTCATTATGCGCCTCATTTAGCAGAATGCAGCGTTGGCTTCCGGAGCCCCGCTCCTTCCCGCGTCGGGCGTCCCGCCGCGGCACCCTCCGAAACATTTTCTTCCTTCGAGACGATCATCGAGCTGACGAGAAGCGACCCGGCGATCACGCACACGACGGCGATGAACACGATGAAGGCCCGCGCAATCGTCTCCATGAGCGTCATTTCCTGCGTGCCGAAGAACACCGCGGACACGCAAAACGCAAGCAATCCGATCTGAAAGATGATCTTGTTCATATCGTTGCTGCCCTCATGCTGGGAGTGCTCATTGATTCAACCGCCAAGGCGCGAGCGATCGATTGCAGCGAAAGCGCCGCAGCCGATCGCGGGAATCGCGTCATCAGGGGCTCCTGCTGGATAATGGACTTATGCACATACGGATCGAACGGGACAAACCCAGGGTAGCCGAAGGTCCGCTTGAGAAAGCGGTCCGCGGCCACGCGCAGCCTGCGCACGGTCTCTTCGGCTTCCTGCGGCAGCCGCGCGGCGTTCACGACCACGTTGACGACCGCTTCTCCCTTGGCCGACCAGAGAATCTTCATCATCGCGTAGGCATCCAGAACCGCGGTCGGCTCTGTCGTGGTGATGATCAGGGTCTCATCGGCAGGCTCGGCAAACTGGATAACCTCCGGGGTCAGGCCGGCAGACGTATCGATGAGGAGAATGTCGCACTGCTCTTCCATCGCAAGGAGATCATCCAGGAGCCGTTCCTGGGCCTCGGCGCTCATCAGCGGATAGTCCACCTCTCCGGAGCTTCCGGCGAGGATCTTCAGACCCTTGCGGGGAGTGATCATGGCGTCTTCGACATCCACGTCTCCCCTGAGCACATCGGCAAGACGGAAGCGGGGAGAAACTTTGAGCATTACGTCCAGACCGCCCAGATTGGCGTCCGCATCAAGAAGCGTGACCTTCTTCCCGAGCGCACAGAAGGTCAGGGCCAGATTGAGGGCTATCGTGCTCTTGCCCACTCCTCCTTTTCCACTGGTGACGGTAATGATGTACGGCTTCTTCGGGCGGCGGTACATGTCGGCGATGCGCCGCATCTTGTCGGCCTGATCAGGCATGGGCGAGATCTCCTGAATAGACCATGCTGGCAAACCGCGCGGGATCCACCGCGACGATGTCGTCCGGAACGGTCTGTCCCGTGGTAACGTACGAGAGCGGGATCCGGTCACGGCTTGCGACGCTGATGAGCGGCCCCAGCGTGGCGGCCTCGTCAAGCTTCGAGAACAGAAGGCGGTTCGGCTTCACGACGCGGAACCGCTCGATAATGTCCAGCGCCGTCTTCGTTCCCGTGGAGGCGCTGAGCACCAGGTGGACTTCGTCAGGCTCCGCCGCGTCAATGAACCGCGCCAGATCCGCAAGTTCCTTGGGCGAGCGCTGGCTGCGGCCGACCGTGTCAATGAGCACCAGATCCTTCGTGCGGAACTTGCGCACCGCCGCGCTCATTTCCGCTGGCTTGTACGCGACCTCCATCGGGATATCGGCAATGGCCGCGAAGGTCCGGAGCTGTTCGATCGCGCCGATCCGGTAGGTGTCCGCCGAGATCAGGCCCACCGAGCGATGATGCAGCAGCTTGTTGATCGCCGCCAGCTTTGCGACGGTAGTGGTCTTCCCGACGCCCGTCGGGCCCACGAGGGCAATAATGTGCGTTTTTCGCCTTCGCGTTTTCGCCTCTGGCACCGTGCTGACGAGAGTGGCCATCGCACGCAGGACGGCCTGCTCGGCTCCCTTGGATCCCAGCCGGCGCTCTCCCTCACCTGATGCTGCGTACACGTCCTGGATGAGGTCCGCCGCGATCTTCGCATCCACGTCCTGATTCATCAGCGCAACATAGATTGCACGGAGGCTGTCGGGAAGTGCGGGCATCCGGTCGTACTTCAGATGTTCGACCACGTTCGAGAGCGTTCCGCGCATCTCTGAAAGCTCATGCTTTAGCTGTGCATACTCCTCGCGTTCATATTTCTGCTGGACGGGCTCGCCTCCTACCGATTGCGCAGGCGTATGCTGCTGGAACCGCTCCGCGACCTTCCGGAGGCTCTCGACCGGGTCCTCCTCCATCGCCCGGCGGCGGGGCACGGGAGGCAGCTCATCGGCCGCATCCTGCACCTGGCGCCGTGCATAAGGATTGCGCCGGGTTGCGGGCGCATCGTCCACGGCGGCCGTCACCTCGAACATGTTCTTGGAGAGGAAGTGGAGCGAGCCTTCCCGGGGGATGTTGCGTGTGTTGAGCACGACCGCATCCGGGCCCAGCTCCTTGCGCATCTGATCGGTGACTTCCTTGAGCGTGCGTCCGACGAACCGCTTAATTTTCATTGATGACCTCGAGTCGTCCGATGAATTCGATCTCCGTCTCCGGAGGCAGTTCCGTGAAGGAGAGCACCGCTACGGCCGGGAAGGCGGTATGGATCAGGCGGTAGAAATAGGGCCGGACCGTCGCCGCGCAGAGGACCACCGGGGGAATTCCTTTCCCGACGCTGTGCTCGATGTTTTCCGTCATGCTGTCGTGGATCCGCTGGACCACCGTCGGCGAGAGCCCGAGGCTCGGGCTGGACTCCCGCTGGTTCTGCAGCGCGTTGGTGATCATCTGCTCGAGCCGCGGGTCCATGGCAATGCCGAGCACGGCGCCGCTGGCGTTGCGGTGGAGGCGTACGATTGTCTCGGAGAGCGAATGCCTGACGTATTCGGTCAGCACATCGACATTCTTTGTCACCCGCGCATAATCCAGGAGCGCCTCGAGGATTGTCACCAGATCGCGCACCGGGATCTGCTCCTTGAGCAGATTCTGCAGAACCTTCTGCACCGTCCCGGTGGGCAAGAGCTCCGGCGTCAGTTCCTCGACGATCGCCGGGTATTCCTTCTTGAGGTTCTCAATCAACTTCTTGGTGTCCTGCCGGCCAAGAATCTTATCGGCGTTCCTTCGGAGAATCTCCTGCAAATGCGTCGAGAGCACCGCGGAGGGCTGGACGACCGTGTATCCCATCAGCTCCGCACGCTCGCGGTCCGCCGCCGATACCCAGAGCGCGGGCAGGCCGAATGCCGGCTCGGTGACCTTCGTTCCCGCCAGATCGTCCGCGCTGTCGACCGCGTTCATTGCCAGATAGCGGTCCATCAGCAGCTCGTTTGTCGCGACGACATTGCCGCGGATCTTGATGACATATTGGTTCGGTCCGAGCTGGAGGTTGTCGCGGACCCGCACGGGCGGGATCACGATTCCGAGATCCAGCGCGAGCTGTTTGCGCAGCGCGGTGATTCTGTTGAAGAGGTCTCCGCCTTGCGATTCATCGACCATGCCGATGAGTCCGTAGCCGATCTCGAGTTCGACCGGATCCACCTGAAGGTAGTCCTCGATCCGCTCTTCCTTCGGGGGCGCCGCAACAGCCCGGGCCAGTTCGATGCCAGAGGCTGCCCTGCGGTCGCGGATCTGCACGAAGCCGAGGCCGCCACTGACGCCCGAGAGGATCAGGAAGGGCACGGCCGGGAGACCGGGGACGACGGCGAAAAGAAAGAGTGCACCCGCGGCGATGAGCAAGGCTTTCGGGCGTCCGAAGAGTTGACCGCGGATCTCCTTGTCGAAGGCATGTCCCGATGCGCTGCGCGTAACGACCATGCCGGCTGCCGTCGCAATCACCAGTGCCGGAATCTGCGTCACGAGGCCGTCGCCGACGGTCAGGAGCGTGTAGTTGTGCAGGGCGTCGGTGAAGCTCAGGCCCTTCTGGACGACGCCGATGATGAACCCCCCGATGATGTTGACGACGTTGATGAGGAGTCCGGCGACGGCGTCGCCGCGGACGAACTTGCTGGCGCCGTCCATGGCACCGTAAAACTCCGCCTCGCGGGCGATCTGCGCGCGCCGGTCGCGCGCTTCCATCTCCGTGATCAGCCCCGCGTTCATGTCTGCATCAATCGCCATCTGCTTGCCCGGCATCGCGTCCAAGGTGAAGCGCGCGGCAACCTCCGCGATGCGGCCGGCCCCCTTCACGATCACGATGAACTGGATCAGGACGAGGATGAGGAAAATGATGAATCCGACGACGTAATTCCCCTTGACCACGAAGGAGCCGAAGGCATTAATCACCTCACCGGCGTATCCCTCGCCGAGGACCAGCCGCGTCGAGGCGACATTCAGCGAAAGGCGGAAGATGGTGAGGATCAGGAGCATGCCGGGAAACACGGACAGCTCCAGTGGGTTGGTGATATACATCGAGACCATCAGAACCAGAATCGCGACCGTGATATTGGTCGCCAGGAGCACGTCGAGGACCACCGCCGGGAGCGGAATGATCATGAGCGCGAGGATCATGATCACGGCCACCGCGAGCAAAACATCGCTGTTCGCTCCCACCGTGCTGAGCATCCCACGCAGCGTGTTCGGCCTCTCCTGTGTGATCACGGCTTCCATGGCCTAGTTCACCCCCCACCGGTGACTGTCCGATTTCAGCCGGTAGATATAGGCCAGCAACTGGGCCACCGCCTGGAAG
>Ga0187779_10002280_pt1 | contig 11793 bp, 8 predicted proteins | sample 1015_Q2_SP10_10__FD_132435 | JGI IMG/M metagenome (GOLD analysis project Ga0187779, IMG submission 132435) | Tropical peat soil microbial communities from peatlands in Department of Meta, Colombia - 1015_Q2_SP10_10_MG | ecosystem: Environmental > Terrestrial > Soil > Wetlands > Peat | place... | reverse complement strand
CGATGACCGCAGCCGAGCGCAAGCTCGCGAAGACGTTCTTCTTCTTCTCGCTCTCCGGACTGAGGCGCCAGTACCATCGGGTCGAAGCGCGCTTCATCGCCCACACGACCCAGGCGTGGGAATTTCCCGAGGCGCAGTTCTTCGAGGCCGCGGGCAGCGGCGGGACCGCCGCTTCGTCGGCCTTCACGCTGGCGAACAAGCTCCTGGAAGAGCACTACGAGGCTTCGGCCTACAACGCGTATCTCTTCTACGCGTCCGACGGGGAGAACGCGGGCGAGGATCGCGCTCCGGCGGCCGCGGCGCTTGCCAAGCTCGCCCCGCGGCTCAACTACCTCGGCTACATCGAGACGCGGCTGGGCACCGTGCGCTTTTCGCAGACCGACATGCGCACGCTGATCGGCGGACTGTCGGATGGCGGCTTCCACGCCGATACGCAGGTCGTCGCCGACGTCAACGACGTGTGGCAGGCGATCCGTCGCTTCTTCGTGCACCAGGCCGGCCAATCAGCGGATCGGTCGCGATGAACCGGCTGGGCGAGTACGCGGCGCGCATCGAGTCGAGCGCGCGCCGGCTGGGCTTGACCTACAGCGGCGTCGATTTCGAGCTGGTTCCCGAGCGCTTCATGATGGAGACGGCGGTCTACGGACTGCCGGTGCGGATGCCGCACTGGTCGTTTGGCGTGCGCTACATCCGCCAACTCGTCCAGCGCAACATGGGTCACTCGCGAATCTTCGAAGTGATGTTTCCCGGCGACCCGTGCAAGGCGTATCTGGTCGACGTCAACTCGCTCGCCGAGAACGTGCTCGTGGTCGCGCACGTGCTCGGTCACGCCGACTTTTCGCAGCGCAACGCGCTGTTTCAACGCTCGCTCGCGATGGCGGGAGGCAAGATTTTGGAGCAGGCCGCCGCCCGTGCGCACCGCATCGACGCTGCGTTGCACAAGCACGGCCAGGAACGGGTGGAGGCCGTGCTCGACGCGGCGCTCGCGCTCGAGGCGCACGTCGACGTGAATCGACCGCTCTACCGCTCGCCCAAGGGCGACGCCAGGCAAGACAACGGTCCCGTCGACGATGATCCGTTCCGCAAGCGCTTCGAGACTCTGCCCGGCGAGCAGGCTCCTGCCGAGCCGGAGAGGCGGCCGCCGCGCCAGGTGCCGCCGGAGCCGGTGTACGACCTGCTGTGGTTCATCGCCCACTACGGGCCCGACATGGAAGAATGGGAGCGCGATGCGTTTCTCGCGGTGCGCGAGGAATCGTTCTATTTCTATCCGGTCTTCGCCTGCCAGATCATGAACGAGGGCTGGGCGTCGTACTGGCACGCGCGCCTGATGCGCGAGGTGGAGCAGCTGCCTTCCGACGTCTACGTCTCCGCGATCAAGACCCATTCCGATGTCGTGCAGCCGCACGCGGCCGGCCGCACCCTGGCGCTGGCCGTGAACCCGTACCATCTCGGCTTCTCGATGTGGGAGCAGATCGTCGAGCAAAGAGGGCTCGAGGCCGCGCGCAAGATCTGCGCGGAAGAGGACGACTTCGGTTTCGTGCGCAATTATCTCGATCAGGAGCTCGCGGATCGGCTCGAGCTGTTCGTGTACGAGGCTTCCGCCGACGGCTCCATCTCGGTCGCGTCGCGCGACATTCGCGCGATCCGTGAGGCGATCCTCGCGCCGCGGTTCAATTTCGGCGTCCCCCGCGTGGCGGTCACCAAGCTCGACGTCGACGGGACGCTCACGCTCACGCACGACCACAGAAGCGACGGGCGCGGACTCGACCTGAAGCGGGCGGAGCGCGTGCTCGACTACGTGGTGCGCGTCTGGCGCCGCCCCGTCGTTCTCCAAACGGTCGACGAGCAGGGCGCGCAGCGAACGCTCAACGCAAAACCGCATTGAGCGAGCGCGCGATTGCCGGCCGCCGGTGGCGCCCGGCGCCGACCGGCGGTCGACTGACGCAGATGAGCGTGTAGGACAGACGCTCCGCGTCACTGTTGTCCCCGCGATGTCGTTCACAAGCGAGCCAAGGCGCGGGCCCGGCAATGTGGCGCCGCGCCGTAGGGACGCGCGGCTAAAGACCGGTTTTTGCTGGAGAAGCCGCTCGGCCCGGCGGCGTCGGCCCGCGAGCATTCTCGGGCATGGCGGCCTTTGGCCTGGAAGTTGCTCTTATCTCTCGCAATCTTGAGATACGCTAGGCAGATGCGCACTCTGCCGCTGGCCCTGCGTACGGGTACTTTGTTCCACATGCCCGTCCCTCACCGGGCGGGCATGATCCCTCCCAACCCGCGCATCACCCCCTACGTTCGCTCGGCGAGAAAGCGCGCGATCGCGTGCCAGAAGGCGTCCGCGTCGGAGAGATCGTTGTGGCCGGCGCCCGGAATCTCGAGCCAGCTCTTCGGCCCCGCCCAGGCCTCGTAGAGAGCGCGCGATCGCTCGGGCGGAATGATGGTATCGGCCTCGCCGACGATCGCGAGCAGCGGCACGCGATTCTTCTTCGCTTCCGGGAGCGCGTCGAACGGATGGCGCAGCAGCAACGCCACCGGCAGCCACGGATAATGCAGCTTGCCGAGCGCCGTCATGCTGTCGTACGGCGAGACCAGCACAACGGCGGCGACCGGCCGCTCCGCGGCGAGATGGATCGCCACAGCGCTGCCGAGGCTGCGTCCGAACGCGACGATACGGTTTCGATCGAGGCCGTCGAGACGCATCAGCGCGTCGTACACGGCGAGCGCGTCGGCGAGAAGCTCGCGCTGCCCGGGCTTGCCTTCACTTCCGCCGTAGCCGCGGTAGTTGACGCCGACGATGGTCCACTCGCGCGGCCAGCGCGCGTCGGCGAGCGTCCACGAGACCTCCTCCGCGTTACCGCCGAAGTAGATCACCGCGGGCGCCGGCCGCGCCGTGCCTTCGACCACCCACCCGCGCAGCGGCGTGCCGTCGCTCGCGAGGACCTCGAACGGAGTCGCGTTCGCCTTGAGATGCGCGCTCGACGCGAGCGGCTGCGGTAAGAAAAGCATCCGCTCCTGCATGAGCCATGCCCACGCGGGGACGCCGACGACGATGACGGCGATGACGAGAAGCCATTCCATGGTGCGTCGCACGACTCGTCCGGACGGCGTGGCCACGGTATGGCGTCGCGCGATCGATCGCAAGGCCATGCTTCACGCCAACGGTTTGCCGCCCGCATCATACCCGTTGCGAGACCGCCGGCGGGCTTCGCGCGTCGCCTGAGCCGGATGCAGTAATCCGGTGTCGTCGCGTCGTCGCTTCAGCCCGCCAGCGCGCGGATAAGTGCGCCGGCCCGGGGCCAAGGCCCGAAGCCCGCGGCCGGATTGAGGTGCCCGACGTCGCCCAGGTCGACCGTCGTGCTGCCCCAGGCTTCGGCGAGCGCGGCCACGCGCTCGAAGCGTCCCAGCGGATCGTTCCTGCTCGCGGCCACGATGCTCGGAAAAGGCAGGCGCGTGCGCGGCGTCGGCAGCCATCCGTTCATGCGCAGCACGTCCGGCGACGGATAGCCCTCGGGCAAAGGCGAGTCGAAGTCCGGAGGTGTCGCGAGCAACGCGCCCACGATCGCGCGCCGATGACGCTGCGCCCAGTGGGCGACGATCATGCAGCCTGCGCTGTGCGCCACGAGAATGACCGGAGCCTCGATCGAGGCGAGCGACGCGTCGAGCGCGGCTACCCACGCGGCGCACGACAGCTTGTCGTGCGCTCGCCTCGGCACCGAAATCGCATCGGATCGCTCGGCTTCCAGGATCGTCTGCCAGTGCTCCGGCACGTGATCGCGCAGCCCCGGGACGATGAGGATCTTCGGCGGTATGCCTTCTCCCCCTCGGACGCTGCCTGCCGGTTCGACGCAACCCATGGTCGGATCGCCGCGCTACGCGCCGCTTGCCGGCGCGCGGTCGCGCAGGAAGCCGGCGCGGATCAGCTTCTTGTCGAGCTTGCCGACGCTGGTCTTGGGAATCGCGTCGACGAAGTAAATCCGCTCGGGCACCGCGTAGCGCGAGATCGCTCCGCGCTTCGCGAACTCGGCCACGTGCCTGCGGATGGCGTCCTCGGTGACGGCCGCGATCGCGTCTTCCCGGCGGACCACGAGGGCGATCGGCCGCTCGCCCCAGGTGTCGTCCGGAACGCCGACGACCGCCGCCTCGGCCACGCCGGGCGCACGCAGGATGATGTCCTCGAGATCGAGCGACGAGATCCATTCCCCGCCGGTCTTCACGACGTCCTTGATCCGATCGACGATCCTCAGGTAGCCCTCGTCGTCGATCGCGCCGACATCGCCCGTGTGCAGCCATCCGCCGCGCCACAGCTCCTCCGAGCGCTCGGGCTCGTGCAGGTAACCTTGCGTGAGCCACGGCGCGCGCACGACGACTTCGCCCGGGCTGGCGCCGTCGCGCGGCACATCGTTCATCCCCGCGTCGACCACCCTGAGATTCACGAAGGGAATCGGGCGTCCCGCGCGCGTGAGATAGGCCAGCCGCTCCTCCGCGTCCCAGCCGCGCATGTGGGCGCGCAGATGCGCGAGCGTGAGGATGGGGCACGTCTCGGACATACCGTAGCCGGCTATGATGTCGATGCCGCGATCGATGGCGGCCCGAGCGAGCGGGAGTGGCAGCGCCGAGCCGCCGACGATGACCTTCCAGCGGGTGAGGTCGATGCCGGCGCCCTCCAGCCGGCCGAGCATCATCTGCAGGATCGTCGGCACGCAGTGCGAGAACGTGACGCCCTCACGGCGGATGAGCTCGAGCAGCGCCTCGGGCACGTAGCGTCCCGGGTACACCTGCTTCACGCCCAGCAGCGTCGCCACGAACGGCAATCCCCAGGCGTGGACGTGGAACATCGGCGTGATCGGCATGTACACGTCGTCGCGCGTGAAGGCCGCGTGCGGCGCGGATCCGAGCGCCTGCGCTACGGCGAGCGTATGCAGCACGATCTGCCGATGGCTGTAGTAGACGCCCTTGGGCAGCCCGGTCGTGCCGGTGGTGTAGAACGTGGTCGCGCGCGACGACTCGTCGAGCGCGGGGAAGGCGTAGGCCGGGGCGGCGACCGCCAGCATGTCCTCGTACTCGGCCGAGAGCTCGATCGCGGTCTGCGGCGCGGCGGCCGCATCGCTCAAGAGAACGAACCGGACGCCGGGCCTGATCCTGCCGGCGATGCCCTCGAGCAGCGGCAGAAAGTCGGCGTTGACCAGGATCACGTCGTCCTGCGCGTGATTGATGGTGTAGAGCACCTGCTCGGGCGAGATGCGCACGTTCACCGTGTGCAGCACCGCGCCCATCATCGGCACCGCGAAGAAGCATTCGAGATAGCGATGGCTGTCCCAGTCCATGACCGCGACCGTCGAGCCGGGTCGCACGCCCAGCGCGGCGAGCGCGGAGGCAAGGCGCGACACGCGCTCGGCGAGCGCCGCGTAGCTGTAGCGCACGCGATCGCCGTAGACGATCTCCTGCGCCGCCGAAGCAGCCACGCCGCGATCGAGGATCCGGCCGATCGACAGCGCGGGTTCGTGCGCGGACGGCGTGCGCGCAATGGAGAGCTGTTCCACGAATTTCTCCCTGGACATGTCGATTGGGATGCGATGCCGGGCGATGCGGCTACCGGCGCCGCTTGCTCACCGAAGCGGTCGGCAGAAGGAAGTACGACAGCGCGGGGATCAAGACCAGCGCGCCGATCATGTTCCATACGAACATGAAGGTGAGCAGGATCCCCATGTCGGCCTGGAACTTGATCGGCGAGAACGCCCACGTCACCACACCCGCGGCGAGCGTGACGCCGACCAGCGCCACCACCTTGCCGGTGAACCGGACGGCGCTCCGGTACGCCTCCTCGAGCGGCAGCCCGGCGCGCTGCTGCGCGAGCTGCACCGACAAGAGGTAGAGCGCGTAGTCGACGCCGATGCCCACGCCGAGCGCGATGACCGGGAGCGTGGCGACCTTGACGCCGATCCCGAGCGCCACCATCAGTGCCTCGCACAGGATCGACGTGACCGCGAGCGGCACGACCGCCACGACGACCGCGCGCCAGGAGCGGAAGGCGATGAAGGCGAGCGCGATCACCGCGGCATAGACGTAGAGCAGCATCGTGCGGTTCGCCTGCGCGACCACGCTGTTGGTCGCCGCTTCGATGCCGGCGCTGCCGGCGGCGAGAAGAAACACGCGGTCGTCGCTGTCGTGATCCTTCGCGAAGGCCGCGGCAGCCTCGACCACGCGATCGAGCGTCTCGGCCTTGTGGTCGGCGAGATACGCGATCACCGGCATCACCGAGCAGGCGGTGTTGAACAGATCCGGGTTGTTCACCGAGGCCTGTTGCGCGGCGTAGTTGAGCACGTCCTGGTTGCGGCTGACGGTGAGCCACTTCGGATTGCCTTCGAACGATCCCGCGGTGATCTGGCGCACCGCGTCGACGAGCGACACGGTGGTCTGCACGCCTGGCACCTGCTTCAAGCGCCAGGCGAGACGATCGGCCTCGATCAGCGTCGGATACTTGAGGCAGCCTTCCTTGTCGGTCTTCACGATCACCGCGAACTGATCGCTCGAGAGCGCGTAGTTGGCCGTGATGTAGGCGTTGTCCCGGTTGTAGCGCGAGTCCGCACGCAGCTCCGGCGCTCCGGGATCGAGGTCGCCGATCTCGAGATGACGCCCGACGGCCAATCCGGCCACCGCCAGCACCGCCGCGACGGCGATCGCCGCCGCCGCCCAGCGCGGACCGGTGAAGCGATCGAGCATCGCCCACAGCTTGCCGAAGCCCTTGTCCCGGCCCTGCGCCCCATCGGCGACGAGGCTGCGCGCGGCGGCAGCGGCGCTCACGCCGGTGCACGACAGGAGGACCGGCAGCAGCAGCAGATTGGTGAAGATGAGCACCGCCACTCCGATGCTCGCAGTCAGGGCGAGATCGCGGATCACCGGGATGTCGATCAGCATCAGCACCGCGAATCCCACCGCATCGGCGAGGAGCGCCGTGAGGCCCGCGAGGAACAGGCGCCGGAACGTGTAGCGGGCGGCCACCAGCTTGTGCGTGCCGCGCCCGATGTCCTGCATGATGCCGTTCATCTTCTGAGCGCCGTGCGACACGCCGATGGCGAACACCAGGAACGGAACGAGGATGGAGAACGGATCGAGCTCGAAGCCGAGGAGCGCGATCAAGCCCAGCTGCCACACGACCGCGACCAGCGAGCAGGCGACGACCAGCGCGGTCGAGCGCGCGCAGCGCGTGTAGCCCAGGATGACGCCCGTCGCGATCGCCGCGGCGACGCCGAAGAAAAGCATCATCTTGACCAGGCCGCCGATCAGCTCGCCGATCAGCTCGGCGAAGCCGATGATGCGGATCCTGACCTTCGGGGTCTCCTTGCTTCGCACCTTGTCTTCGATGCTCCTCGCCAGCTCGTAGCGGGCCCGGATCTTTTCGTCGAGCACGCGCGCCAGCCCGCGATAGTCGATCGGCCTGCCGGTCGCGGGCTCCTGGTCGAGCAACGGCACGAAGATCATGCTCGACTTGAAGTCGCTCGCGACGAGGTTGCCGACCACGCCTGAGCGGGCGATGTTCTGCTTGAGTTGCTCGACGGCCTGCGGCGAGCCGTTGTAGGCATCGGGCATCACCGGGCCGCCGCGAAAGCCTTCCTCGGTCACCTCGGTCCAGCGCACCGCCGGCGTCCACAGCGACTTGACCCACGCGCGGTCCACCCCCGGCGTGAGAACGAGCTCGTCGTTGACCTCTTTGAAAATCTCGAGGTAGCTCGGATCGAAGATGTCTCCGTCGGCATTCTCCACGACCACGCGCACCGCGTTGCCCAGGCCGCGCAGATCCTTCCGATGCTCGAGGTAGTTCTTGATGTACGGCTGGCTGTGCGGAATCATCTTCTCGAAGCTCGCGTTGAGCACGAGCTTCGTCGCAGCCGCATAGCCCAGGAGGAGCGTGGCGATCGCGCAGAGGACGATCAGCGCCTTCCGGTGATTGAACACCAGGCGCTCCAGCAGATTGCCGGACCTGCGGTCGAACTCGCCGAGCTGCCGGACGACCGGCATCTCTCCGAGCTCGGTGACGAGTGTGGCCATCTTTGTGTGCCGAGCGCGCGAGGCCTAGCGTGGCCGCGCCATGAACACGCCGCGCGGGCCGACGAGCGCGAGCCGCCCCGCGCCCGCGTCGGCCATGCCGGCGATCGGCGCCGTCTGCTCGAGGGCGAGCTTCGCGAACGTGCGGCCGTCATCGCTGCTCGACGCAATGCGTCCGCCGGCATCGGCGAGGAGCACCGCGCCGCCGGCGGTCCTGGCGGCTGCGACCACCGCAGCGGGAAGCCCGGCATCGACCTTCGTCCACGACGCGCCGCCGTCGGAGCTCGCCCAGACGTTGCCGCGCAGACCGAACACGAGCACCGCTTTGCCGGCATCGGCGACGCCGAAGAAGCTTCCGGCGTACGGTGTCGCGACCGCACGGAAGCGCTGCGCCGCCGCGTCGAGCTTCAGCACGAGTCCGCTCTCGCCGGCGATGAAGAGTTCGCCTGCCGCGGGACGGATCGCATGGAGATTGAAGAATTTCGGATTGTCGGTGCGATCGAACCACGGCTCCCAGCTTCGGCCGCCGTCGACGGTCGCGAAGATCAGGTTGTACGCGCCGACGGCGTAGCCATGCGAGGCGTCGGCGAACCAGACGTCGAGGAACGGCTTGTCGGGCCCCTGGTCGCGATAGCGCTTCGCTTCGGCGAGGAGCGCCTTGGCTTCCTCGGAGGCGGACTCGGCAGCGACCTTGCGCTCCATCGCCGCGACCAGAAGCGCGTTGGCTCGGCGTCCGTCGAGCTGAAGGCGCCAGGTTCGACCTCCGTCGCCCGTGTGGAGAATCACGCCGTCGTGCCCTACGGCCCAGCCGTTCGTCGCGTCCACGAGGAACACCGACGTGAGATCGGAGGCGACCGGCACCGCCGACTGCTTCCAGCTCGCCCCGGCGTCGTCCGACACGACGATGTGTCCGCGTTGGCCGACCGCGATCAGGCGGTTGCCCACCTTCGCGATCCCCTGCAACAGGCTCCTCTCCGCGAGCGGCGAAGCTGACGCCGGCGCGTCGAGCACGTCGACGAAGCCGGACGCGGCTGTCGCGCCCATCGAGGTCGCGGCAACCGCGGCGGCGAGCGCACAGGCTATGGACTGCGGCAATTTCACGGGTCGAAAGTGAATATCGGCGCCGCCGATGCGGCGCCGGCTTTAGGCGCGCGCATCGGATCGGCGTTGGAAGAAGGGCGCCGCTACCGCAGGCCTGCGCCGGCGAGCGCTTCCGGAGACCACGCCGTTGCGCGCGGCAGCTCGGTCATGTACTTCAGCCCGTCGCGCGGGCCGAACAGACCGGTGATGTTGTACACGCCCGAGCTGAAGTCGTAGATCGCGAACGTGTCGCCGAACGGAGCCTGCACGTCGTAGCTGAACGACGGAAAGGCGAAGCTCGCGCGATAGAGCTGGCCGCGCGCGTCGTACTGGTCGGACGCGAGCGCCTGCCAGCTGTCCTCGTCGAGATAGAAGACGCGCTTGCTGTAGATGTGGCGCTTGTCGGCTTTCAGCGTCGCTTCGACCAACCAGACGCGATGCAGCTCCCAGCGCACCAGGTCGGGGTTGAGATGGTTCGGCTTGGTGATGTCTGCGGCCGACTTGTGATACGTCAGGCGATAGTCGCTGTACGGGACATACATCTCCTTCTTGCCCACGAGCTTCCAGTCGAAGCGGTCGATCGCGCCGTTGAGCACGGAGACGTCGTCGTAAGTGCCGGCCCCCGCGGCTCCGGGGTTCGGCGTGTCGTAGGCGAGGTCGGGCGCGAGGCGCACACGGCGCTGGCCCGGCAGGTACTGGTAGGCCTTCCGCGGCTCCTTCAGCGGATTGACTGCGTCGACGAGAAGGAGCGCTTCACCGTTGCGGCGAGCGGGGCCGACGTACAGGAGCTTGTTGTACCAGAACGGCTCGCTCGCGGAGATGACGGTGCCCGCTCTCTTCGGATCGTAGATCGGCCAGGCCCAGAACGCGTCGGCCTCCACGGCGAGCGTCGGAACGCCCGCGGCATCGACGTTCCAGTTCTGGTACCTCGAGCCGTCGTAGCCGAGGCCGCTGTAGCGCAGCAGGTGATTCCAGATCGCCTCCGCGCCCGTTTTCGGGATCGGGAACGGATAGCCCGGCAGCACGTTCTCCAGCGCGACGCCGCCGTCGACGGTCCTGGCGCCTGTGGCGTTCTTCACCGTGTTGTCGAGGACGCGCTGCGGCAGCACGACCGTGCGATGCGTCGGATACACGTCGAGTCGCATCGTGGAGTAGCGCTTCAGCAGCTCCTTCGTGCCCTCGGTGAGCTTGTCGCCTTGCGCGGCCACATCCTTGCCGGTGATGACGAGACGCGGCTTCTCGTCGGCGTAAGGATCGGCGCGATAACCCGATCCCTTCTGATACGACGCGGGCGGCGTCGTGAGGCCGCCGGCATACGCGGGAATCGTGCCGTCCTTGTTGCCGGCTTTTTCCGCGCCGACCGCCGTCAGCGTCGTGCCGAGCTGCTTCGCCTCCTCGGCGGATACCGCGCCGAACGCGGCGCTGCTGAATATCGCCGCGAAGCTCGCGGCGAGCAAGATTCTGCCAAACATGTCGTGATCGTCCTTAGAAGGTGGTCTTGAACGTGAGCGACACCCAGCCGCGATCGGACAGTGCCGCCGGAACGCCGTTGGCCACGTTCATCGCGCCCGTCGGCGTCGTCGAATAATTCCCGTAGAAGCCGTTGTAGCTGAGCTGCACGCGATACTTCTGGTAGATGTCGGCGGCCACGCCCGCGCTCCAGGTGCCCGCGTCCTTGTTGCCGCCGAGCTGAACCGCGGCGTTGCCCGACAGGCCCTGGCTCCAGGTCAGCGGCGCGAGCAGGTCGACGCCGGGCCACACCTGGAACCACGTCGGCGTGAAGTTGATCGCCAGGCCGACGAAGTTCTTCGAGACCTTGTCGATGCCGGTGTAGCTCGAGTTACCCTTGAACACGGCTTCGTTCTGGGTCACGCGGGCCCACTGCATCCAGGTGAGCTCGCCGGCGAGCGTCGCCGTGTCGAACAGCGCCGTCTTGGGGAAAATGTTAGTGACGTTGACGAGTCCGTGGACCGTGTCGCCCAGCGCACCGGGCGTGCCGCGGCTCGGGACCGCGGTCGTCGCGATCGATCCTGGGAATGCGGCCACCAGAGGCGCCGGCACGACCAGCACGTTGGCGCTCTGCAGCGGCATGTTCTGCCGGTAGGAGAGCTCCGCCGCGACGCTCGTTCCCGCGAACTCCTTCGCGAGCGTGACGCCGTAGATGTGGATGTCGTCACCGTACGCGGTCTGATACGTGCCGAACTTGCCGAACTTCTGCAACTCCGCGACCGACGTCGCCTTCGGATTGATGATGCAGTTCGTTCCCCCGAGGGGAATGCCGCCGATGGCCGTGCAGGTCGCCGCGGGCACGGTGGTGGCGAGCCCCGGCGTGAGCAGCACCTGCGGCAGGATGTCGGTGGTGTTGCGGCCATAGAAGCCGATCGTCCCGTCGAGCCACGCCGGGCTCCAGCGGGCGGAGAGCCCGAAGTCGCCGAAGCTCGAGCTGTAGCGCGACGGCGCGGACGCCTGGACGTTCCAGGCGCGAAGCAGCGCCGGCGTGCCGGGCACAGTGCCGAACAGCGGGTTCGGAGCGACGATCGCGGAATCGCCGCCGAAGTTGAGCCCGTCGTTGATGGTGAGATAGCTTCCCGATTCCGGGATCCGCACTGCCTGCCAGTTGTAGAACCACTGTCCCGCGACGGAGAGCTCGTTCATCGGCTGCGCCTGAACCGTGAT